>ENA-OROK01004226-OROK01004226.1-human-gut-metagenome-genome-assembly--contig:-NODE-4226-length-10657-cov-4.932466_pt1 | contig 10657 bp, 10 predicted proteins | sample MGYA00242127_ERZ509046 | MGnify/ENA primary metagenome ERZ509046 (study PRJEB26280, sample SAMEA2338728) | human gut metagenome | biome: human gut; feature: human-associated habitat; material: faeces... | reverse complement strand
ATTTCTTTAAATACTTATCTTTATTAAATTTCTTCATCATAAATAAATCCATTTCTAGTTATAATATCCATATCCTCTAATTATGTATTCCTAGAGTATAAAACTCTATGAAAACTAACTTTAGGATATTATTTTTAACTTATACTTAAATTCTATCATATATATAAGATATTTTAAAGGATATATTTAAAGATAAATAATCTTTTTGTAGTCAAATTCCTAGTCAAATAATATATTCTCAAGCCTAGGTGAATACTGGCTTTGAACAAGTTTGTTATAGTCAAAAGTTTAATTTTATTCTAGTCAAAATTATAGTCAAATGGGTTGTAAACCAAGTATTCACCTATATATTTCATAGAGTTTTATACTCTATGAAAAGTTAATAAACAATAAAAACTAATAGAGAGTTTATTTCTATTAGTTAAACTATTCATAATATATATCTTACTTAATACTAGTCTTATTATGAATAAAATCCATAAGACCATCTACCTCTTTAAGACTCATACCTTCTTTAGAAATTAATAAAGCCCCAGTAAATGGTAAACATAACACTATTAAATTTTTAGTTTCTTTAATAGACTTAATAATATCATAACTATATTCTAAATGATTATTAACTTCTTCCAAAATGATACTATCTTTTAAGATTAGTTTAGACTTATAATAATTTTTAAAATATACCTTATTAACACGAAAATGAATTTTTACATAGATAAGAGGAATACTTAAGATAAGTAAAATAAGTATAATACTTAGAAATATTATTAGAAAGTCGCCAATAATTATTCCTAGAATAAAATTTGCTAAAGAGGCGATACTTCCTACGATAAGAAGCCATTTATATCTTATTTGATAAGCATATTCTTTAAATAAATTTGGTGTTACTGTGTATTCTAATTCCATAAACTATAATTCCTTAAAACTAGTATAACATCCTAATTATTATTTATATACTCTTCTATTAACTTCTTATTACTAATTAACCTTTCATTATCCTTATCTAACTCTAAAGCCATCTTTACATATCTTAAAGAACTTCGATACTTACCATTATAAAAACATACAACTGATAATATATCATAGATATTTAAATCTGTTGTAAATACTTCATTTATATAAGTCTTAGGATGTTTCTTAATCTTTAAAGCTTCTCTACATAATTTTTCTGTTTCTTTAAACTTCTTTAATTCATATGTAATTAAAGCTTTCTCCATATAAGGATCTCTAAGATAAGGACTTTCTTTAATAGCTAAATTACTCCACATTAGAGCCTCTCTAGGTCTATTTAATTTCATATAACATCTCGCAATAAATCTCATCGATGCACATCTTTCATCTTTCCAAGTAGCACTTTCTAAAGATAAATGTCTTTCTAAAGTACTAATAGCTTCTTCATACTTTCCATAATACATATACTCTCTTCCCAGATAATGCATATTTCTATCATTATGAGGATCTTCTTTAACGGCTAATTCTAAAAGAGGTAAATAAGAACTTCTACTCTTCTTACTATCCGGATAATGATTAACTATAACTTTATCCGTATATAAATATTTCTCTTCTCCCTTGTATTTTAATATCTCATGAACCGGATTAACCCAAGTAAATCCTTTTCTCTTATGAATCTTTTCTCCATAGAAACTTATTATCGGTTGATTATTCTTATCTAAAGACCAATTATAAACATATCTTAGTCTCGTTAAGCCATCTTTCCATAAAGATTTAATAGTCTTTGACCACCCCTTATTTAAGACTTCATCTAAGTCTAAACAGATACAAATATCAAAGTCATCTGGTATCATCTCTAAAGACTTATTCCTAGCAATATCAAATCGCCAAGGACTTATTATCTCTTGTCTAACAACTACTCCTAAAGACTTTAAAAGATTAACAGAATTATCCGTAGAACCTGTATCTAAGACATATATTCCATCTGCCTCTTTAACAGACTCATACCATCTTTCAATGAATTTTTCTTCATTCTTACAAATAGCATATACACATATTTTCACTATATCACCAGTTAATATTATTATTCTTTAGACTAAAAAAGAACTCTTATTAAGAGTTACTTTTCATTAAGATTCCATATCTTTATTAGATGTTTCTTTTCTTCATTATTACATTCATTAAAATATAAAAGTCCTAAAAAGTCTTTACATTCTTCGGATAAATCCATCTCTTTAAGAGACTTCTTATCATCAAAAGAAAACTCTTTAGTACTAAGTACTGCTAAATCTTTAAGATTATTAATAAAGTCCCAAGATAATACTCTTAAATAGTTATTACTAATATAAGGAAGAATCATTAATATCTCTTTAGCTAAATCACTATCTTGTATTTCCATGTCTTAGATCTCCTTTTATATATTTATCTATCATCCAGTTATACATCTTCTTAATAGATGATATATTTCTCTTAAGACTATTTTTTTTTAAATCTTCTGGAGTTATTTTATTACTTTCTACTTCTTTTCGATAATTTAATTTATATTTTTCATATTCTTCAGGATAAAAGTAAGTTTCTAAATTCATACAATCACACCAGAAATATTTATTCTTTAGATTAGCGAGTCCTAAGACTTGAATATTCGTATTACCAAATAAAATTTTAGTATATTCTACTTTATCTTTAGGAACACATATACATTTTATAGTCTCTAGAGGTATATCCCCTCCTATAGCTATTTCTGGTAAATCACTATGGACAAATGTTGATGATGCCCCACTAGCTCGTAGCATTTCTTCTGAAGTACCTATTAAGACCGGAAACGCCTCTTTATCTTTGGTCATATAATACCAAGCAACCTCTAAGACATCAGTTAAACTGATAAAATCTCTTTTACCATCACATTGACTCCATCTTTCCCCAGATAACACTTTTTCATTATGACTCTTAATAGTATCAACACTATTTAATCCGTATTTACTTATTCCTATTAAAGCGTTAGCATTCGTCCCATGAAAAATATTAATGTTATTAGCTCTCCAATAGTCATAAGTTGGTCTATCACTAATTAAAACATAAGCCATTGCTAATCTTCTGGCAGCTTCAATACTGGGGTTATTCCTTCCACCGTAGTTTGATTTCAGAAAAGTATTACCCATCTTGCCTTTTTTAATTAATTTATCTAGTTCTTTTATAGTCTCTTTATCTTTAGCATTCTCATAAAAGGAAACAAGAATTTGTTTATCCATTTCAGCAATTACTCTTTCTTCTTCAAACATTCTATAACCACCTTATCTTAAGGTTAACTTAATTTCTTTAGAAAGTCAAATTAAAAAAGCAAACCCTTTTCAGATTTGCTTAATAATTAACCAGCAGCTCCTTGTGGTCCGGTTGGCCCAGTTGGTCCAGTTGGGCCAATTGGTAATACTAAATTTAAAACATAATTTGGTGCGGTACCAGTAATAGTTGCAGATGCACTTTCCCCACTAGATACCGTTCCAATTGATAAAGTTGGAGTTTCGCCTGCGGCACCTTGAGTTCCCGCCTCACCTTGAGGACCTGTTGGACCTGTCGGTCCTTGTAAGCCTTGAATCCCTTGAGTACCAGCTTCTCCTTGGGGACCTGTCGGACCTGTTGGCCCCTGAATACCTTGGATTCCTTGAACCCCTGCTTCTCCTTGTGGACCTGTCGGACCAGTTGGTCCTGTTGGGCCTTGAATACCTTGAATTCCTTGAGTTCCTGCCTCACCTTGAGGTCCCGTTGGCCCTGTTGGCCCTTGAATACCTTGGATTCCTTGAGTACCAGCCTCTCCTTGAGGTCCCGTTGGCCCTGTTGGCCCTTGTAAACCTTGAATACCTTGAGTTCCTGCTTCTCCTTGAGGTCCCGTTGGACCCGTTGGTCCTTGCAAGCCTTGAATTCCTTGAGCCCCTGCTTCTCCTTGAGGTCCCGTTGGCCCTGTTGGTCCTTGAATACCTTGGATTCCTTGGGTTCCAGCTACTCCTTGGGGACCTGTTGGGCCCGTTGGTCCCTGAATACCTTGAATTCCTTGGGTTCCAGCTACTCCTTGCGGACCTGTTGGACCCGTTGGTCCTTGTGGTCCAGTTGGCCCTTGAATACCTTGTGGTCCAGCCTCTCCTTGTGGTCCCGTTGGACCACCACTAGGACCCGTTGGTCCCGTCGGACCAGTTACTCTTGCTAATGCAAGTAATCTATCAATATCTAAACAACAACCATTCTGCATAATTATTACCTCCTAAAGTATTTTATGTATCCTTAAGAGAAATAACTACTACATTTATCTTACGGTATAACTATTATTAGCCATAATAGCTCCATATAAAAATAATATATCCGCATCTTTAAAATTAATATAATTATTTAAAACCTTAGGAGAAATATACCTAGTATCTACTAATATAATCTCCTTATAACCACTAATTAATAAAGGGGCTAAACTACTAGTATAAGAATCTCTAAATATAATGAGTCTTTTCCCACTATTTTCTAATAAATTATCTATCTTTAATAACCCACTAGCCCCATTTAAATAAATATCATACTTATCTAAAGAATTAATTTTATCATAATTATAAATATCTATTTTTTTATTACTAGTTAAATCATAAACTACAGCATTATTTATAAAAGCATTTTCTGCGACAACAATCTTATCTAAATCTTTATCTAACACTAGTCTGCTACCATATACTCCATTAAAACTTGCTATATCTTTAAAAGTAATATTATCATCTAAAGAAAAATCCATTTTCCTAGCCAATTCTTTTCCTACTTTTAATAAATTTTCTTCTTTCCAATGAGTATCACTTTTATAATAATCATCTAACTCTAATACATTAAATAAATCTATATAATTGCCTTTAACCCCCTTATATAAAGAGACTAACTTAGTATAATCTAATTTTAAAGAGTTATTAATATAATACCCTTTATCAGGAATTAAAGAACAATATACTTTATTAGTATCATCAAGATATGAATCAATTATATTATTTATTTTATTAACTAAATTATTAACGGAATTTTCATTAAGAGGATACAAGGCTTCATAAATATAATCTTTATCTATTTGCATATTATTATAATTACCTAATACTAACATATCCGTTTTAATCTTTAATTTTCTAAACTTTTCTCTTTGATAAAACTGATCCATACTATAATTATCAAATTTCTTAAAGAAATCCCCCTTAATAATTGCCTTTAAAGATACTTTTGGAAATTGTTCTAATTTTCTTCTTTCGGAAACTGATGATTTCTTATCGGGTGTTACTAAGTTTAGAAAAAAGAAACCATAAATAATAAGTCCAAATAAAATAACTACTACTTTGTTTTTTATATTATCTTGCATAATTAACCTCAAAAGCGAAAATAAAGAAAAGGATTATAAGAATTATCAATTAAACTAGATGTCACTAATAAGAAAATAATTAATATTAAGACTATTTCTCCTAAATTAATAATTTTTTTAATACTATCTTTCTTTTTTAATCTTTCTATAATATTTTTTATAATTGGGGTACTAAATAAAATTCCTAATATAATAATTATTATATAGTTTCTTAAATAATAGCCAGTTATCTTATTATAAAATGGTAACCCATTTAAGCCCCCTATATTCTTTAGAATAGCAAATGCTCTAGTCATATTATCGGCCCCAAAGATAACAAAACTTAAACCGACAATTAATAAAACATAAAGATGTTTTAAAATATTAGGCATCTTATCTAAATATTTTTTTAAAACTAGTTTTTCAATTAATAAAATAATGCCAAAATAAAGTCCCCAAATTATGAAATTCCAAGCCGCCCCATGCCATAGGCCGGTTAGAGTCCAAACAACCAGGATATTTCTTATTAATTTGTATTTGTTTACTCTACTACCTCCTAAGGGAATATAAACATAATCTCGAAACCAAGAGCCAAGACTAATATGCCATCTTTGCCAAAATTCGGTAATACTTTTGGAAATAAAAGGATAATTAAAGTTTTCTAAGAAATTAAAACCTAATATTTTTCCTAAACCAATAGCCATATCACTGTAACCAGCAAAATCAAAGAATACTTGCATAGTATAACAAAGCATATAAAAGAAACTAAAGACCACACTTTTATCGGGACTATTTAAATAACTAGTACAAAAACTTCCTAAGACATTAGCAATTAAAACTTTTTTTCCTAAACCAATGGTAAATCTTTTAATACCCACGGCAACATTTTCTAAACTAATATCTTTTTTTTCTAAATTATCATTAATATCTTCATATCTTACGATAGGACCAGCAATTAACTGGGGAAATAAAGAAACATAAGTAGCTAAGTTAAAAAAGTTATCTTGAGCCTTTATTTTTCCCCGATAAACATCAATTAAATAACTAATTATTTGAAAAGTATAAAAAGATATCCCTATAGGTAATAATACATTTAACAACTTAAGATTACTATTAAATGTATTATTAAAACTCCTAATTAAAAAGTCAATATATTTAAAATAACCTAATAATCCTAAATGAATAACTAAAAACAATGTTAATAAATACTTATTCTTATGTTTTTCTAATACTAAACCCCCGATATAACAAATAAATATTTCACTAATCATCAATAATAAATATTTACTATCACCATATAAATAAAATATTAACGAACTAATTAATAACCAATAATTCTTTATTTTATTGGGTACTATAAAATATCCTAATAATACTATTGGTAAAAAATAATATAAAAAACTAATACTTGTAAATAACACTATATCACCTTCTTATTTAGAAAAAAGGCCTTCCTTTAAGAAAGCCTATTCTGCTACTGCTCCATTATATTCATCAGGCAATTCTTCTAAAGTTTCACCCTTTTCTAGAGTTTCTCCAACTTTATTATCCATATATTTTACAAATTCATCATAAATACTCTTAGCCCAATCACTATCAGCCATAACCATAAATATAACATCACCACTATTTACAATGTAAAGTTTTTCTGCCGAAACGCAGATCCATCTACTCATATCAACATTATCTTTAATATTTTGCATCATACTAGTAACATCAGTATTTTCCTTCGTTTTAATCACGGCTACTTCTAAGGCTTGCGAACCCATTACCGGTTCTGATACCACTAAGGTATTAATATCATCCGTACTTTTTAAACCCGTTAAAGACTCTACCAATTCTTTTTCTTTTAAATCTATTTCTTCCGTAGTAAGTTCTGGTAAAGTACCTTCTAAATTCTTATAAATAGTCTTTAGCATTCTTTTCATATCACCAGCCGATTTAAGAGTCTCATTAGTCTTTGGCTTATTATTAAACACCAAAGTAACAACTCCTAAAACTACTATAAATCCTACTAAAATAGCCCCTACTAATAAATTCTTCTTATCTTTCATCTTAACCTCTTCTTTCTTATTCTTTCAAATTCTTAGCATATAATAATAAATAAGCCACCACATCATCCATTTCTTGACGATAACTATAATGAATTACATTTTTCTGTCGCCAATTAAAGAAATTCTTAAGAAGTGGATATGTATCAACCTTAGACTTAAAATGATACTTCTTCTCTATTGGTTCACATAAAAATATCTTACAACTAATACTTCTATGTTGACATACACCATTTACAAGATATGGACATGGTTTCTTATGAAAATAACAGCAGCCATTGATTTTAGCAAAACACTTACCACTTCTATTTCCATAACACTTATCACAATTAAAATCACACACCTTATGACTAATATTATCTAAAATATCACACATCTCTTTATAGATATATTCAAATCTTAATTGTAAGTCTTTAATATTTAAAGCTTTAACCATCTTTAACATCCAAAACTCTTTACTATCATAAGGATACTCTCTATCTTCAATATCTATTGTATATTGATAACTCTTATGATCATTCTTAATAATCTTTCTCATCCTTTTATAATCTTTCATCGTTAAATTAATTATTTCCATACACTCACCTCCTTAATTATAACAAATTAAAAATAAAAAGATAGCCCTTTATCTATCTTTTAAAACTATTTCACTTGCCACTTAAGTATAGGATATCCATTATTTATATTGTTAATATCTTCAACAAAAGCATTATCTCCATTAATAACTGATATTACACTAGGCATTTGACTAGCCTCTAACGGTGAAGCATTATCATTTTTGCTATATTTTCCAATACCATAAGTAGCTGTAGAATTTAAGTAATAGTTATTTTTCAAAATCATTTTAAAATTATTATAATCACCTTCCATATATTGACCACCAACTATACCACCGCCTGGATTGCCAGAAACCTTGCCCTTATTATAGCATTTTTCAATGGTGCCTTCGCCACCACCACCATAAATACCACCTACGGCATAACCAACGCCAGTAATAGCACCCAAATTGTAACTATTATAAATATTACCTTCCCAACCAATGATGCCTCCGATAGAAGCAGCACTAGTTGTTACATCAGCATAATTATAAGAATTATAGATAGTTGATAAACCAGCAGTAATACCACCACTTAAATCACCGTTACCATTAATTATTTTGCCACCATTATAAGAGTTTTTAATGATACAATTTGAACCGCATAACCCAGCAGAACGACTGGTTCCTTTAATTGTTGCCAAACTAAAAACACTTTTTAAAGTGCCATAAGCACCAATAATTCCTGCATTTTTTCCATTTCCATTAACATAAGAAGAAACTATACCAAGATTCTTGATAAAGCCATTTGTAGCAGCTCCGAATAAACCATTATTATTATCATTTGGTCTATTAACATACATATTACTTATAATATGACCACTACCATCTAACATTCCAGAAAAGGGCTTATCTTCCGTTCCTATTGGTGTCCAACTAATATTACCATCTAAAGCATTACCACTATTATCAAACTTACCGCCTAGATCTATATCACTAGTTAAATAATATATTTTACCAGATTTATTATCCCCATTATTTACTTCATTTGCTAAAGTGGCAAATTCTTCTCTATTACTTATACACTTTACATTATCATTAATGCCACAACTATTAGGAGTTACAAAATACACATTACATTTAGTTCTTTTTGTCAAATTAGTTACTTTTAATTGCCAATTATCTTCATCCCACTTACCTACAGCATCATTATCACAAAGTACTTTTTCTACATTAATACCAGGTTCTTCCTTAGGAAATTCTTTAGAGTATTCTCCATCTATATAAGGAGTAATAACTATATCTCCAGAGATAAACTCTCCTACCGTAGTTCTTACTACCTCAGTATCCTTAGATACACTAAACTTTGAATAAGCAAAATATATTCCAATTAATAATACTAAGAAACAAGGTATTCCCATATATAAATATCTCTTATATTTTTTAAATCTTAATTTTCTTAAATATTTATCTTTATCAAACTTTCTCATTATATCAAATTCCATTTCTAACTATAATATGCGACACTTATAGCCTACCCATTATTAAAAATAATATACCATTTACATTGCTTTACACATTTCATAGAGTTACATACTTTAAGAAAATGCTAGGTGAATACTGGCTTTAATCCCAATTTGACTACAATTTTTGACTAGAAATTAATCCTAAATAAATTATTACTTTACGTCTTCAAAGCCAGTATTTACCCAGCAACTTTACATTTTTCCTTGACCATAATTCTGACTAGGAAACTATAATTTATTCTCTTTAAAACTGCTTAAAGATATGATATATTTGTAATATACGTTGATAATAATACCCGAAAAACTGCTTTCATAGAGTATGTAACTCTATGAAAATTTTATATTTAGACTATTATGTCCATAAACTAAAGAAATATGCAAAAAAAGACTATTTCTAGTCTAAATTAATTTATCTATTAGCTTGCCATTTTAGTATAGGATAACCATTATTTATATTGTTAGTATCTTCAACAAAAGCATTATCTCCATTAATAACTGATATTACACTAGGCATTTGACTAGCCTCTAATGGTGAAGCATTATCATTTTTGCTATATGCACCAATACCATAACTAGCAGTAGAATTTAAGTAATAGTTATTTCTCATAACAACATCAAACTTAGTATAATCGCTTAGTTGATATTGCCCACCAAGAATACCACCACCAATTTGACCAGTTACTTTACCAGAATTATAATTATTTATTAGCTGCTTTCCCGATGAAGCACCTCCAATTATTCCTCCTACAGCATAACCAACACCACTAATAATACCCAAATTATAACAATTGTAAGCATTACCATCCCAGCCAACAATTCCACCAATGGAAGTAGCACTTGTCGTAATTGTCCCATAATTATAAGAGTTAATCATTGTACCCCAGCCCCCACTTAAACCACCAGTTAAATCTCCAGAGGTATTAGTAATATTTCCACCATTATAAGAGTTTTTAATAAAACACCAAGAACCGCAAATCCCCCCACTTCGAACCGCACTGTTTATCGTTACTAAACTAAATGAATTTTTTATAACTCCACTAACGCCTACTATTCCTCCATTGTCTGCTTTACCTCTAATGAATGATAATTTTACGCCAATATTTTTCATTATTCCGTTTTCAGCATTTCCAAATAATCCATTATCATTATCATTTGGTCTATTAACATACATATTACTTATAATATGACCATTACCATCTAACATTCCAGAAAAGGGCTTATCTTCCGTTCCTATTGGTGTCCAACT
>ENA-OROK01004221-OROK01004221.1-human-gut-metagenome-genome-assembly--contig:-NODE-4221-length-10661-cov-3.562229_pt1 | contig 10661 bp, 9 predicted proteins | sample MGYA00242127_ERZ509046 | MGnify/ENA primary metagenome ERZ509046 (study PRJEB26280, sample SAMEA2338728) | human gut metagenome | biome: human gut; feature: human-associated habitat; material: faeces... | reverse complement strand
AGGTTCAATTCCGCTCCCTTCTTCGCCGGGTTTCCGAACGGGACACTCCGCCGCCGCATTATCTATCCCGGTTTATAAATCAAGCTATTGAGTTCATCCGGACGGAAACAGATTTGTGCTATTATCGCCTTGAACATCCACAGTATTTTATCTCTGAGCCCGCACCTCAGTCGCCGCTTCATTGGTCCAAACACTATCCTGCGATCAGCGTTTCGGAAATCCTTTGCGGACTTGACCGGATGACCCCGAAACCTTTGATCCTGGCCGACGGTACGGATGCTCCGTTCAATCAGGTTGTTCGGGTCTTCGAGGATACATTACATGTTAAACTCGGCGATCCGACTGATGTCAAACGCCGTGTTCTGGAACGCAAGAAAGATCGCACAAAATTTACCGATGCACTGCTTTATTCCTTGAATAAGGAAGATGAATGATTTTTTTCGATTTTTTATATCCGGGCGGATATCCGGACATGTAATTGGGTATCCTGAAAATTCCCATTTTTGCAAAGCAAACCAACCAATTCTGTGTAAGTCGAATTATGGAAAACTTGGACAAAAGCCAATTTATCGTCCTGCTCGAAACATCTCTCAACCGACGATTACTGTCCCCTGAGCAGAAGACTCTTGACGCTGCCTATGAAGATTACATCGACCTGCTGCACGGTCTTACTGTTCAATCCTGTAAATCGTCCCTCGACCTGCTGCACGAACTTGCCCGCCTCCAATCCCGCCTGATGCGGTTGCGAGAGCGAATTGTCGAGCAGGAGTCACCGCAAGCCTCGCTGCTGAAATCCGCCATCCAACTTACGAATTTCGAAATCCGTTTAGTCTTTACCCGGCTTCGTTATCCGTCCATCGCCGATCCGGTGTCGGTCGAAGTCCCCAAGTCGCCGCTGTTTCTCTCCGAGCAATTCACACCTACGGATATCATGGAGCTCGCTACGGCTCTGCAACTCTCCGGAGCCATACGCCGCATCGACGGTACACGGGTCGATCTGGCGACACTTGTCGATGTGCTTTCCGGAACTTTCAACGTCCGTATCAACAATCCGGAACAGTGCCGCTATGCCGTCGTCAACCGCAAGCTGCGTCTGACCCGTTTTCTGGATTTCCTGCGCAACAATCTGATCGCCTACAGCCAGCGATAGGCAATCTGTTTTCATTCAGCATCACGCTCCGGGGCTCCATCTCGGAGCGTTCTTTATGCGGTGCGGACAGTGGCGGACTGGAGCGGACATGAGGATCTGTTTTTCTGCCGGAGATGTATCTTCGGGACTTTTAATATTCTCGGCCATGCAACAGGAAGATGATCTGAAAGCCCTTGAAAGTATCGTGCAGTTCGCCCGGGGGCTGGGCGTGTTTTTTCTTGTACTGCACGTGTATTGGTATTGTTACGAATGGCTCTCGTCATGCGGTCTGACCTACGGTTATGCTGACCGCCTCCTGCTCGATATCCAGCGTACAACGCTTCTTTTCACCTCTCCCGTCGTCACGAAGCTCTGCGCCTTTCTGTTCCTCGCCTTGGGCTGCTACGGCACGAAGAGCGTCCGTAACGGCAGGGTCGACAGGCGGCATATCGTCACTGCCGCCTGCTTCGGCTTCCCGCTGTTCTTTCTGAACGGCTTTCTGCTGTCGCTGCCCGCAGGGATCGGCTTCCGGGGCTGGAGCTACACGCTGACCCTCGGTGCGGGCTACCTCAGCCTGCTGGCCGCCGGCGTGTGGCTGCGGCGATTGATGAAACAGCCGCTTATGGACGATCCTTTCAATGACAATAACGAAAGTTTTCTTCAGGAGGAACGTTGTATTGACAACGATTGCTCGGTGAACTTACCTACGCGTTACCGCTATAAAGGACAATGGCGGAACGGGTGGATATCGGTTGTAAACGTCTACCGTTCAACGGCCGTTATCGGATTGCCCGGCTCCGGGAAAAGCTACGCAGTACTGAACAACTATATCAAACAGCATATCGAGAAGGGTTTCTCGATGCTCGTCTACGACTATAAATTCGACGATTTGACCCGCATTGCCTACAACCACCTGCTCCGGCATCTGGACAAATACGCCGTCAAACCGAAGTTCTGCATCATCAATTTCGACGATCCCCATCGCTCGAACCGTTGCAATCCCATCGACGCCCGCTTCATGGACGACATTTCGGATGCCTACGAAAGCGCCTATGTCACGCTTCTGAATCTCAATAAAACATGGGTTGATAAGCAGGGCGACTTCTTCACCGATTCGGCCGTCATTCTGCTGGCGGCGATCATCTGGTACCTGAAAATCTATGACAACGGATGTTATTGTACCTTTCCGCACGCCATCGAGTTCCTGTGCCAGCCCCTCGAAAGAATCTTCCCGATTCTTTCATCTTATCCCGAACTGGAAAACTACCTCTCGCCCTTCGTCGATGCGTGGAAAAGCAATGCGCAGGATCAGTTGCAGGGACAGGTGGCGTCGGTGAAAATCCCGCTCTCGCGTATGATCTCTCCGCAGCTCTATTGGGTGCTTACGGGCAATGACTTTACACTCGACATCAATAACCCTGAGGAGCCGAAAATCCTCTGCATGGGCAACAACCCCGACCGGCAGAGCATCTACGGCGCGGCGCTGGGACTCTATAATTCGCGCCTTATCCGGCTTATCAATAAAAAGGGGAAATTGAAATCGTCGCTTATCATCGACGAACTACCGACGATTTATATCCGGGGGCTGGATAACCTCATAGCCACGGCCCGCTCGAACAAGGTCTCCGTCTGTCTGGGATTTCAGGACTTTTCGCAGTTGGAGCGCGACTACGGGGAGAAAGAGGCCAAGGTCATCACTAATACTGTGGGCAATATCTTCTCGGGACAGGTCGTGGGCGACACGGCCCGCACCTTGTCGGAGCGTTTCGGCAAGATCGTGCAACTGCGCGAGTCGCACTCGGTATCGAACGAGAACGTCACCACCTCGACCAATACGCAGTTGGAAACGCTGATCCCTGCCTCGAAAATCTCCAACCTCACGCAGGGCATGTTCGTCGGTTCGGTGGCGGACAATTTCGACGAGCGCATCGAGCAGAAAATCTTCCATGCCGAGATCGTCATCGACAACGATAAGGTCAAGGCGGAAACTGCGGCCTATGTCCCCATTCCCGAAATTTCGTCTTTCATCGGCGAGGACGGCAAGGATCACATGGAGGAGATCGTCAAAGAGAATTATTACCGTGTCAAGGCCGACGTTGCGGAGCTTGTCCTCCGGGAGATCGCTCGCATCGAGGCCGACCCGAAATTATCGCAGTTGCTCCCCAAGAAAAAACAAGGATGAGTGTGGGCATTTCCCGGAAAAAAGTTATCTTTGCCATCCGAATTTTTTAATACTTGAATTATGAAAGAGTTAATTGAAAAAATCCAGCAGGCTTACGACGCATTCTCCGCTGAGGCAGCGCTTCAGGTCGAGAAAGGCAACAAGGCAGCCGGTACGCGGGCCCGCAAAGCCTCATTGGAAGTTGAGAAGTTGATGAAGGAGTTCCGTAAGGAGTCGCTGACCTTCCAGCAGTAGAGACGCCTCATTTCAAGCTTAAAGGCCCTGAAAGGTGTACGCCGTTGCGGTGTGCACCTTTCTTCATTTCAGGAATATGTTTGGCATTCCATCTCGGAATCATCTTTACAATTTGGCTCCGACATTATTATAGAGAATCCCGATATATAGAATCCGACCTTGATTTTTCTGCATAAGATTTACTCTTTTCTGTAAACTTTTTTCAGGACAGGACAAACCGTAATTTTTGCTTCGGTGCGGACTGGAGCGGACTGGAGCGGACATGGGCATCGTTTCGGAAAACATGCTTCTATATTCGCGGCATGAACCTTTTGTTTCACTTAAAACATTTGCTTTATGTCCGAAGAAAATCAGAATCAACACCCGAACCAGACTCCCGAGCAGGCCGATCCGAAGTACAAGGAAACGCTCCTGCTCTACAACGAGCAGAACGGCGCCGTAGAGGCCGTTTCCGACCTCAAGCAGAGCGGCAACCAATACAAGGTTACGACGACACAGCCGCTTACGGCCAACAAGCCGGCGTTCTACGAACTTCGCAACAGCTCCGCAGTCGCGGCCTTCATCAAGGGTTTCATGTCGCAGGAAAACGCCAAGCCGTTTCATTTTCTGAAAGTCGCCGCCGACAAGGCCAGCGAAGTTACACAATCGCTGTTGCGCCTTGCCGACAATCCCAAAGACCCCGAGGGCCTTAAAGCCCTCTACGATCATCGTGTTACCTCCTACCAGCTCGAAAAAGTCAAATTCGACACTCCGGATCTGAAGTTGCAGGAGCTGAAAGAGATGGGCATCATCGTCACTCCCAAAGAGCTGGATGCCATGAAGCACGGCCTCCCGTGTACGGAACTGCATGACGTGACCCTCAAGGTCGGCAATATGCCCATTGTCGGACAGTTCGCCCTGCAGCCGTATCGGGATATGAACGGCGACGTGCAGGTCGGTCTGACAAGCGCCCTTCCGCGTCCGGAGTTCGAGCGCGAAGAGTACCGAATGATGTTCTCCACGAGTGAGAAGGAGCAACTGCTGGCCGGGAAGACCCCCGACCGGCTGTACGAACTTCCCAACCCGCACACGGGGGAGAAGGAGTGGTGCTTCGCTACGCTGAATCCCGCAACGAACCGCCTTGTGACCATCCCGAAGCGCGATGTCCCCGACCTGCGTTATTTCAACGGCGTGCGTCTGGACGATACGCAGCAGAACGAACTGGCGCTGGGCGGCCGTGTCTTCGTCGAAGGCTGCGCCATGCGCGGCAGCGACATCACCTATTCGGGTAAGGTTGGCTTCGATGTCCTCTCGAACGAATACAAGATGACCGACTACCAGTTCAGCCGTCCCTATATCTCTCCGCAGCTCGACAAGCAACTCGACGAGCGTCAGCGCACGGCCCTGCTGAGCCCCGAAGGTCTGGACTGCTCGAAGGAGAAGGATCATCCCATTCTGGGCAAGAACGGCAAGGCGCTGACCTGTATCCTGCGTATCGACCCCCGCTCGAACGGCGTGGTCTATGACTTCTCGCAGCAACGCCGTCAGGAGCAGCAGGAAAAGCAGCAGCAGGAACCCAAGGAGTCCAAAGCTGCGGAGCAAAGTCAGGAGGCGGATCAAGGCCAAGGTCAGGGCCGCGGTCGCAAACGCTAATCCGCTCCTGCGATGGAAACCCCCGATGAAAAATGGTTCCGGGAGCGCCTGCGGCATTTCCTCGAAATACGCCATCCTCCGCGTCAGTTCCACCATGCGATGATCGAACGGCGCAGCCGTCTGGCCTTCGAAAGCTACGCACAAAGCGTCGAGCTGGGAGTGCCTGCCGCTTCGGCTGTCCGTGCCGCCGACAAAGTCCTGTTCCGGGGCCTGCTTTTCTCGAAATACGACACCGTTCACCTGATTCTCACCACGGACTTTCCGGCTATTCCGGAAAACCAACGGCAGGAGATCGCCCTGCGACTGGTGCGTATCTGCGCTCCGATCTTTCGGGCCTACGATCTGAAAGACGACTTTTCGGAACGCCCGGAATTCCGGCAGCTCAAAGAAGAACTCCGCACCGGTATCCGCAGCTGGATCGATGAGAACGGCGTGCCGGGTTACCACAGCCCGGCGCGCAAGGAAAAGCCGCCTGCCCCATACTCCGAACAACCCCGATATTCAAAACGCAACAAGCGTAAGTAGTTCATTCACTTAATTTCTTATTACCTTATGAAAAAGATTCTTTTTGCAGCGACCGCTCTGGCCGCCGCCCTGTTCGCCTCGTGCGACAAAGACAATGACACAATCAACCCCGCGCTGCCTGAGACCTCCGACGGCGCACGGATCGCCATCACGCTCACCGGAGCGGACGAGGCCGACACCCGCGCGTTCTTCGACGCTTCGGCCAAGGCCGAGTCGTGGGAATCCTCGCTCTCGTCGCTCTCGGTCTTCGCCTTCGACAACGGCGGAGCCCTTATCATCCGCCGGGACTTCACCTCGTCGGAGCTCTCGTCCAAGTCTGCGACCTTCTCGCTTCCCAAATCTGCAGCAGGCACCGAGTGCTCGTTCTACGCCGTTGCGAACTACGACGCCTCGTCGGCCAAGACCCGCGCAGCCCTTACGGCTTTGGTGGAGAAGTCGGCCGCCGACTATAACGGCACCTTCGCCGAAGTGTCCACCTCAGCCAAGCGTTCGGGCGGCTTCGTGATGTCGGGCATGAAGTCGCAGACCGTCGGCGCCGTGAACTCTACGACCAATGTCGGCATCACGCTCAAACGTACCGTGGCCAAAGTGGCCCTTCAAACGACCGTCGATGAGTCGTTCGCCGACAAATATGCCGGAGAGCTTACGATCAACTCCGTAAAACTCTCCAAGGCGGCCTCGCAGTCTTCGGTCGTAACCGGCACGCCGATGCCCGGGGCCATGAACTTCAGCCACACGCAGACTCCCGCCTCCGCTTCGGGAAAGATGAACAGCCTGTTCTACATCTTCGAAAACGGTACATTGACCGCTGGAAGCCGTGTACTGCTGGAAATCAACGCTACATACGATCAGGACGGCAACGGCTCGACCACTGACGACCGCTCGGAGGTGACCTACTCGGTGGAACTGACGGGCAAGGCTGCCGGCGAGATTCTGCGCAACGGCTATTACCGCATCGCGGCCAACATCACGGGCCTCGTGGGGCAGGATTGCGTGGTGTCGGTAAGCGTCGCCGACTGGGAGACGCCCGTCACGCAGTCCGTCGAACTGGGAGCGTAGTCCGCATGTCGTATCGGGTTCCGCCCTGTCTTTCGGGCGGAGCCCTTTTTCTTTCAAAGCTATGAAAAGATTACTATATATCCTGTCGATAAGTCTTGCCGCGACCCTTATGGGCTGCATCGCCGAGGACAGGTCGGCATGCCCTCATCCCCGCAGCGTTTCGGTTCGGCTGACCGTATGCCCCGACCCGATTACGGCCGTAACCCGCACGACGGACGAAGAGGCGCTCCGCGACCTGAACCTCTATCTTCTCGACGCTGACGGCAATGTCGTCCTGCACCGTTACCAGAGTTCCCCGACGCTGCGCTTCGAGTGCCTGCCGGGCAACTACCTGCTGCGTATCGCCGCCAATATGGGCCGCGACCTTGGTGAGAATCCCGCATCGGAAGACTTCACCGTTACGCACGCCGACGAGTACGATATGCTGCCGATGTCCTATGAGGGCGAGGTGTCGGTTCCCTCGTCGGATGAAACGGTGACGCTTCCGACCGTCGAGGTGCAGCGCGTCGTGGCGAAAGTTTCCTACGAGATTGCCGTCGAATCCGCGGATATCGAGCTGCGCTCTGTACAGCTCCTGTCCGTACCGCGCGCGGTATCCGTCCTCGACGTGGCGGCCCGGCCGTCGGACGACCCCGGTGACTATACGGATTGCCTGGAAACAGAACTTTCGGGACAGCAGATTTCGGGAAACTGCTACCTGCTTCCGAATATGCAGGGCACGGTTTCGTCCATTACCGATCAGCGCGATAAGAATCCGGACAACGCCCCCGCGAATGCGTCGTATCTGCTGATCCGTGCCGTGCGGGGTGCGAAAATGCTGGCCTATTATGTCTATTTGGGCGGTAACAACACTTCGGATTTCAATGTCCGGGCCAACGTCCATTACCGGCTCGCGATTTCGATCCTTGGCGACAGCGAGGTCGACACCCGGGTAAGCAGCTATACCCTCGATGTCTATGACTCCTACGCGGGCAATACGATCGGCGGCTACTGCACTTACGACGTGATGGGCGAACTGTTCGTCGAGGTGGAGGGCGATCCCGCGCCCCTGACGCTGCGGGGACGTATCACGGCCTCGCAGGGCGACAAGAACCGCCTGCTCGTAGACGACGCTTCCATTGGCACGGGCCGCGATCTGGAGCTTGCGAACCAACCGGGGCTGAATGAATATTTCCTTTACTACGACCTTCCGGTCTACACCGCGGCGAACTCCCAAGTAGCCTATACCGTGACGGTCGCAGACGATGCGGGCCTTGCGCAGTCGTTCGATTTCGAGCGCCGCTTTGCAAACCGCCTTCAGGTCGTCGTTGAGACTGCCGACAACGGCAAAGGTTGGGTGAACGTCTCCCGAGCGCTCTATACCGCTGAAATCGCCGGAACGCGCAACCATGTGGTCATGTGTCACGAGATGGGCTGTACGCTGGTGGCGCTTCCTGCCGCGGGCTACCGCTTCGAGGGATGGTACACGACGGACGGCTATACGCAGCGGCTGTCGTCATCGACGACCTATCTCTACACTCCCGCATCGAACGATGCGTCGATCTTCCCGAAATTCACGGCCAACACCCGGCCGCTCGACGACGAGGGCACGGCCAACTGCTATATCGCTCCCGCGCTGAACACCTCCTATTCGTTCGACGCCACGACGATGGGCTCAACGTCACTCCCAAGCGTCTGTCGGGCGTCTCTGCCCGCATACTGTGGGAAACGGGAACGCTGAGCGAGGCAATCGTTAAGGATGTGCGATATCAGGACGGACGAATCACCTTTACGACCGGTACGACGCACGGCAACGCCGTGATCGGGCTTTTCGACAGCCGTGGGGAATGCCTCTGGTCGTGGCATATCTGGGCGACGGACTACGATCCGGCGGCCACGGCACAGACCTATGCTTCGGGAGCTGTCTTTATGGATCGCAACCTCGGAGCGCTGGAAACGGATTATACACTGCCCGCCTCGCGCGGCCTTTACTACCAGTGGGGTCGCAAAGACCCGTTCCCGTATCCGGCCACGGCGACGGACGCTTATATACAGGCTCCGACCATCTATGCCGCGGGATTCGAATATGCCGAGAGCGATCCGCGGACTTCCGGAACCGAGTCGCCCTACGACGTGATGACCCTCGAATGGGCCACAGCGCATCCTACGACCTATATGGACGGCGTTTCCTTCGAGGACTGGGAAGAGTGGGCTTCTTCGCTGGACTGGCTCTGCGACCACCACCCGAACCTCTGGGGCAACGTCACGACCGGGAAGAACAATATCAGCCGCACCAGCCATAAATCCATTTACGATCCATGCCCTCCGGGATGGAAAGTGCCCGGTGCCGAGGATTTTGCGGAAATAGAGCGGATAGGCGTATCGACACCTTATTACATTACAATCCGCTGTAACAGCACGCAGACAGCGAAGATACCTTTGGGCGGAACATTCTACGAAGGACGTTACGACCGCAACGGGTCGCTCGGAAGGCTCTACACGAACGCTCCGTATTATCTTCATTGGAGAGACTCGACCGGCGTGTTCCATGACGTAGCCTGCACCTCGATCCTATTCGATACGAGCAACTACCCGCCGTTCGTCAATACGACGGATTTTTACCGCTATGCCGCCAATCCGGTGCGCTGCATCCGGGAATAAAACCGAATTAACTTTCAACAATGAACAAACAACGAATCATACTGTTCCTGCTGCTGTCGGCGGCCTTGTGGGGGCTGCCCCGCAGGGCTTCGGCGCAGATCTTCGCCGTGAGGGCCAATGCCCTTGCGGCATGCAGCGCGACGCTGAACGTCGGGGCCGAAGCGGCCCTGACGGACAACTGGTCGCTGGAGCTGTCCGGCTACTGGAACCCGGTGAAAACCGCATCCCTCTCGATGAACTTCCATGCCGTGCAACTCGGCGGCCGCTACTGGTTCTACGAATCCTTCGTGGGACACTTTCTCGGACAGCACCTTACCTATGTCGGTTACGACCTCGGAAGCCGGACAAAACGCTATAAGGGGCATGCCTGCGGTCTGGGTGTCAGCTACGGGTATGCGTGGATGCTCTCGAAACGCTGGAACGTCGCCGTCGAAGCCGGCGCAGGGCTTTACCGCACGAAGGACACGCGCCGCGACCCCACGGTCGGAGACTGGGATGACGAGTATATCTACCGTTACCGACGCTGGACGCTCGCGCCGACAAAGTTAGAGGTATCGTTTTCCTACATCTTTTAACGATGAACACACGTAAAATCATAACTGTAGGAATCACCGTCGGGGTTTTATGGATGATGTTCGGCTGTTCGGTGGCCGGACGGCTTCAGCGGCAGCAGATGACAGCCTCGCTCTCGCAACTTACCCGTACCGAACGGCAGCAGCGGCAGCAGGACAGTCGCCCGCAGGTTGTGAAGTTGCAGCGTGACAGCAATACGTTCTTTCTTGCACCCGTGGATACGCTTGCCGACGGAGAGCGCGTGATGGCGCTTCAGATCGAGCAGGTGACGGTCGTGGCGAAGATGCGGTCTATTCCCGAACGCAACGGGCGCGTCGTGCTGGATTTCATCGTGACGCTGCCCAAGCAGTTGTTGGGCAAGAGCCGCAGCGTCGTAATCACACCGCTACTTCACAAACCCGACGAATCCGTGGCGCTCGAAGATCTGATGATCCGCGGCGGACGCTTCTCGCTGCTGCAAGAGCGCGACTACTGGCAGTACGAAACCTATGTCGAACGCTTCCGCCCCGATACCGTGGGGCGCGAGGCGGCCTTCAACCGCTTCGTGAAGTTTCCCTATCCCGAAGACGTCCGGCTCGACTCGCTGGTCGAAGGCAGGAGCACCGTCACGTACTATTACTCGCAGGAGGTGAAAACGGATGAGACCTCGAAGAAGATGCTCGTAACGCTTCAGGGGCAGGTCTTGGC
>ENA-OROK01004218-OROK01004218.1-human-gut-metagenome-genome-assembly--contig:-NODE-4218-length-10668-cov-2.720531_pt1 | contig 10668 bp, 6 predicted proteins | sample MGYA00242127_ERZ509046 | MGnify/ENA primary metagenome ERZ509046 (study PRJEB26280, sample SAMEA2338728) | human gut metagenome | biome: human gut; feature: human-associated habitat; material: faeces... | reverse complement strand
TTCCATATTATCTCCCATAATTCAAAATTCATAATTCAAAACTCTTCCCCTTTCTTCCGCCAATTGTAATAGCCTACTATGGCTAGTGTCGCATAGCAAAAATAGAGTAGCATCGTCGGATACAAGCCCCGAAGGTAATAAAGATATACGGAAACGAGGTTTACGATTACCCAAAAAATCCAATGCTCGATAATTCGCCTTGCCAGCATCCAAGTAGCGACAATGCCTACCGACGTGGTGAACGCATCGCCTACGGGGATGGGAGAGTCCGTGAATTGATGAAGGAGATACCATAAGATGGCGAATACAACGGCCAATGTCCCGATAATCCCCACGAAAAGCGGAAGGCTCAGATGGGTGTATAGGATACGGTCGGAGGGAAGACTGTCGTTTTCCGTGTGTATCTCATGTTTCTTCCGGGTCCATTGATAGAAACCGTATATGCTGATTCCTACGTAATAGGTTTGCAATCCCATGTCCGCATAAATCTTAGCGGACAGGAAGACAAAGACATACACGAGGGAGGTGAGGAATCCCACCACCCACATGGCCTTATGTTGTTTAATCTCTAGAAAGAGATAGAGCAGACCAGTTATTACTCCGAAGTATTCTAGCCAAACCATTTTAGTAATTGATAATTGATAATTGAAAATTAAGTTAGAATTTGAAGGTGATCCTGGCCATGGCGTTCGTGCCGGCTTGGGTGAAATAACCGTCATCCTTTTTACGTGTGTCGTTTTCGATATAAGAGTATACCCATGCGTTGGTCTCGTACTTCTCGTTGAAGAGGTTGTTGATAGTCACGTCTAGGGTTATTTCTTTCATGAACTTAGGCTGGAAGGCGTAACCGATACGTAGGCTATTGATAAAGTAGGGATCGATGGAACGATCCTTGCTGCTTGAATTGTCTATGTATTGGCGGCCTACTATTTGTGAGTTGAAACTCGCGATAAACCCTTTGTAAACGAAATCGAACATGCTGTTCGCTATTAGATTGGGTGAGAAAGCTATATTCGTTGTGCCTAGATCATTGATCTCTTGTCCTCCGGTATCCCAGTTATCCACGTATTCCACGAAATGCTTGATTTTATTTTGGCTGAGGGTTACGTTCGCGTTCCAATTCAGCCAAGAGGTGATTTGTACACCTCCGGTAAGCTCGATGCCCATTCGGTAGCTATCCTTTATATTGGAAGTGAGTGCCTCGCCGATCTCGCTGATCTTGCCGGTCAGGATCAATTGGTTGTTGTAATCCATGAAATAGAGATTGGCTCCAACCCGGAAACGGTTGTTACCAAAACTATAACCGGCCTCGTAATCATATAAGGTCTCGTGGGTAGGACGTTCCTCGGGGCCTGCCTCCGTGAAATTGTCACGGTTCGGTTCCCGGTTAGCGACGGAGAAAGAGACGAAGGCGTTATGGCCATTGTTATGGAAGTTTATTCCGGCTTTCGGGTTGAAGAAGTTCCAGTTCTTACGAATGTCCAGTCCTTCCCCTGCTTTGTCATCGTTTCCCTTAATGGTGTAATGGATCCCACGGTATTGTAAGTCCAGATAGCCGGTGAAAAGAGGGGAAAGACGTTGAGTCAATTTAGCGTATGCGTTGTAGTCTAATTTCTTACCGGTATTGCGATAATATTCGTAATCCGGTTGTGGCAAGACGTTTGCGCTTTTGGTCCACATTACCCGGCCAAAATGATCGCCTACATAGTGGTTGACGGCGGTTCCCAGCGTAAGGCGGGTATTGTCACGTTGATAGTTCGCGCTATAAACGGCTCCATAGAAATAATTGTCGAGCCATTTACGGCGCACGAGGTCGGTCTTTTTTACGGTATTACCCTCCGGATCGATATATTCCGGTAGCTTATAACTGCTGAATTTGGCTTTCGATTTATAATCCTCGTAATATCCGTTACCATCGGTGTAATGAAGGGTCAGGTTCATATTCCAGAAATCTCCGATACGCTGGCTGGCCATTAAATGGTAGTTGTGTTGCCAATAATTATCCGTCTGATTGTTATAAAACTTCTTCACTCCATCTTCCTCATATTCTCCGCATGGATTATAGCTACGATCTGTGTCAAGTAAATAAGACGGAACACCGTTCCATGCTTGATAGGTCTTCTCGCTGTTCCCGAAGGCTTGGAATTTAATCAATGTATTATCGGCATAGAAAGCGGCGGAGGCATAGTAAGAGCTCATACGGGCGGAGGCACGATCGATAAAGCCGTCGCTACGGATATTGGAGTAGCGGGCGTCGAAAGCGAAATGATCGTAAAGTAATCCGGTACCGCCTTTTACCGTATGCTTCAGCGTACCGAAAGAACCTGCTGATACGGAATATTCGCCGTAAGGCTTTAAGGACGGTTTCTCGGTCTGCATGGCGACCGTAGCGCCAAAAGCCGCGGCTCCGTTCGTAGAGGTTCCGGCACCTCGTTGGATCTGGATCGATTCTACCGAGGAAGCTATATCGGCCATATTAGCCCAGAATACGGTATGAGACTCGGAGTCATTAACCGGTACGCCATTGATCGTGATATTGATACGGTTCGCGTCTGTACCCCGGATACGAAAACCGGAGTAACCTATACCTGTTCCGGCATCCGAGGTCATGATAACAGACGGGGATTGGGAGATAAGGAATGGGATACCTTGCCCGTTGTTCCGGCTGCTTAGTTCTTGTTTGGAGATGTCGCTATAAGCTACCGGGGTTTCTTTCCCGACTTTGGTAGCGGTAATAACCACTTCATCCAAAGATACGTCTTTTGAGATTTTCAAGGAGTCGACCGGACTGGGCATTTGTGCCTTGACGGTTGTAGCCAGTAAGGAGCCGGCCAAGATAACCAATACATTTTTCATCTTTTCATCTTTTTGCTTTAAAACTAAATAGATGAATAGAAAGGATCGGAGAAGCATGAATCCCTACGACAGCATTACCTGTACAGGTTCTATGGGTATGATCTCAGCCCGCTCCTTTCGTGAAGGATTTTGCGAGCACCCCTTCGTATTCGGCAGCAAAGATAGGCATAAAAGTGTTAATAAATATTACTGTCAATAGTAAATCGGATTTCTATAGATATTAATTCTGATTACTATGGATAGTAATCCGGTTTGTGTCGTATTAATTTTTTCTGCAAAAAGATGAGGATATTTTGAGAACTCATTGATTTTTTGTATATTTGCGGGCGATTAAGTGAAGTTGAGGAGGGGGCGGGTAGTCCCCTTCTTTTGTTCTTAACAGATATATGTATGATAGAAAAGAAAGTGGTAAGCCAATTAATAGAGGAAAAACTAGCCTCTTCAAGCAATTATTTAGTAGACGTGGTGATTAAACCGGGAAACCTGATAGTCGTTGAAATTGATAACGATGAAGCGGTAAGCATTGATGATTGCGCTGAGTTGAGCCGGTATTTGGAGGAGCATCTGGATCGTGACGTCGAGGACTATGAGCTGGAGGTTGGCTCCGCCGGCATTACTTCTCCTTTTAAGGTACTTCGCCAATACGTCAAGAACATCGGAAACGAGGTGGAGATGCTGTTGAAAAACGGCTCGAAGCTGACCGGTGTGTTGAAATCTGCCGACGAGAACGGTGTGGTTGTCTCTGTCGAGAAGAAGGTGAAACCGGAAGGCGCTAAGCGGAAGGTGACTGTGGTGGAGGATGAGTCGTATACATTTGATGAAATAAAATATACAAAATACTTAATAAGATTCAAGTAAGATTATGGCCAAGAAAGAGGAAACAATCAGTATGATTGACACCCTTGCGGAGTTCAAGGAGTTGAAGAATATCGATAAAGATACGATGATTAGCGTTTTGGAAGATTCGTTCCGTAACGTGATCGCCAAGATGTTTGGCACGGATGAGAACTATGACGTGATTATCAATCCTGAGAAAGGTGATTTCGAGATCTGGAGAAACCGTACGGTTGTGGCTGATGATGAATTGGAGGATGAGAACTTGCAGCTTACGTTGACGGAGGCCCGTAAAATCGATGCCGACTGTGAGGTGGGCGAGGAAGTGACCGACGAGGTGCATTTCGCAGACTTCGGACGCCGTGCGATCTTAAACTTGCGCCAAACTTTGGCTTCAAAGATACTTGAATTGCAGAAAGACAGCTTGTACGCTAAGTATAAGGATAAAATCGGCCACATCATCGCCGCTGAGGTTTATCAGGTGTGGAAGAAAGAAATCCTGTTGCTGGATGACGATGGTAATGAGTTGCTACTGCCGAAATCCGAGCAAATCCCGACCGATTTCTATCGTAAGGGAGAGACCGTACGTGCGATCGTTCAACGTGTGGATAACTATAATAACAACCCGAAGATCCTTCTTTCCCGTACGGATAAGGTCTTCTTGCAGCGGTTGTTTGAGTTGGAGGTTCCGGAGATTAATGACGGCTTGATTACGATCAAGGCGATCGCCCGTATCCCGGGAGAGCGTGCCAAAGTGGCTGTCGAGTCATACGATGACCGTATTGACCCGGTGGGTGCTTGCGTAGGTATGAAAGGCTCTCGTATTCACGGAATCGTTCGCGAGTTGAGAAACGAGAACATTGATGTGATTAATTACACCTCAAATCTCTCTTTGTTTATCCAGCGTGCTTTAAGCCCGGCTAAGATCTCTTCTATCCGTGTAAATGAGGAAGAAAAGAAAGCTGAGGTTTATCTACGTCCTGAGGAGGTCTCTTTAGCGATCGGTAAGGGCGGTCTGAATATTAAGTTGGCTTGTATGTTGACTGAGTATACGATTGACGTATTCCGTGATATCGAAGGAGCGGACGAGGAGGATATCTACTTGGATGAGTTCTCCGACGAGATCGACAGCTGGGTGATCGACGCACTGAAGAATATAGGATGCTATACGGCGAAGAGTGTCCTTGCTATGAACCGCAATGAGATTATTGAACGTGCCGATCTGGAAGAGCAGACCGTGGACGATCTTTTAGCTATCTTATCCGCGGAATTTGAAGATGAAGGTAACGAATAAGTATTACGACAAAGTTAGATATGCCTATAAAATTAATTCAAGTACAGAGAAAATTGAACGTGGGAATCAACACGGTGGTTGAGTTCCTGCACCGGAATGGGTTCTCGGTTGAGGATAATCCCAACACGAGGATCAGTGATGAACAGTATGCTTTGCTCGTAAAAGAGTTTGGAAAGGATCTGCCTGAGAAAGATCGTAATTTTGCGGCGGATCGTGCGCAGAAAGAGGCTCCTTCTGTGAAAGAAGAGAAGACTGCGGAAATAAAGACAGTGATACCGGAAGAATTCAGGCCTAAGATCGTAATGAAGGGTCATATCGATTTGGATGGTGGACAACATAAAAAACAGCAGGAAGAGCCGAAGGCTAAAGAGGAGCCGAAGGTGAAAGAAGAGCCTAAGGTAAAGGAAGAGCCGAAAGTGAAGGAAGCGCCTGCCGCTCCCGCTGCTCAAGCTCCTGTTAAACCCGCGCAGCCTGCGCAGGCTCCCACGGAGAAAAAAGAAGAAAAAGTTATAGTAGTGGAAGTGGAAAAAGAAAAAACCGTAGAGAAGCAACTGGTTGTTGCGGAACCTAAGGTGGAAAGTGTGAAACCGGAACAGGAAGTAGAGAAGACCGAGGAAAAAGACGATAATCTTTTCCGTTTGAACTCGGTTAAATTGGAATCAAAGATCAAGGTAACCGGTAAGATTGACTTGGATGCGCTTAACCAATCGACTCGTCCGAAGAAGAAAACGAAGGAGGAGAAGCGGAAAGAGCGTGATGAGAAGCAAAAGTTTAATAACAATCGGCCGGGTAATAATAGCAACGGTCCGGGCGCTCCTCATAAGAGTCCGAATTCGCCTACTTTGATTAAACCGAACGCTCCTGCTAAACCGGGTGAGGAAGGTGACGCTAAGAAGAAGCGTAAACGTATCAAGAAAGATCGGGTAGACGTGAATAATACGCCGGGTACGAATTATCCGCGCCCGAATCGTGACGATCGTCCGAATAACGACCGTAAGCCTCGCTTGAAGAAGCCGGTGAAAGCGGAAGTTAGCGAAGAGGATGTTCAAAAGCAGATCAAGGAGACTTTGGCTCGCTTGACCAACAAGAATAATAAGAATAATAAGGGGGCTAAATACCGTCGTGATAAACGTGACGCCGCTGTGAAACGTGAGCACGAGTTGATGGAACAGGAAGAACTGGAAAGCAAGGTATTGAAGCTGACCGAGTTCGTTACGGCCAACGACTTGGCGAACATGATGGACGTATCTGTAACGGAGGTTATCGGTACTTGCATGAGCATCGGCCTTATGGTTTCGATCAATCAGCGCCTGGATGCGGAGACGATCAATATCGTGGCTGAGGAGTTCGGTTATAAGACTGAATATGTAAGCGCGGATGTTGTCGAGGCGATCAACGCTGATGAGGAAGATGATAACGAGGAGGATTGGGTAGCCCGTCCGCCTATCGTAACGGTGATGGGACACGTTGACCATGGTAAGACTTCTTTATTGGATAATATCCGTAGCGCGAACGTAATCGCTGGTGAGGCTGGTGGTATCACGCAGCATATCGGAGCCTACAACGTGAAGGCCGCCGTATCACGTTCTTGGATACTCCGGGTCACGAGGCGTTTACCGCTATGCGTGCCCGTGGCGCGAAGGTGACGGATATCGCTATTATTATCGTGGCCGCTGATGATAACGTGATGCCTCAGACGATCGAGGCGATTAATCACGCTTCGGCTGCCGGTGTTCCTATTGTTTTCGCTATTAATAAAATCGATAAGCCACATGCTAATCCTGAGAAGATCAAGGAGGAGTTGGCGAATATGAATTACTTGGTGGAAGACTGGGGGGGTAAGTACCAGAGTCAGGAGATCTCCGCTAAGAAAGGTATCGGTGTCGAGGAGTTGTTGGAGAAGGTATTGTTGGAGGCCGACCTGTTGGATTTGAAAGCGAATCCGAAAAAACGTGCGGTTGGTTCTATCATCGAGTCTTCTTTGGACAAGGGACGTGGCTATGTATCTACCATATTGGTGGAGAACGGTACGTTGAAGATGGGAGATATCGTTTTGGCGGGAACTCATCAAGGACGTATCAAGGCGATGTTCAACGAGCGTAATCAACGGGTGGAGAAGGCCGGTCCTTCCGAGCCGGTATTGATCCTCGGTTTGAATGGTGCTCCTCAGGCTGGTGATACATTTAATGTATTGGAGACTGAGCAAGAGGCGCGTGAGATCGCTAACCGTCGTGAGCAATTGCAGCGTGAGTTAGGTCTTCGTACGCAGAAGATGCTTACTTTGGATGATATCGGACGTCGTATCGCCGTGGGTAACTTCCAAGAGTTGAACGTGATCGTGAAGGGTGATGTGGATGGTTCCGTAGAGGCTTTGTCCGACTCCTTGATCCGTTTGTCTACCGAGGAGATTCAGGTGAATGTAATTCATAAGGCGGTTGGTCAGATTTCCGAGTCGGATGTGGTTTTGGCAGCGGCTTCGAACGCTATCATTATCGGATTCCAAGTTCGTCCGTCTTTGCAAGCACGTAGAAACGCCGAGAAGGAAGGTGTAGAGATCCGTTTGTACTCTATCATCTACGATGCGATCGAGGAGGTGAAGAGCGCTATGGAAGGCATGCTTTCTCCGGAGATCAAGGAGGAGATTACCGCTTATGTGGAAGTTCAGCAGGTATTCAAGATCACCAAGGTCGGTACGGTTGCCGGATGTATGGTTAAGGAAGGCAAGATCAAGCGTACGAACAAGATCCGTTTGATACGTGACGGTATCGTGATTTATGCCGGCGAGCTAGGCTCTTTGAAACGTTTCAAGGACGATGCGAAAGAGGTCGTGGCTGGCTTGGATTGCGGTTTGAATATTACGAACTTCAACGATATCCAAGTGGGCGATATGATCGAGGCTTACGAAGAGACAGAAATTAAGAAGACGTTATAACGATGAACTGGTTGGACATTACATTGCTATGTCTGGCAGGGATAGGATTTGTGAAAGGCCTGTTTGATGGAATCATCAAACAGGTTGTTTCGCTTATAGCCCTAGTGATCGCGATCTTTTTCTGCGGGAAAGCGGCGGCTTGGCTGAAAGGATATATCTTGGCGTTGGGTTGGTTTCCGGAAGAAGGGGTTACGATCTTGAGTTATATAGCGGGTTTTATCTTGATTATGGGGGTGTTTATTTTAGCGGGAGAACTGGTTACCAAGGTGGTAGGGGCGACACCGTTGAGCGTTATCAACCATTTGTTTGGTGGTTTTTTCGGGTTGCTGGTCGTTTTGGTCTTTACCAGTTTGCTGTTGAACGCACTGGAGTTCGTGGATCGTGGATCGGTCTTGATTCATCGCCAATCAAAGATAGAATCTCGTTTTTATTATAGCGTGAAGCAAATAGTACCAACAATTTTCCCACATAATTTGTTTTCATTAGGAGAATGAAGGGCTTTTATCAATGGTTAATTTTTAATTATGCAGGATTCAAATCATATAATTAATGAGGTAACGAGCGGAGATTATAAATATGGCTTCGTTACCGATATTGATACGGAGGTGATCCATCGTGGATTAGACGAGGAGACGGTCCGTATTATCTCTGCCAAGAAGAACGAGCCGGAATGGTTACTCGAGTTCCGTTTGAAGGCTTTTCGCCATTGGCAGACGTTGGAGATGCCTACATGGCCTCACTTGAATATCCCGCCGATCGATTATCAGGACATTATCTATTATGCCGCCCCTAAGAAAAAAGAGGGACCGAAGAGCTTGGATGAGGTAGATCCTGAGTTGTTGAAAACATTCGATAAACTGGGTATTCCTTTGGAAGAACAGAAGCATTTAAGCGGAATGGCGGTAGACGCCGTGATGGATAGTGTTTCCGTGAAGACTACTTTCAAGGAGAATCTCGCGGAGAAGGGGATTATTTTCTGTTCGTTCAGCGAGGCTGTACAACATCATCCGGACTTGGTGCAGAAATATTTGGGCAGCGTGGTTGGTTATCGTGATAATTTCTTCGCCGCCTTGAATTCGGCCGTGTTCTCGGACGGTTCGTTTGTTTATATACCGAAGGGCGTACGTTGCCCGATGGAGTTGAGTACGTATTTCCGTATCAATGCCGCTAATACCGGACAGTTCGAGCGTACCTTGATTGTCGCTGACGATGAGGCGTATGTAAGTTATCTGGAAGGATGTACGGCACCGATGCGTGACGAGAACCAATTGCATGCCGCTATCGTGGAGATCGTGGCGAACGAGCGTGCCGAGGTGAAGTATTCTACCGTACAGAACTGGTATCCGGGTGATAAGGAAGGTAAAGGCGGTATCTATAACTTCGTGACGAAACGAGGTTTGTGCAAAGGTGAGGGTAGCAAGATCTCTTGGACGCAAGTAGAGACCGGTTCGGCAATCACTTGGAAATATCCGAGCTGTATCTTGGCGGGTGATAACTCGGTAGGTGAGTTTTACTCGGTTGCCGTGACCAATAATTACCAACAGGCCGATACGGGTACGAAGATGATCCATCTGGGTAAGAATACGAAAAGTACGATCGTATCCAAGGGCATCTCTGCCGGTCATAGCCAGAATAGCTATCGGGGATTGGTAAAGGTGTCCGCCCGTGCGGAAGGCGCCCGAAACCATAGCCAATGCGATAGTTTGTTACTAAGCTCTACTTGTGGAGCTCATACGTTCCCTTACGCTGATATTCAGAATGAGACGGCGATCGTGGAGCATGAGGCTACGACGAGTAAGATCAGCGAGGAGCAATTGTTCTACTGCCAGCAACGGGGTATCTCGGTAGAAGAGGCTGTCGGTTTGATCGTGAATGGATATGCCCGCGAGGTAATGAATAAGTTACCGATGGAGTTCGCTGTCGAGGCTCAGAAATTACTAACGATCTCGCTGGAAGGCAGCGTAGGATAGAATAATTTTCAATTTTCAACTTTCAATTTTCAATTAGAAAAGATGTTAGAGGTTAAGAATTTACATGCCAACGTAAATGGCAAAGAGATATTGAAAGGTATCAACCTGTCGGTGAAAGCGGGTGAGGTACATGCTATCATGGGACCGAACGGTTCCGGAAAAAGTACGTTAAGTAGTGTATTGGTAGGTAATCCCGCTTTTGAGGTAACGGAAGGAGAGGTTATCTTCAACGGTAAGAATCTGCTGGATCTTTCTCCGGAGGATCGTAGCCGTGAGGGTATTTTCTTGAGCTTCCAATATCCGGTCGAGATCCCGGGGGTCAGTATGGTGAACTTTATGCGTGCGGCGTTGAACGAGCACCGTAAATATAACGGTCTGGAACCGGTTTCGGCTACGGACTTCTTGAAATTGATGCGTGAGAAACGTGCGATCGTCGAGCTGGATAATAAACTGGCCAGCCGTAGCGTGAACGAAGGTTTCTCCGGTGGAGAGAAAAAGCGGAACGAGATCTTCCAGATGGCGATGTTAGAGCCGAAATTGGCGATCTTGGATGAGACGGATAGTGGTTTGGATATCGATGCCTTGCGTATCGTGGCGCATGGCGTGAACCAGTTGAGGACTCCGGAGAATGCCGCTATCGTAATCACGCACTATCAGCGTCTGCTGGATTACATCAAGCCGGATGTGGTTCATGTGCTTTACAAAGGCCGTATCGTGAAGACCGCCGGTCCGGAATTGGCCTTGGAACTGGAAGAGAAAGGTTACGACTGGATCAAGAAAGA
>ENA-OROK01004213-OROK01004213.1-human-gut-metagenome-genome-assembly--contig:-NODE-4213-length-10679-cov-4.492658_pt1 | contig 10679 bp, 11 predicted proteins | sample MGYA00242127_ERZ509046 | MGnify/ENA primary metagenome ERZ509046 (study PRJEB26280, sample SAMEA2338728) | human gut metagenome | biome: human gut; feature: human-associated habitat; material: faeces... | reverse complement strand
GGCGCCGCCGGTGGTGGAGGACCCGGAGCCGGCGACGCCCACGGTCGATCCCGCGGCGCTGTCAGTCGGGACAAATGTCGGCACGACGCTGAAGAAGGATGACAGCGGCCGCTTCGACTGCACGATCCGGATGAGCGATTCCATTCAGCTCATTCTGCGCGGCACCGACGCGGCGGCGACCTGGTCGAGCGAGGACACCTCCGTGGTGACGGTCAGCGCGGACGGCAAGCTCAAGCCGGTCAAGGCCGGCACGGCCAACGTGACGGCGAGCGTCGGCGGCGCCACGGTCCGCTGCGTGGTGCGCATCAACAATTAAAGGCTGACAGAGAACGACCCCTCGGGGTCGTTCTCTGAGGCTGTCGAAAAAGTGGCAAAGCCACTTTTTCGAGAAAGATTCGCTGTGCTCTGCGCCTCGGTTGTCCGCTGACAGCGGACAATTCGACGCTCGCTCCGCGCAAAGTGTTTTCTGCCACGCACAGGTCGCGGCAGAAAACGGATCAAACATCTTTCGCGTCTGCGGACGCGAAACTCTGCGAGGCTTTCCGATAGACTGAGAACGACCCCTCGGGGTCGTTCTGCTTTTTGCTGTGCAAAAGCACAGCAAAAATTGAAATGCGCCCTTTCCTCGCCCCTGCGGGGCAACCGGAAAGGATGCACAAAAGCTTCATGCGTCGGCATTTGCGCCGATTTGCGATGCGGTGCGCGTGCATGAAGTTTTATACACTGTCTATTGAAAGTGCGTTGGTTTTGTGATAGGATACCCTTGTACCAATAGTACCTGAAAAATAACGGATGGAAACGATACCATGGATCGACGGAGCTTGCTGGACCGCGCGGCGAAAAGCGCGGAGGAGCGTGTGCTTTTGGGGCACATATTGGATAAATATGACCAGTGCCGGCAGCGGAACCTGCCCACGAACACGGCGTTTTTAAGCCCGGCCGAGGCGCAGGGCGCGCGGGACCTGCTCCGCGCCGCCGCGATCCACGAGGGCTTCGCCCTCCTCGGCGGCTACGAGGGCGCGGAGCGCCGGATGCTCTTTTTCCTGCCCGACTGGCAGGAGGAGGCCGACGCGTCCGACGCGATGGCGTTTCTCCGCGCGGCGTGGCACGAGAGCGAGCACCCCACGCACCGCGACCTGCTCGGCAGCCTCATGGCGCTCGGCGTAGAGCGCGAGACGCTCGGCGACATCCTCGTGAGCGAGGGGAGCGCCGACCTCATTGTGAGCGCGGGCGTCGCGCAATATCTGCTCGACAACTGGACAGGCGCGGGGCGCACGGCGCTGCGCCTGACGGTCATCGGCGCGGACGCGCTGCGCGTGCCGGAGCAGAAGGTCAAGGAGATCCGGGACACGGTGGCGACGCTGCGGCTCGACGCCGTGACCGCTGCAGGCTTTTCCATGAGCCGCGGCAAGGCTGCGGAGCTGATCGCCGCGGGACGTGTGCAGAAAAACTATCGCGAGGTCACCAAGGGCGACGCGAGCGTGGCACAGGGCGACGTCATTTCCGCGCGGGGACTGGGAAAATTTGAGGTCGCCGAGGTCGGCGGCCTGAGCAAAAAGGGGCGCACGGGCATTCTGCTGCGCCGGTATCTGTAAGGAGAAGCAAGATGGAACAGAAGAAGATCGACCGCATCAACGAGCTTGCCAAGCTCGCGAAGGAGCGGGAGCTGACCGACGAGGAGAAGGTCGAGCGCGCGGCGCTGCGGCAGGAGTATGTGAATTCCGTGCTCGGCGACCTGCGAAATCAGCTCAACAACACCTATGTGATGGACGAAAAGGGCAACAAGACCAAGCTTACCCGGTGGAGCGAGGACCGTAAGCTGGGCAAGTAGATCCGACGTTTTTCGCGCCCGCGGGCGCGTATGCTGAAAAGAGGGAGGACAAGCGCCATGGAGCATTTTGATCTCGCCGCCTTTTATGGCGGCAGCGCAACGGAGCTGTACCGCACGCTCGGCGCGCACCGCACGCCGGACGGCTGGGTGTTCCGCGTCTGGGCGCCGCACGCGGGGAGCGTGAGCGTCGTGGGCGATTTCTGCGCGTGGGACCCCACCGCGCATCCGATGCGCCGTCTCGATGGCGGCATCTGGGAGACGGAGGTCGCGGGCCTTTCAGAGTATGACACCTATAAGTTCGCCGTCACCGCGCAGAGCGGCGCGGTGACCTTCAAGGCCGACCCCTACGCCTTCCACGCCGAGACGCGCCCCGGCACGGCGAGCAAGCTCTACGAGCTTGCGGGCTACGACTGGGGCGACGGCGCGTACCTTGCGGCAAAGCAGCCGGTCTATGACCGTCCGCTCAACATCTACGAGGTCCACCTCGGCTCGTGGCGGCGGCGCGAAAACGGCGATTTTTACGACTACCGCTCGCTCGCGGACGAGCTGAGCGAGTACGCCGCCGACCTCGGCTACAACTGCGTGGAGCTGATGCCCGTGACCGAGTATCCGCTCGACGACTCGTGGGGCTACCAGTGCACCGGCTACTTCGCGCCGACCTCGCGCTACGGCACGCCGCACGACTTCATGTACTTCGTGGACATGATGCACCGAAGGGGCATCTCCGTCATTCTTGACTGGGTGCCTGCGCACTTCTGCAAGGACGAGCACGGCCTCATCGACTTCGACGGCGAGCCGTGCTACGAGTACGCCGACCCAAAAAAGCGCGAGCACGCGGGCTGGGGCACGCGCGTATTCGACTACGGGCGCGGCGAGGTGAAGAGCTTCCTGCTCTCGTCCGCCGCCTACTGGCTGCGGGAATATCACCTTGACGGTCTGCGCGTGGACGCGGTGGCGTCCATGCTCTACCTCGACTACGGGCGCGAGGCGGGCGAGTGGACGCCGAACAAAAACGGCGGCCACGAGAACTTGGAGGCCATCGACTTCCTGCGCGCGCTCAACACCGCTGCCTTTGCCATTGATCCGAACGTGATGATGGTGGCGGAGGAATCGACCGCGTGGCCGCTCGTGACCTATCCGGTCTCGGACGGCGGGCTGGGCTTCAACCTCAAGTGGAACATGGGCTGGATGAACGATATGTGCCACTACCTCAAGCTCGACCCGTGGTTCCGCCAGTTCCATCATAAGGACCTCACCTTCTCGCTGATGTACGCCTTTTCCGAAAACTTCGTGCTGCCCATCTCGCACGACGAGGTGGTGTACATGAAGGGCAGCCTGCGCGGCAAGATGCCGGGCGACGAGTGGCGGCAGCTCGCGGGCGTGCGCAGCTTCATGGTCTATATGCTCACGCACCCGGGCAAGAAGCTCACCTTCATGGGCGCGGAGCTGGGCCAGTGGCACGAGTGGGATTTTGCCGGTCAGCTCGACTGGTATCTGCTTGAAAACGACGCCAACCGCAGGATGCAGGATTTCTTCCGTGCCGTCAACCGGTACTACCTGACGAACCCCGCGCTCTGGCGCATCGACTTTGACTGGGCGGGCTTTGAGTGGCTCGTCGCGGACGACAACGAGGATAACACCGTCGTCTTTGTCCGCCGCGACGGCGCGGGCGAGGAGCTGCTGGTCGCGGTCAACTTCTCGCCCAACGGCTACCGGGACTACCGCTTCGGCGTCCCGCAGCGGAAAACGTGGCGCGAGGAGCTTTCCACGGATGATACCGCGTTCGGCGGCACGGGCGAGTGGCGCAACGAAAAGCCGGTCCGAACGCAGGCGATCCCCTCGCACGGACGCGAGCAGTCTATTGCCATCACCATCCCCCCGCTCGGCGCGGTCATCCTGCGCGGCGCGGGCGAATATAAGAAACCGAAAGCGAAAAAAAGCAAGGCAAGGGAGGAATTACCGGCATGAAAAAAGAGTGCATCGCCATGCTGCTCGCCGGCGGACAGGGCAGCCGCCTTTACGTCCTGACGGAGAACATGGCAAAGCCCGCCGTCCCGTTCGGCGGGAAGTTCCGCATCATCGACTTTCCCCTTTCCAACTGCGCGAACTCCGGCATCGACACCATCGGCGTGCTCACGCAGTACCGCCCGCTGGAGCTCAACCGCTACATCGGCAACGGCCAGCCCTGGGACCTTGACCGCTCGGACGGCGGCGTACACATTCTCCCGCCCTACCAGAGCGCGAAGGGCGCGACGTGGTTCAAGGGCACGGCGAACGCCATCTACCAGAACATCGGCTTCGTGGATATGTACGATCCCGACTATGTGCTCATTCTCTCCGGCGACCACATTTACAAGATGGACTACGCCGCCATGCTCGCGCACCACAAGCGTGTGCACGCCGACTGCACCATCGCCGTGATGGAGGTGCCCTGGGACGAGGCGAGCCGCTTCGGCATCATGAACGTCGACGGCGAGGACACCATCACGGAGTTTGAGGAAAAGCCGAAGCAGCCCAGGAGCAACCTTGCCTCGATGGGCATTTACGTTTTCTCGTGGAAGAAGCTGCGCGCCTACCTCATCGCGGACGAGAACGACGCGGCCTCGAGCAACGACTTCGGCAAGAACATCATCCCCGCCATGCTGAATGCCGGCGAGAAGATGTCCGCCTATCGCTTCGAGGGCTACTGGAAGGACGTCGGCACGCTCGATTCCCTCTGGGACGCGAACATGGATATGCTCGCGCAGGGCAGCGGGCTGAACCTGCTCGATAAGGACTGGCCCATCTACGCCCGCGCGGAGAGCGAGCCGCCCGCCTACCTCGGCGAGACGGCGGAGGTCGACCACAGCGTCGTCACCCGCGGCTCGGAGGTCGAGGGCGCGGTGCGCAATTCCGTGCTCTCGCAGCGCTGCACCGTCGCCGAGGGCGCGGAGGTGGAGTATTCCATCCTCATGCCCGGCGCGGTCGTCGAGCGCGGCGCGAGGGTCGCCTACGCCATCCTCGGCGAGAACGTCCGCGTGGGCGAGAACGCCCGCGTCGGCGCGTCGCCCGAGGCGGCGCCGCCGGAGGAGTGGGGCATCACGGTCGTCGGCCCCGAGGCACAGGTCGAGGCGGGCCGCACGCTCAAGGCGAACCGGATGCTCAACCGCGAAGGAAAGGAGACGGTACGATGAACGGACTGCACGGCATTATTTTCTCCTACGAACAGGAGCCGGGACTGCGCGAGCTGGCGGAACGCCGGATGCCCGCCTCCATCCCGTTCGGCGGACGCTACCGCGTCGTCGATTTCATGCTCTCCAATCTGCACGCCGCCGGCATCACCGACGTCGGCGTGGTGCTGCACGGCAATTACCAGAGCCTGCTTGACCACATCGGCAACGGCAAGACCTGGGACATGGCGCGCAAGTACGGCGGGCTGCGTATCCTGCCGCCCTTTGCCGATACCCGCGCCTACCGCAGCGGCGAGTTCCGCGGCAAGATGGAGGCCCTTGCCGGCGTCCGCTCATATTTACAGGGGATACGGCAGGACTACGTCGTGCTCTCCGACAGCGACCTCATCATCAATCTGCCGCTCGCGGACGTGTTTGCCGCGCATCTGGAGAGCGGCGCGGACATCACCGCCGTCTGCACGGCGAACGGCGGCTTCGTGGACAACGCGACCTACCTCACGCTCGAGAGCGACGGCGCGATCGGGCAGGTCTGGTGCGCGCCGACCGCGCCGCGCGGCCACCGCTCGCTGGAGATCTACATTCTCAGCAAGCAGCTGCTGCTCACGCTCGTGGACGAGTGCTCCGCGCAGGATAAATACAGCTTCCGCCGCGACGTGCTCGCGGGCATGACCGGACGGCTGAAGCTCCAGAGCTACGTCTGGGACGGCTACGCCGCCCAGCTCCGCTCCGTGCAGGAGTATTACGACCGCTCGATGGAGCTGCTGCAAGGCTCCATCCGCGCCGAGCTCTTTGCCGCCGCGCGGCCCATCCTCGCCAAGGAGGACGACGAGGCGTCGAGCTATTTCGCGCCGGGCAGCCGCGTGAAAAATTCGCTCGTCGCCGACGGCTGCACCATCGAGGGCAGCGTGGAGAACTGCATCCTCTTCCCCGGCGTGACGGTGGAAAAGGGCGCGGAGCTGCGCGATTCCATTCTCTTCAAGGGCACGCGCGTGCGCGACGGCGTGACGCTCCGCTACGTCATCACCGACAAATATGTGGAGGTCCTGCCCGGGCGCACGCTCATGGGGCATGAGAGCTACCCTATCGTCATTTCCAAGGGCAGCATCGTCTGAAGCATACACGGAATAAGGAGGAAAGCTATGAACATTCTCTATGTCACATCCGAGGCCGTTCCCTTCTGCAAGACCGGCGGCCTTGCGGACGTTGCGGGCAGCCTGCCGCAGTCGCTTGCCGCGAACGGCGACCGCGTGAGCGTCATTCTGCCGCTCTACCAGAGCGTCGCGGACGCGTGGCGCGACCGGCTGCACTTTGAGCGCTACACCTATGTGCGCCTTGCCTGGCGCAGCCTGTACTGCGGACTTTTCTCCTACGAGCGGCAGGGCGTGACGTGGTACTTCGTGGACAACGAGCAGTATTTCAAGCGTCCCGAGCTTTACGGCTATTATGACGACGGCGAGCGCTTCGCCTTCTTCTGCCGCGCGGTGACGGAGCTGCTGCCGCTGCTGCCGGAGAAGCCGGACGTCGTCCACTGCAACGACTGGCAGACCGCGCTCGTGCCCATCTACATCCATGACGAGGCGGTGCGCGAGGAATTCTACAAGTCCGTCCGCACGGTCATCACCGTCCACAACATCGAGTATCAGGGCCGCTACGGCCGCGAGACGGTCGAGGACCTTTTCGGCCTTGACGCGGGCTGGTTCACCGGCGGCACGCTTGCCTTCGACGGCGACGTGAACCTGCTCAAGGGCGCGATCGTCACGGCGGACGCCGTGACCGCCGTCAGCCCCACCTACGCGCAGGAGCTCAAGTACGCCTACTTCGCCCACGGCCTTGAGAGCGTGATGCAGATGGTGGAGGGCAAGCTCCACGGCGTGCTCAACGGCATCGACATGGAGCGCTACGATCCCGCGAGCGACCCCAACCTGACGGCGAACTACTCGCTCCGGCGCATGGCCGGCAAGGCGAAGGACAAGGCGGCGCTGCAGCGCATGATGGGCCTTGCCGAAAGAAAGGACACGCCCGTGGTCGCGATGGTCTCGCGGCTCGTGAGCCACAAGGGACTCGACCTCGTGTGCGAGACGCTCGATTACTTCATGGAAAAGGATATGCAGCTCGTCATGCTCGGCAAGGGCGACGGGAAGTACGAGTCCTTCTTCTCCTGGGCGCAGGCGAAGTACCCGGGCCGCGTGGCGGTGCATCTCGGCTACTCCGAGAGCCTTGCCATGCAGATCTACGCGGGCGCGGACCTGTTCCTCATGCCGTCCAAGAGCGAGCCGTGCGGCCTGAGTCAGATGATCGCCATGCGCTACGGCGCGGTGCCCATCGTGCGCGAGACCGGCGGGCTGAAGGACACCGTTCACGCCTACGAGGCGTGGAACGGCGCGGGCAATGGCTTTTCCTTTACAAATTATAACGCGGGCGATATGTGCTACGTCATCGGCGAGGCGGTGGACCTTTACCATCAGAAGCCGGAGGCATACAAGGCTCTGCGCAAGCGCGGCATGGCCGAGGATTTCAGCTGGGCGCGCAGCGCGAAAAAATACCGCGAAATTTACGATTCCATCTGCAAATAAGGTAGGTACAAAGAAATATGGATATCACTACGACACAGGGAATGAAGCAGGCGCTTACGGATAAGCTGCGCCTGGGCTTCGGCGTGACGCCCGAGGAGGCCGACGACGCGCAGGTGATGCGCGCCGCGGCGCTGGTGCTGCGCGACGTGATGACCGAGCGCGGTGTGGAGAGCCGAATGGCCACGCGCCGCGAGGAAAAGAGGAAGGTGCATTACCTTTCCATGGAATTCCTGCTGGGCCGCAGCCTGGAAAAGAACGCCTACAACCTCGGCGTGAGCGGCGTGCTGCGCGAGGCGATCGGCGAGCTGGGCTTCCGCGCGGCGGATATTTTCGAGGTCGAGCCCGACGCGGGCCTCGGCAACGGCGGCCTCTGCCTCAACTGCAAGGTATGCCATTACCCCAACTGCGGCTTCGGCAAGGGCGTATGATACGGACGCAAAGACGGTTTGTATATACTTGATAAAAAAGGAGAAATGAGAGATGAGGAAGATTTTTGCATTATTGATTGCTGCCTTAATGGTGCTTAGCCTTACCGCCTGCGCCGCCCCCGCCACCGAGGAGACGGCTGCGCCCGAAGAGACCGTTCCCGAGGCGGAGCCCGTGGAGCTGATAGTATTCGCCGCCGCCTCAATGACGGAGACCATGAACCAGATAGCGGAGCTGTATAAGGCCAAGGCGCCCAACGTGACGCTGACTTACAACTTCGATTCCTCCGGTACCCTGAAGACCCAGATACAGGAAGGCGCCGAGTGCGACCTGTTCATTTCCGCCGGCCAGAAGCAGATGAATCAGCTGGATATTACTGCCGATCCCGAAGTGAACACCGACAAGCTGGACTTCGTGCTTGAGGGCACCCGCATAAACCTGCTTGAGAACAGGGTCACTCTGTGCGTACCCGAGGGCAACCCCAAGGACATCAGGAGCTTTGACGATCTGGCCGATAAGCTGAAGGAGGGCTCTGTTCTTATGGCGATGGGCAACAGCGACGTTCCCGTTGGCCAGTACACCCAAAAGATACTCGCTTTCTACGGCCTTGACGAAGAGAAGCTGGCCAAGGACGGCGTTATCACCTACGGCACCAACGTAAAGGAAGTCACTACTCAGGTAACTGAAGCTTCCGTCGACTGCGGCGTTGTATACTGCACCGATGCCTTCAGCGCAGGGCTCACTCCCGTGGATTACGCCACAAAGGAAATGTGCGGCCAGGTCATTTATCCCGCCGCCGTGCTGAACGTGAGCAAGAATCAGGAGGCTGCCAAGGAGTTCCTGGCATACCTCCAGACCGATGAAGCCATGAAGGTATTCGAGGCGGTAGGCTTCGCGCCTGTGGCGTAAGCTATGGATTGGTATCCGCTTTACAATTCTCTTAGAATAGCCGCAATAAGCTGCGTGCTGGTGTTTTTTGCGGGCATTTTTGCAGCTTATTACGTGGCAAGGCTTCCACGCGCCGTAAAGGGCATACTGGATGTCATACTGACTCTGCCAATGGTGCTGCCGCCTACGGTAGTAGGTTATTTCATACTTCTGGCCTTTGGCGCCAAGCGCCCCCTGGGCATATTCCTCGCCCAGTACGGCATCAAGTTCGTAATGACGTGGTACGGCGGCGTGCTGGCTGCTGCGGTTGTGGCATTTCCTCTCATGTATCGCACAGCCAGGGGAGCCTTTGAGAGCTTTGACGATACCCTGGCGTATTCCGCTCAGACCCTCGGCCTCTCGAACACATACATATTCTGGCGCATAAGGATGCCCTACTGCCGCCAGGGCATACTGGCGGGCACGGTGCTTGCCTTTGCACGGGCGCTGGGCGAATATGGCGCAACAAGCATGCTCATAGGCTACACCCCCGGCCGCACCGCCACCATATCCACCACGGTTTACCAGCTGTGGCGGACGAATGACGAGGCGGGGGCCTTCTTCTGGGTCATGGTGAATTTGGGCATATCTGCCGTGGTGCTGCTCATAGTCAACATGCTGGAGCGCAGAACCAAGGGAGGCAGAGCATGAGCCTTATAGTTGACATAAAAAAGCGGCTTGGTTCCTTCAGCCTTTCCGCAAAGCTGGAAGCGAGGGAGGGAGTCACGGGCATACTGGGCTCCTCCGGCTGCGGCAAGAGCATGACACTTAAGTGCATCGCGGGCATAGAACGGCCGGACAGCGGACACATAGAGCTGGACGGCGTGGTACTCTACGACAGCAGAAAGCGCATAGACCTTCACCCCCAGCAGCGCAGGGTGGGTTATCTTTTTCAAAATTACGCCCTGTTTCCCAATATGACTCTCAGGCAAAATATACTCTGCGGCCTCAGGAACCAGCCTGATAAAGCTCAGCGGGTAAAAGAGGCGGACGATATGATAGCCATGATGGGCCTTCAGGGGCTGGAAAAGCACAGGCCATACCAGCTTTCAGGCGGCCAGCAGCAGCGGGCGGCGCTGGGCAGGATACTGGTGAACAAGCCAAGGCTTCTGATGCTGGACGAGCCGTTTTCTGCGCTGGATACATACCTTCGGGAGCGGCTTCAGGCGGAGATGCGGGAGCTGCTCAAAAGCTACGGCGGCCCGGTCCTGTTGGTGACGCACAGCAGGGACGAGGCTTACAGACTTTGCCGGAGTATCGCTGTGATGGATAAAGGAAGTACGACCCCTCCGCGCCTGACAAGGGAGCTTTTCGAGGATCCCCATACCGTAGCCGTCGCAAGCCTTACCGGCTGCAAAAACATATCGCGGGCGGAGAAACGGGGAGAGCACCAGCTGTATGCCGTAGACTGGGGCGTTACCCTTACTGCCGCCGCCCAGCTGCATGACGGGCTTTGCGCCGTCGGCGTGCGGGCGCACGACATACATGAGGAGGAACGCCATAACAGGTATGCTATAGTCTGCGGGCAGCCAATAGAGGACCCCTTCGAGCTGACGCAGCCCTTCACGTTCGCGTGCCAAGGGGATAAAAAAATGCTCCTCTGGGTAAAGCTTCAGAGGCGCGAGCCGTATAGCGCCCCCAAGGAAGTGGGCATAGCGCTGGATAAGGTGCTGCCGCTGTACGAAAAATAAATAAAGCAAAAAGCCGGTGGACTAAGCCGGCTTTTTGCTTTAGGGGGAGAAATCTTTATGG
>ENA-OROK01004210-OROK01004210.1-human-gut-metagenome-genome-assembly--contig:-NODE-4210-length-10681-cov-3.543572_pt1 | contig 10681 bp, 9 predicted proteins | sample MGYA00242127_ERZ509046 | MGnify/ENA primary metagenome ERZ509046 (study PRJEB26280, sample SAMEA2338728) | human gut metagenome | biome: human gut; feature: human-associated habitat; material: faeces... | reverse complement strand
GCGCCACGCCGAGTGCCGTGCCGCTGTCCGCAAGCAGCTGCTTCAGCTCGCGCAGAAAGTCCAGTGCGCGGGTGTCCGCGTCATCGTTCCCGCACGGAATGCCAAGCAGCAGGAGTTCATCGACGCCTGCCCGTGCCGCGGAGGTCAGGAGACTCAACTCCACGCCGCGGCGCAGAATAGCGGCAGCCGGATCCGCGCGGTACACATCGTCCAGGCACTGCACCCGAAAAATGCCCAGTACGCGCAGTCCGGCGCGGTGCAAACGCCCGACTTCCGCCTCCGGGGTCGGCGCACCTTCGGCGACCGTCAATCCGGCGGTCGCGGCGGTGGGAAAGGCGTAGCCAAGCTGACCGTCCGGGTTCTCCGACAGTGTGATGACGGCACCGGATGCGTCTGCCGGCAGTCCGGGCAGCTCCCCGCCGGGGGATATCGCGCCCCCGCGGAAATCCGGAACTGTGATCTGCCGGAGCGCGGCTTGGGTGGAGGCAGTCCATGCGTCCGCTTCCAACCCGGCGTGGTAAGCGTCCGAGCGGCGCTTGAGGGCAGAACCCCATATCAGAGCCACAGCCACGACAGCAAGACATACGACGACCGTCACCGCTGCCCGTCGCCGGACATTGCGGGAAACGCGCAGACGGCTGCGCCGCGTTGCGCCGACACTGTAACGCCGCGATACGCGCACGAAGGATGATTTCTTCGACCTCATAGTGCCACGGTCACTCCATGGCGACCAGATCGATGCTTTGCCCGTACTCGTTGAGCACGACGCGGCACGCTTCGGCGCGTGACTCCTCCAGCAGACCCATCTGGGCGCTCTGGTAATACTTCAGCAGGGTGGAGCTGTTCTGCATGGCATACCCAGCCTCCGGCGCCAGCCGCATGATGACATAATAGCCGTTGCCGCACAGGAACGGATCGCTGACCTCCCCGACCTGCAGGGCAAAGGTGTTCTGCTCGTAGATCTCGTCCATTTCGCCGCGCGTGAAGTAGTAGCCGTCCTTGGATACCATGCTCAGGTCGTCATTGAGTGCCGATCCGATGTACCCGTTCATGACATCCTGACGCTGTTCCGTCCCGGAGACCGCGCGCAGTGCCTGCGTGATTTTCTTTGCTTCCGCCAGATTCTGCTCCGGACTTTCGCCCTCGTCGTTGCGGAGGAACACGTGTATGGTGCGGGCATAGTCGGGGCTTTCCAGTACGAACTCGACGAATTCGTCAATGTTTTCGGCAGTATAGGCGAAGTGCTTCCCAGCCTCCAGCGTGTAGTACAGCACGGACTCCAGGTAGCTTACGCGCAGGGCGAAGCGCTGATAGTGATCGGTGAGGTTGTGCTCCTTCAGGTAGTCCTTGTACTTGCCGGTCTTGCCGCCGCACTCCTGCGTAATCAGCTGGTCGATCTGCCTGTCCACATAGTTGTCCGCCTCCTTGGAGTCGGTGCTTATGCCGTAGGCGGCGCAGGTCGCCAGCACCATATAGTTCGCCCGGAGCTTGTCCATGACGCGCTCCTCCAACTCTGCCCGGTATTGCTCGGCTGTGTCGGCGTTTTTCCAGATGTCCGCGCCGTATTCGCCCGCCATGGCATCCTTGACCAGCAGGGTCACAAAGCGCAGCTCCTCATACAGAACGTCAAAGCCGCCGCTTTCTCCGATCACGCGCTGGTTCTCCCGATCCGCCCGGGACGTGCAGCCTGCCAGTGCCGTGAGCATCAGCACGAGCGCCAGCGCCATCGCGCCTGCCCGCCCGCATATTCTTTTCAGTTTGACCATTGTTTTTCTCCCTTTCGGCACGCCTGTTTGGCGCACGTTGCTATCCTACAGTATAGCACGATATTGTGACGGGTTTATGACCATACGGAAAAACGGCGGAAAAGATGTTTTCATACCCGGAAGTTTAGGATACCTGCAACGAGGTGCCCGGCGGGGCAGGTCGAGCCGCGTCACCGGGGCGAACCCTGCACCGCAGGCAATCCTGCTCCGTTCCCGCGCCGTAAAAAGGGATAAATGCTGTTTCCATGCCCAAAATCGGCATTGACTTTTCCGTAAAACTGTGGTATACTATAAGTGGATAAGAGTCCGATTGCCACGGCGGCGGGATCCGGCGGGGAACGGTCACAAGAGGCGTCTGAGTACGCAGGGCGGCTCCCGGTCACGGGGGCGGAGAGGAGTATACCATGAGTGAGGAAAAACTGAATCCAATCAACGTCACGGGGGCACCGCTGGTCGGCGGTTCCTACCTGATGTATAAGGATCGTCCGCTGGTGCGGGAGGGCGACACCATCTGCTACGGCGATATGACGGAGAAATATATACTGGTTATGGACATTATGAGCTATAAGGATGAGGGCGGCACCCGCGTTCCGAACGATGTGTTCGTCAGCGTGGTGGAAACGGCAGATCAGAATAAAGTATACCGGCAGGGCGGCAAGAAGGGACTGTATGAGGCGTTCGGGTACGGAATCATCTGGCTGGAGCAGGCGCTGGCAAAATAAGGAACCCCGGAAATCACACGCGCGGTGATAATCCGGAGGCTCCCATATGTACGGAACAAAAAAGGGGCTTCCGCCGTGCGGACGCCCCTTTTTCGGGAGATGAAAGGACAGATTGCAATGTATTTTGATACGTGTGAGGATATTCTGCGTGAAAGTATTGCGGGGGACGTGATTCCCTCGGCGGCATTCGCCATCGGGCAGGGCAGGGAGGTACTGCGCTCCGGCGTGATGGGGGATCGGACACGGTTTCCGGCACCGGAGAAGGCGGACCGGGACACACTGTATGATCTGGCATCACTGTCCAAGCTGGTGTCCACGACCATGGTAGCCCTGCGGCTGGTGGAGCAGGGGCGATTGCTCCTGTCCGACCCGCTGTCGCGCTGGTTTACACCGGCGGAACTGGCGGGGGCACCGGAAGGGCGCGCCGACGTGACGGTATTCCGCCTCATGACGCATACCTCCGGCATCACGCCGCATATAGCGCTCTGGAACAGGACGGAAACGCCTGAGCAAAGTGCCGTGGCACATATAATCCTGTCCTCCGAACCGTTTTGCCGCCCCGGCGAGCAGGTCTACTACTCCTGCATGGGGTACATCCTGCTCCAGATTATTCTGGAGCGGCTGACCGGGCGGCGTCTGGACGATCTGGCACGGGAGTATGTATTTGCCCCGCTGGGCATGGCGCACACGGGCTACTGTCCGGAGTCCGACAACGTGGTGACGACCGAATATTCCGCCCTGTACAAGGCGTATATTAAGGGGCACGTCCATGACGAGAACGCGCATTTCCTCGGCGGTGTGTCCGGAAACGCGGGGGTGTTTGCCCCGCTTGATGACATGATTCGCTTTGCCGTCATGTGCTCGACCCACGGTGAGCTGCCCGGTGCGGCATTCGGAACGGCGGAGGGACGTTTGCTTTCCCCCTGCACCTTTGCGGCGGCAATCCGCGATTATACGCCGGGGCTTGCCGAGGCGCGCGGACTCGGCTTCCAGCTCAAGCCGCCCCTGCCAGCGCTGTCCTCGGCAGGCGACCTTATGGCGGATGGCTCCTTCGGGCATACCGGCTTTACCGGCACCTCCCTGTGGGTGGATGCGGAAAGCGGTCTGTGGGGCGTTCTGCTGACCAACGCCGTCCATTTCGGACGCGACAAAACCGCGTTCTTCCGCGTGCGCCGTGCTTTCTATACCGCCATGGCGGCGGGACAGGGCGGGCGGCAGTGAGGTTCTGAGTCACTTTTCCGCAGTGTCCTTTTCGAAGGTCACATCAATCCCGTTGACCTCTGCACCGTCATCGGCGCGGATGAGAATGTACTTTACGCCGTCGATGATGCGGGTCTCCACCAGCTCGGCTCGCTCCGGGTTGACGCGGATCACGACATCGGGCGTTCTGACCTCGAATTTGCGTGTATCCACCAGATTGCGGGGGCTGACGGCGGCGCCGGAGCCGAAACTGCGGTCGAATTTTTCCTCAAAGGCGTTGATGCCTTCCTCGGGCACGCCGCCGAAGCCCAGCATATCCCGCAGAGCGTACTTGTCCACGGTCAGCGGCTCCGGCTCCTTGGACGCCTTGTGATCCTCCACTGCCTGGCAGATCTGCGCGCGCACTGCCCGCACAACCGGCAGACTGCACGCCTCCCCTACCGACTCCGCCAGCACGTTGCGGAAGGTCTCCTGCTGGGCGGCGGCGGGCATGGGTAGCTTTCCGGCACGGAACACGGCATCGGTAAACTCCTCATGGCTGTCGCTGGTGTCGCGGGTATAGTACAGCGCGCCGTAGAGATTGGTGGAGCGGTTATCAAAGGCGGGGAACAGGAAGCCCAGCGCGGGCGGCGCAACGACTGAGTCGGCTGTGATATTGCGGAAACAGTTGTCCCGGACAAAGTAGGACAGCGCGGGCTTTGCCATGCTGACCGGGCAGATGGCGCAGAGGATGTAGCGGAATATCTCGCCGGAGTCCTCCGAGCGTCCGCCGTCCTTGTGGTAGGAGAACACGTCATAGCTGTCGTGGCAGAGCAGGATCATGTAGTTGCCCTCCAGCGCCAGCGAACCGATTACCTTTTCGTAAAAGGCGTGGACGGCGGCGTCATCACCGAGGGCGCTTTCGCGCAGAGTCATGAGCAGACCGTGCTCCGCACCGGACTGCACCTGCGCAGTCGAAAAGGCGATGTCCATCAGATTGGTTCCGACTTTTCCGGACAGCGCCTTCCTGAGCAGTGTCAGCACCTCCTCTGCCTCGCTTTCGGACATCAGTCCCAGCGACTGGTCAAATTCGGAGATGATGGTTCGTTTTTCGTTGACATAGCATCCCCGGATGCGGGAGATGCCGCTCTTTTCCGCCCTGTAACGGCGGCGGATTTCGGATATTTCTTTATCGTTCAATGTTTTTGCTCCTTACGGGCGGTGCCCGGGAAAATATGAAAAGGGAGGTCTATGATGATGGAAGAGAAGCGCAAGGAACGGCAGACTGTGCCGAAGAAGCCTGCCGCGCGGTGTGAGGACTGTGAATTCTACGACTACGACGAGAATTGGGAGACCTATACCTGCCGTGTGTCGCTGGACGAGGACGAGATGGGGCGCTTTACATCCGGGCAGACCGGGCGGTGCCCCTACTTCCGGTACTACGACGAGTATAAAAGCGTACACAAACAGATTTAGAGAACCGCCGATTTGTTCGGCGGTTTCTTGTACGCATCAGGGAAGCTTTTTCCCGTGCGCACAGAATGACCGCAAGGGACACGCCCCGCACGCCGGGGCGCGGGCGGTGCAGGTATCCCGTCCGAACTGCACGATGCGGTGGCAGAAATCCGACTGCTCCTCTGGTGGGATGAGCGGGGAAAGGATGCGTTCTGCCCGGACGGGGTCCTTCAGCTCCTCGGGGTAAAATCCAAGCCGCCCGCAGATGCGGATGCAGTGCGTATCTGCCACGATGCCCGGCTGACCGTACAGGTCGCCGCGGACGAGATTGGCAATCTTGCGCCCCACGCCGGGCAGGGAGAGCAGGGTATCCATGTCCTCCGGCACCAATCCCGCCCAGTCGGCGGCGAGAATGGCGCAGGTCGCACGGATACTCTCCGCCTTGGTTCGGAACAGTCCGCAGGGGCGGATGACGGCTTCCACATCTGCCTGCGGCGCGGCGGCAAGTGCTCCCGGAGTCGGATACAGCCGGAACAGCTCCCGGCAGACCTGATTGACCCGCGCGTCGGTACACTGTGCCGACAGCCTCGCCATGACAAGCAGACGCCAGCCGTTTCGGCGGCGCGTTTCCGGATCGGAATCGTGCTGCCCGCCCCAGTCCAGGGCGCAGACTGCGGCGGGATAGCGTACTTTCAGAGCGGCGACAATGTCCGCCACCGGTACGGATGTGGTGGAATTCATGGAAACGGTACCCGTTGCCCTTCCGGTGTCAGATATACCGGATGGTCGTGGCAACGACCTTGCCGTTTACAGTGACGATGTTGGAGCCGCCCATAGCGCCGGCTTCCAACTGCATTCCCGCGACCGTGGCGGTCATGTGCGCCCCATTCACGCGCGCGCGGGGCATCTCGGCATACACCTGCCCGTCCACAACCAGCTCCTCGATCTTTCCGACCCGGCGGTACTGGATTTGGTGCCCGTCCCATGCCGTTTCAACGTACACCCGAACCTTTTCGCTGCCCGTTTCATCAGCGGAGCGCAGGATCGGCGTGTCGGGGATGACCGGCTGTTCTGTCGGGGCGGGTTCTGCATCGGCGCTATCCTCCGCATTGGCGGTTGTTGCAGACATATCCGCAATGGTGCCGTCCGGGTTCAGCGTGAGCGTTCCGTTGGGGAGAGGCGCCTCGGCGGCTTCGGCTTCCGCCGCCCGTCTGGAGAGCAGTCCGTACCGCACGCCCATGATGAGATAGTACAGCACGTAAGCATGGAACAGGATATCCAGGATGAGGCTGATATGGAAGTTAAGCAGCAGCCAGACGGAATCCAGGGAGAACAGCACCAACGCCGCAATCATCCAGCCGTAGTGCTTTTTGGAGAATATCCAGCATAGCAGGTACGGCACCAGCAGAACGGCGGCGATGACGGCACCGATTACCAGGATCGCTGTCGGGTTAGCGGCAGGCTCCAGTCCGATATCCTCCGGGCTATATGCCCACGTGGCGGAGAAGCTGGCTACATAGTACGGGATGGAAGCGGAGAACAGAAAGTAGAAATTGCCATGGGCAAAGGAGATCACCGAATTGATAAGGGTGAACAGGATGACCAGCAACAGGTTGCTGCGGGCGATCCCGTACTTGTTGGCTGCGATGGCGCTCTTGGTGGGCTTGAACGGGGAATTCACTGTACGATACCTCTTTTCTTATTCTCTATCGGTTATTTGTCTTCGGTCCGGGCATCCGGTTCGGGAATTGATACCAGCTTTTCCAACTGGGGCAGGTCGTAGCAGGGGATCAACAGCTCGTAGCTGTCACCGCCCGGTGCGCCCAGCATCACGCAGTACCACGTGCGTCCCTTTACGGCGAGCAGACCGGTCTTTTTAAGGTGGTACGGCTTGAAGCGTCCCTCGCCGGGGCGCTCCTCCTTGAGCCACATATCCACCACGAAGGGGCGGTCACAGGTCACACGTCCCCGGATAGCCTCGGTCGGGATGCGCAGATTGCAGGTGCCGTCCGACAGGCACAGGTCATTTCCCTGCCGCCATGCGAGAACCAGCAGGCTCTGAAAGCGTCCGTTCCGATCCAGTCCGACCGTGCGATCCCCTTTCTTTTCGTAGACGAAGGGAAAGACGTCCAGCTCCAGTGCATCGTCCGGCACGTGCAGCTGAGCGCGCGCCTGCCGCTGAAGGCGGGTCATCTCCTTCATGGCGGTTTCCACGGCGGTAGCGTTCTGCCCGGAGGCGTTCGCCTCCTGCCGTTCGCGCGTCTCCTGCATCATGGTCTTTTTCTGAATGCGGTATGCCCAACTGACCAGCACGCCGCCTGCAATCAGCAGAGCCAGCAGGATCCATGCGAAATATGCGCGGTCGCCTGAAAACAGCGTGTCGCGCCAGAGAAATACCGGGACGATGGCGATGATTGTCAGCAGCAGCCCCAGTCCCAGCTGCCAGCTCCCGTGTCCCCCGGCTTGCCTGCCGCGGGGCGGGGTCAGGGGCTGGTCAAAGGCTTCAAACGCCGCGTCGGAAGCCTGTCTCAACTGCTCCTCCAACGCGCTGTCAATATGCTCTGCGTCGAAGGGTGTGCTGTCCGGACGGACGGAATGCGTATCCTCTGTCCGGTTGATGGAAAACAGATTTTTCACGGAAGCTCCTCCTTGTCGGATATCATTCCAGATCGGCGTCCTTGACGTATTCCTTGCCGTGCAGGGCTATAAATGCCTTGCGGGCGGGCAGGTCATCGCCCAACAGCGTATCGAACATACGGGCAGTCGCGGCGGCATCGGTTGGCGTGACGGCAACCAGACGGCGCGTGGCGGGATGCATGGTGGTCTCGGACATCATGGCGGGGGTGTTCTCGCCCAGACCCTTGGAGCGCTGGAGCGTGTAGCGGGTGTTTCCGAGCTGCTTCAGTATTTCGGCTTTTTCAAACTCGTCGTAGGCAAAGTAGGTTTTGCTCTTGGTGGTAATCTCAAAGAGCGGCGTTTCGGCAATGAACACCTTGCCTTCCTTCAGCAGGGTAGGCAGCAGACGGTAAAACAGCGTCAGCAGCAGCGTGCGTATCTGGAATCCGTCCTCGTCGGCATCGGTACACAGAATGATCTTGGACCAGCGGAGGTTTGCCAGATTGAAGTCGGATGCGTCATCCTTGCGCTTACTGCCGGTTATCTCCACGCCGCACCCGATTACGCGGATCAGGTCGGAGATGATGTCGCTCTTGGAAATGCGGTTGTAATCCGCTTTGAGGCAGTTGAGCGTCTTGCCGCGCACCGGGATGACCGCCTGAAATTCCGGATCGCGCGCCAGCTTGACCGACGTCATAGCGGAATCACCCTCCACGATGTACAGCTCCCGGCGTGCAACGTCCTTGGTGCGGCAGTTGACGAACTTTTCCACCCGGTTGGACATATCCACAACGGTATTGAACTTGCGGCGCATCAGGTTCTTCTGCGACTCTGCGCTCTCGCGGCTGCGCTTGTTGTTCAGCACCCGACCGGTAAACACCTCTGCCTCGGCGGGATGCTCCATGAAGTAAATCTCCAGCTGTTCGCGCAGGAAAGCGTTCATGGCACTGTATATAAAGGTGTTGGTAATGGCTTTTTTTGTCTGGTTCTCATAGGAAGTCTGAGTTGAAAAGCTGTTGATGACCAGCACAAGGCAGTCCTCAATATCCTGAAACGTGATGCGTGGCTCGTTCTGCTTGTACTTCTTGCCCGCCCGCAGGAACTTATCCACCGCGTACACGAACGCAGAGCGGACTGCCTTGTCCGGCGAGCCGCCATGCTCCAGAAAGCTGGAGTTGTGGTAGTACTCCAGCATCGGCGCAGAGGCTGATGCGGAAAAGACAAAATCCGCTTTGAGCTTATAGTCGGGCTTATCCGCACGGTCGCGCCCGGAGGTTTCCAGATGCCATTGTGCCGTCGGGATGAGGAGGCTTTCCCCTTCCTTCTCGGCGACGTAGTCGGCGATGCCGTCCCGGTAGTAGAAGGATTCCAGCGGGAAACTGCCGTCTTCCTGCTCGAACAGCAGGTCGAAACGAACCCCCGCGTTCACAACCGCCTGCCGGCGCAGTATGTCGGTGAGGAATTCGTGCGGAATGCGGATGTCAGTGAATACGTCCAGGTCGGGGCGCCAGCGGATGACGGTGCCCGTCCGGGCGTTCTTTTTGTCCAGCGGTTCCTCGGTCAATTCACCGACGACCTCGCCCTTGCGGAAGGAGATGCTCCGCTTGACCTGCCCGCTGTAGGATGTGACCTCCATGTATTCGGAGGAATACTGCGTTGCGCAGGCGCCCAGACCGTTCAGTCCCAGCGAGTACTCGTATGCGGAACCGTTGCTGTTGTTGTCGTATTTTCCGCCGGCGTACAGCTCACAGTAGATGAGATCCCAGTTCCAGCGTCCCTCGCGTTCGTTCCAGCCCAGCGGTACGCCGCGCCCGCGGTCGTCCACCTCGATGCTCAGATCGCGGAAGTACGTGACCTTTATGACCGATCCGTGTCCCTCACGCGCTTCGTCCACGGCGTTGGACAGGATTTCAAAGAAGGAATGCTCGCACCCCTCCAGCCCGTCCGAGCCGAATATGACGCCCGGACGCTTGCGGACGCGGTCTGCGCCCTTGAGCGACGTGATGCTCTCATCGCCGTATCCGTCCGGCTTGGCGGATGCCGACCTTGCCGTCTTTTTATCCTTTTGGGAAGCCGCTTTAGCCGCAGCTGTTTTTTCTTCGGTTACACCTACACCGGTCTTCTGGGGCATGGCTTTCTCCTGCCTTCCTTAATTTTATGTGTTTATATGTATTCACCCGGCTTGCGGGTGCATGATTCCATTTTATTATACCACACGCGCCGGGAAAATGCAAGGCTTTTTTGCGGCGCGTAGGTGTTCGGAAAGCACGCATCCCGGAGCAAGTGCATTTACTTTGCGAATTTACTTGAAATTTCTCTTGACTTGCCGCCCATCTTATGGTATAATACGGATTGTTCACGCCGGAATGATGGAACTGGCAGACGTGCTGGACTCAAAATCTACTTCGCCGTTTCATACCACCGTTCCGTAAACCCTTGATTTTACAAGGTTTTTTGAAAACTGAATATGTAACTTGCTTTTAATGTCCCTCCACGATGTCCCTCCGATTTCTCGGACAGGACATCGGGAGACGACTTAAAAATATAAATGCCGGTGTGTCGGAATTGGCAGACGAGACAGACTCAAAATCTGTTATCCGCAAGGGTGTGTGGGTTCGAGTCCCACCACCGGCACCAGACCTTAACAGCTCGTAAACCCTTGATTTATCGGGGTTTGCGGGCTTTTCTTTATGCTCTGCTCCGGTTATGTAACGCCCCTCCAACAACAGAAAATTCGCCGTTTTGCAGCTCATTTTCAGGAGGGACATTGGAGGGACATTGCGATTATTTGGAGGGATATACACCCAAAATCGCATTGGCAGACGCAACCTTTGAGGCGAAATTCAAGTGCGTATAAATGTTTGAAGTAGTGAACATCAAAAATCGTCACACTTTTTCATTTCCATTTGCTCCCCACGCGGCGATTTGCTCTGCGGAGGATTT
>ENA-OROK01004209-OROK01004209.1-human-gut-metagenome-genome-assembly--contig:-NODE-4209-length-10683-cov-2.664377_pt1 | contig 10683 bp, 14 predicted proteins | sample MGYA00242127_ERZ509046 | MGnify/ENA primary metagenome ERZ509046 (study PRJEB26280, sample SAMEA2338728) | human gut metagenome | biome: human gut; feature: human-associated habitat; material: faeces... | reverse complement strand
CCGCCGATCAGGCGGCGCTTGACCTCATTTATGGACTGTCTCCCGCGCAGTACGACGCTTATCCGGAAGACATCAAAATCGAGCGTGGTTTTCTGCAACTTGAATACCTTGAAAAGCTCGGCGTCAAGGGTCGCCGCTACGCCCGCATCGACTTATAGGGACTCACCATGGACAGAAGACAATTTCTCGTCGCCGCCACCTGCGCCGCTTCCGGAATGACCGCAGTCAAACCTGCTGATGCATCCGCTTCACAATCCGACCTTGTCGGCGTTTGCGATATTCATCTGCACGCCGCGCCCGACTCCAAAGCCAGAAGCCTGTCGGAGTATGACATGGCGCTTGGAGCCAAGGCGGCCGGCTACCGAGCCGTTCTTTTCAAATCCAACGACTTTTCCTGCCACGACCGCGCTTACTTGTTACGACAAGCCATACCCGGCATTGAACTTTTCGGCTCTCTCGTTTTAAACCGTGCCACGGGCGCAAGTCTTAACGTTTACGCCGTCGAAAAGGCACTTGCCACCACCGGCAACCTCTGCCGTACCGTGTGGATGCCGACGCTCGACGCCGAATACGCCGTCAGGACCTTCAAGCAGAGCACACCGTTTATTCGCGTATCCGACGGCAACGGTAAGTTGTTGCCCGAAACGCTGAAAATCATGGAATTGTGCGCGCAAGCCGACGTCGCTTTTGCCACCGGCCACAGTTCGCCCTCAGAGTCCCTTTTGATGGCGCAGGCCTCCCATGACATGGGATTCAAAAAGTGCATCATCACACACCCAAATACGCTCATTTGGAAAATGACGCCCTCGCAATTGGAGAAAGCAGCTTCGCTCGGCGCCTGGATCGAATTCTGCTATCTGGGGCGCTTCTGGGGCGAAGACTCGGCCATGCCGGACTATTCGCGCCAGAGTCTGCAGGAAGCAACGATGATTCTGCGCGTGGCGCCCGAACGCACCTTTATCACCACCGATCTCGGACAAGTTGGAATGCCACGTCCGGTGGAAGGCATGCGGTTGGCTCGCAATGAATTGTTGAAAGCGGGCTTTGATAGCTCTTCACTGCGTTCGATGCTCTGCAGCATCCCGTCGTATCTGATCGGACTCGACAAACACATGCCCTGCCGACTTTACGGATGAAAAGCCGCAGATCATGAGGGATGCAAGCGACTATTACAAGACGGAACGCTGCTTCTACCCGACCTCTCCGAACCTGATGCTCACGCAAAGCCTGGATCGATTGACTTCTTTTGATGCGTTTGCCTACCTCGATACGTTTTCTCCTCGTCCGATGATCTTTATCGTCGGAAGCCTCGCCAACACACGCTACTTCTCGCAGGACGTTTTTGGCCGCGCGGCAGAGCCCAAGGAAATGTTCGTGGTCGAAGGGCGCCAAGCACGTAGACCGTCTATGACGGGCCGCAGTATGTAAACCACGCAATGGGCAAACTCACCGAATTTTTCAAGAAGTTGCTTTAAGCCATTCGCACATCCCCCACCGGGACGGTTCACTCGACAACCGTTGTCCTTCAGGTCGCAAACACATGAACCGTTTGCGAGCTTTTTTACGTCAAGTTGCTCGCTTGCGTATACTCTTCAACCAACCCAATCACCTAACAACGGAGGCGGCGTTCTCACGCATCCCTGCGAGAGTCATCACGCTGATTTTTCAATGAAAGTTCTTTTGACAGGCGGCACGGGCTTCATCGGCTCTCATACGGCAGTGTGTCTGATCGAATCCGGCCATACAGCAGTCCTTTACGACAACCTCTCCAACAGCAAGCCCGAAGTGGTTGACGCCGTTGAAACAATCACAGGCACGCGACCGGCCTTCGTTGAAGGTGATATTCGCGACAAAGAAAAACTCATCGCGACGCTCAAGGATTACGAGATTGACGCCGTGATCCACTTTGCAGGGCTCAAAGCTGTCGGCGAATCGGTTGAAAAGCCGCTTCTTTACTACGACAACAATATCGCGGGCACTGTGACGCTTCTGGAAGCCATGCACGCCTGCGGCGTCAAGAAGCTCATCTTTTCGAGCTCCTCGACCGTTTACGGTACACCGGTATCATTGCCGCTCACCGAAGACATGCCCACAGGGACACCCACCAATCCGTACGGTCGCACCAAGCTCATGATCGAGGAAATTCTGCGCGACCTCTGCACGGCGCAACCCGACTTCTCCGCTGTGTGCCTGCGCTATTTCAATCCGATCGGTGCGCACGCCTCCGGTCTGATCGGTGAAGATCCCAACGGTATTCCCAACAACCTGTTGCCCTACGTGGCACGTGTTGCCTCCGGCAAGCTCGAGTACGTTCGCGTATTCGGCAACGACTATCCGACACCCGACGGCACAGGCGTTCGCGACTACATTCATGTGGTGGATTTGGCCAGAGGCCACGTTGATTCTCTCGACTATGCCGATAAGCACGTCGGTTGGGAAGCCATTAACCTGGGAACGGGTCGCGGCTCAAGCGTTCTCGAAGTGATCGAAGCGTTTGAAAAGGCCTGCGGCAAGAAGTTGCCATACAAGATTCTGCCGCGTCGTGCTGGCGACATTGCCGCGAACTGGTGTTGCCCGGACAAGGCCGAAAAACTCTTGGGCTGGAAAGCGCAATACGGAATTGCCGAGATGTGCGCCAGCAGCTGGAAGTTCGAGCAGCTGCACACCAAAAACAACTAAATCAATTGCGAAAAAACCGCTGAAAGAGCAATTCCGACAGCGGTTCTTTTTTACCTGGCGCAGGAAGCGCCAAGTGGAAAATCAAGCAATGAGCCGATTATTCAGCGGCCTTTTCTTCCTTGACTTCTTCGACGGCTTCAGCACGTTCGGTGAGTTCCATGTAAGCCATGGGAGCATTGTCACCAACGCGGTAGCCCATCTTGAGAATGCGGGTGTAGCCGCCGTTGCGATTGGCAAAGCGCGGGCCGAGCACTTCAAAGAGCTTGGTCACGATAGCGCGGTTACGCAGGCGGTTGAAAGCCAGACGACGGTTGGCAACGGTGTCAACCTTGGCGAGCGTGATCATCGGTTCGACGACGCGGCGCAGTTCCTTAGCCTTCGGCACCGTGGTCTTGATGGCTTCGTGCTCGAGCAGCGAATTCATCATGTTGCGGAGCATGGCGAGGCGGTGAGCGCTCGTGCGATTGAGTTTACGCAGACCAGAACGATGGCGCATTTTTAATTCCTTATTGAGTCTATTGAGCGCATCCGGAGTCCGGAAACGCTTCCCCGGCTCTTCGATCCCTTGCCGAAGCAAAGGCGGGCGGGTTTGAGTTGAAAAAAACGTAAGGCCCGCATTTTACAGGAAATTTTCATTCCTGCGCAATGCGGGCAACGAAAAAATTAGAGGTTGGCAGGCGGCCAGTTTTCCAAGCGCATGCCGAGCGTCAGACCGTGGGAAGCAAGGACTTCTTTGATTTCGTTCAAGGACTTGCGGCCCAGATTCGGGGTCTTGAGCAGTTCATTTTCAGTGCGCTGGATCAGATCACCGATGTAGTAAACGTTTTCGGCCTTCAGGCAGTTGGCGCTACGAACCGTGAGTTCGAGATCGTCAACCGGGCGCATGAGGATCGGATCAAGCGGCGGCGGGGTTTCTTCCTGCGGCTGCTGTTCGGCTTCGACATTGGTCTTGATAGCTCCGAACACGGAGAGCTGATCCTGCAGAATGTGCACGGCGTTGCGCAGCGCGTCTTCCGGGCTAATCACGCCGTTGGTTTCAATCGTCATCTCGAGCTTGTCGAGGTCGGTGCGCTGAGCCACGCGGGCAGCGGACACGGAGTATGCAACACGGCGAACCGGCGAGAAGCTGGCGTCCATGATGATGCGGCCGATGGTCTGCTTGGAGTAGTCGTCGCGGAAAGCGCGAACGTCGCCCGGCTGATAGCCGCGGCCGGTTTCCACGCGGACCTGCAGATCAAGCTTGCCGCCGGAAAGGTTGGCAATCACGTGATCGGGATTGAGAACGGTCACGTCATGGGGCAGATCAAAGTCACCGGCCGTCACAGGGCCCATACCGGACTTCTGCAAACGAAGCATGACGTCTTCGCGCCCGCCTTCGAGCTTGAAGACGACGCCCTTGAGGTTCAGGAGAATGTCCACAACGTCTTCGATGACGCCGTCGATCTGGGAGTATTCGTGCACGACGCCCACGATCTGAGCTTCGGTCGGAGCATAGCCCACCATGGAAGACAGAAGGATGCGGCGCAGAGCGTTGCCGAGCGTGTGGCCGTAGCCGCGTTCAAACGGCTCGAGCGTGATGACGGCAAGGTTGGGGTTCTGTTCGTCGACGACGGCTTCGACCGTAGTCGGCTTCAGGAGCGCAGTATTGGCCATTGTGTAAAGATTCCTATTCAATACCCTCGGCTCGTTACACCGATAAGGCTGACGGTTACTTTCAAGAAAGTCCCGTAAACGCGCAAAACCGCGCCGCTGCTTCGGGGGCCGCCCGAAACCGCAGGGACGCACAAAAGGAGCACAACTGAGACATCAGCAGTGCTTTTCAAGAGGTTCGTGGTTTCTCATTTTAACAAGCCCCTTGAAAAGCATTGGCGCCCGAAGCACGAACCCGTGCTCGAGCGCTTCTTTTCCCTGTGTACCCGGTTTGTCCTCACCCTCACTACAGAGCTCGAACAAACCGAATTCAGCAACCGGATTAACGCGAGTAGTGTTCGATAACGAGAGCTTCGTTGATGTCCGGAGCGATTTCATCGCGGGCCGGTGCGTTCTTAAACGTACCTTCCATCTTCTTGGCATCAACGCTCACCCAGCCCGGGAAACCGTTCTGGCCGGCGAGTTCGAGAGCTTCGATAATACGAACCTGCTTCTTGGCGGACTCGCGAACGGAGATCACATCACCAGCCTTAACGGAATAGGACGGGATGTTGCACTTCTTACCGTTGACGAGGATGGCGCAGTGGCTCACGAGCTGACGAGCTTCAGCACGCGTGGAGCCGAAGCCCATGCGGTAAACAACGTTGTCGAGGCGGCTTTCCAGCAGAGCAAACAGGATTTCGCCGGTGTTGCCGGTGCGGCGGCTTCTACCTTGGCGGTGTGCCTGCCGTCTTTCGGGGTCATCTATCTTATTTCGCTGTTCTTCGACCGCTTTTTGCAGCTGACGGTGGTAGCAAATGCCTTTAAAGGCATACAGGCCTGCGTCATCTACCTGATTTTATCCGCAGGAATCAAGATGCTCAAAAATCTGCAGCGCACCCCCTTCAACACGGCAGTGGTGGCGGTGGTGCTGGCGGCTATGGTGGGATGCTCTGTGCTGGCAGTAAAGTTTTCCTCCATCTGCTGCATCCTGCTTTGCGGCACAGCCGGGGTGCTGGCCTATGCGGTAGGGCAGGGGAAGAAAGGCGGCACAAAATGATCCTGCTGCAATTGTTCTGGAACTTTCTGGTCATCGGTGCGGTGTCCTTTGGCGGCGGCTACGGTATGATTTCGCTGGTGCGGGAAACGGTGCTGGGGCACGGCTGGCTGACCGAGAGCGAATTTCTCAGCTTTATCGCGGTGTCAGAGTCCACCCCCGGCCCGCTGGCAGTGAATATGGCCACCTTTATCGGCGCTTCGCAGGCGGGACTGGCAGGCTCCCTTGCGGCAACGGTGGGGGTGGTGCTGCCCTCCTTTGTCATCATTCTGCTCATCGCGGCGGCGCTGCACAGCCTGATGAAATATGCCGGGGTCAACGCCTTTCTGGCCGGGGTGCGCCCCTGCGTGGTGGCTATGATCTTAGCCACAGCCTGCACCATGGGGCTTTCCACGCTGGGGGGCTTTACCACCGTTTCCGGCGGCTTTGCCCCGGATGTGCGTGCGCTGGCGGTGTTTGTCCTTTTGAGCATTCTGCATTTTGCCTATAAAAAGAAAACGCAGAAAGCACCGTCCCCCATCGGGATGATCCTGCTTTCTGCGGTGCTGGGCGCGGTGCTGTGGAGCATCTGACCCGGAAAGAGAGGTTGACCAAATGAACATTACTGTATATCTGGGGGCAAACCTTGGCACCGACCCTGCACTGCCGCAGGCTGTGCAGCAGCTGGGGCGCTGGATCGGCGAAAGCGGCAATGCGCTGGTGTACGGCGGCAGCAAAAGCGGCCTGATGGGGCTTTTAGCCGACAGTGTACTGGCCGCAGGCGGCAGGGTGACCGGCGTAGAGCCCAAGTGCTTTCTGGACGCAGAGTTGCAGCACGAGGGACTGACTGAGTTGATCGTGACCGAGGATATCCCCGCCCGCAAGACCAGAATGATCGAACTGGGCGATGCCTTTATCGCATTTCCCGGCGGCACCGGCACGCTGGAGGAAATCACCGAGGTCATTAGCAAGCTGTCGCTGGGGCAGTTGGACGCGCCCTGCATCCTCTACGACCTGAACGGCTACTACCAGCCTTTGCACCAGCTTTTGCAGCAGATGATCACCATGGGGCTTTCTACTCCGGCGCGGCAGCGGAACATCGCCTTTGCTGCCGACCTTGCCCAGATCCGTGCGATTCTTGAAAAATGATACTGGGAAGCTTACTTCTCAAACGTAAGGAGACTGCTGTACATGGCTTTGTGCGGTGGTCTTTTTTCATAAAATGGGATACCGGGGCGTCCGTAGACGACCCGGTATCCCGAAAAAAGAAAAAATCATTCCGCTGGTTATGCCCATAGCACACGCGGAGGGCATTTAAAATCTTTCTGCGCAACCAAAAAGGCCGCTGCACAAAACGATGTGCAGCGGCCTTTTGCTATCCTGTTATGTACGCTGTGCGCGTTAAACTTAGGCGGCAGTGGTGGAAGCAGCCTCAGAAGAAGCAGCCTCGCTGACAGCAGCCTCAGAGGAAGCAGCCTCAGAAGAAGCAGCCTCGGAAACAGCGGTGGTGCTTGCGGAAGCAGCCTCAGAGGTAGAGGAAGCAGCAGCGCTAGAAGCAGAACCACCGCAAGCGGTCATGCCAGCAGCCAGAGCCAGAGCAACAACAGCGATGCAAATATTCTTGAGTTTCATATCAATGATCTCCTTAGTCTTCTTGTAAATGTTTAGCAGTGGGCTTTCGGTAACACCTCACTGCGATGCTATATTCTAATCCGTTTTTGAAAAAAATCAAGAGGGTTTTGGTCGAAAGTTATAATCTATGTAAAGAATCTACATAGTTGTCATAAAATTTCGCCAAAAGTCAAAGACTTTTTGGCAAAAATAAAACCGCAAAAAGACGGGCTGCTATCTGCTGTAGAACCCGCTTTTGCAGAATGTCGCCCGGCAGTTGACCTCCTACCCGGCAGAGTGTGGTATGCTGTGGGTACAGAGCAAAGCCTGCACCGCCGGGCGGGGAACACAAAGTAGAAAAAACTTGAAATGATCTGCCGAAAATCCTTTTTATTGGACTGCAAATGTGGATAATAGAAGCATAACGAGGGACGGACATCCCCCGGAAGGCTTGAACGACAAGAACATTTGCGGAGGATAATACGATGAAAGATTTTGATTTTGGCTACTTCGGCACCGGCGATGAGGGCTATGCCCAGTACATGACCGCATTCGAGCGCAATTTCAGCACGGACAGCACCGACAGCTTTGCGTCCGATGACACAGACTGCGATGCAGACAGCTGCGACAGCAGCGAAGAGGATTTCTAAGGAGGTAAAACCATGAAGTATTATGTAACACTGACCGGCCTGAACTACCGCTACGGCACGATGCCCTTTGCAGTAGGGCAGAAGGTGCGTCTGGTCAAGGAGCCGGAGAATCAGGCCGACCGCGAAGCCATCCGGGCAGAGCTGCCGGGTCTGGGCAAGGTGGGCTATGTGGCCAACAGCACCCATACCGTAAAGGGGGACTGCTACAGTGCAGGCCGTCTGTACGATAAGATCGGCAACACCGCTGTGGCAAAGGTGAAGTACATCCTGTGCGATGCCGTGATCTGCAAGGTAAAGGCAGACACCGCAGCGGCCGTGCCGCCCATGAACCCCGACACCGGCCTGCCCTATGGCAGCGAAGAGGAAGCTATCGCATTCTGAAACCGCACCTTTTTGCCCGTTTGTGCATACAAAGGGCAAAGGGGGAATGCGGTTTGAACCGGATCGTTTTCACACTTGGGGTCTGGCTGTTTCCGGCGGCGTGTACCGCGCTGGGAGCAGCAGGGGTGTTTTTGCTGCGCAGGCAGGCAAGACCGGCTACCCGGCGCATTTTGTGCGGAATGGCGGCGGGTATCATGCTGGCGGCCAGCGTATGGAGCCTGCTGCTGCCGGCCATAGCCCGGTCGCAGGGCAGGGCGGCATGGGTACCCCCGGCGCTGGGGCTTATTTTAGGTGCTGTGGGGCTTTTGCGACTGGAGGATGCCGCCGGGCAGCTGCTGGCGGGCGGCCCCGGGCATTGCGGGCGCATGGTGCTGGCGGTCACCCTGCACAACCTGCCAGAGGGCATGGTGGTGGGGCTTGCTGCGGCACTGGCGCTGCACGGGGACGCAGACGCCGTAAGCGGGGCGCTGGCTCTGAGCTTGGGAATCGGCTTGCAGAATATCCCGGAGGGTGCGGCGGTCAGTCTGCCGCTGACCCAGAGCGGGCGCACCCGGGGACAGTCCTTTGCCGCAGGGGCGGCGTCCGGGCTGGTGGAGCCCTTGGGTGCGGTGCTGGCCTTTGTGCTGGCCGAGTGGGTAGGTGCAGCGCTGCCGTGGCTCATGAGTGCGGCGGCGGGCTGTATGGTGTGTGTGACCGCACAGGAGATGATCCCTGAGGCGGTGGAACCGGATGAAGTGGCCGGTGTCATCAGCATCGTGCTGGGATTTGCGCTGATGATGGCACTGGATGTGGCCCTGTGAAAAAAGGACTGCTGCATCGTTTGACGCAGCAGTCCTTTTTGGTGAGAAGATTTCAAATGCCCTCCGCTTTGCTTTGGACATATTCAGCGGAAAAATCATTTGAATAGAGCAAAAACGGGCAGCCTGCGGGCTGCCCGTTTTTGCATTTTCACGGGAGAGGTCATAAGAGAAAATAGCAGATGCAGTGCCTGTTTCCTGAGGAAACAGCGGCACTGCGGGAAAAACGATGCTTTTTGCAGTTACAGCGCATCCAGTGCGGTGCGGGCGGCGAGGATGTTTGCTTCGCTGGTCTGCCAGATCTCAAACTCGGAAAAGCCTGGCAGACCCATGGGCACGCCCTCCCGCCGGAAGGTCATGCGACTATCCAGCACCTGCTTGCCGGAAAGGTGGAACGCCCGGGCACCGGTCTGGGCGGCAAGGGCGGGGATGTTGGCGGCAGATACGCCTGCGCCCACCAATATCTCCACTTCCTGCCCGGCAGCTTCCACCAGCTGCCGCAGCAGGGCAGCACCCTGCGGGGCGCTTGCGGCCTGTCCGCTGGTCAGGATGGTGGCAAGCCCCAGCTGCTTTGCGGCTTCCAGCGCGGCAAAGGGGTCGCAGCAGACATCAAAGGCGCGGTGCAGGGTGCAGTCCACGGTGCGGTGTGCTTTTTCTGCCGCCTGCCGGGCTGCGGCGTAGATGGGGCGCAGGGCGTCTAAGTCCAGCGCGCCCGCCGGGGTCAGTACGCCGGTCACGATACCGTCTGCACCGGCAGCGACCAGCTCTGCGGCGCATTCAGCCATCTGTGCCAGCTCGTAGCGGTCGTAGCAGAAATCGCCGAAGCGGGGACGGAGCAGCGCCCGCACCGGCAGACCGGTCTCAGCCTTGACCTGACGCTGCAGGGCAGGGGAAGGGGTGGTGCCGCCGATGATCAGGTCGGCGCACAGTTCCAGCCGGTCAGCGCCGCCGCGTTTTGCCGCCAGCGCACTGGCGGTGCTGTCTACGCAAACTTCCAAAGTATAATTCATTTGAATCTCCTGTAATATAAGACAGAGCTGCTACACATTTTTTTGAATGTAGCAGCTCTATCTGGCTTATGCGAAAGATTGCAGCAGGGCTATAATAGCTGAAAAATCATCGGGAGAGGAATTCATTATATCAATTGCTTGCGTGATAGAATACCCTTCAAAAATATTTTTGAATTCTCTTGTCAGCCCTAGATGTCGTAAAATATTTCCTGATTTCCAACCGCGCGTTTTTTGCCCATCTAAGCCAAGAACCTCGGTATCTAACTGACAATGACCTTTTTTATCAAACAAAAAGCCTTTTACGATTTTTGCTTTTTGGTCAAAAGTGTATGTGTCAAATAATCGGTCAGGAGTGCTTTTCAGGTGTGGAAGCAACGTATAGATGGACCTCCTTATACGCTTTCAAGGAAGCGGACAAAACCGGCGCGGCCTGCTTCATCCAGCTTGTACACACCGGCATCGGCCAGCACCTGTGCGAACACATGGCCCACCTCGTCCTGCAGGATCAGGTGCACATTGTCGGCGTTCAGCTCCGGGTGCTTTGCAAGGATCTCCTCCGCCCACGCGGCGTGCTTTTGCAGGCTTTCGGGGTATTCTGCGGTGGGCAGGTGCGCCACCAGCACATCAGCAAGGTCAAATAGCTCCTGCTTCAGGCGGCTGGGCAGCACAGCCAGACCCATCACCTCGATGAGGCCGATATTCTCTTTTTTGATGTGGTGCAGCTTGGCATGGGGATGGTACACACCCAGCGGATGCTCCGGGGTGGTGATGTTGTTGCGCAGCACCAAGTCCAGCTGATACTTGCCGTCCCGCATCCGGGCGATGGGCGTGATGGTGTTGTGGGGCTCGCCGTCGGTCTCGGCAAAGAGGAAGCAGCTCTCGTCGGGGTA
>ENA-OROK01004207-OROK01004207.1-human-gut-metagenome-genome-assembly--contig:-NODE-4207-length-10685-cov-2.725212_pt1 | contig 10685 bp, 9 predicted proteins | sample MGYA00242127_ERZ509046 | MGnify/ENA primary metagenome ERZ509046 (study PRJEB26280, sample SAMEA2338728) | human gut metagenome | biome: human gut; feature: human-associated habitat; material: faeces... | reverse complement strand
AGGTTATTCTTAATAATGCAAAGATTCTTGATATTCCTATAACCGTGTTCAAATCAGAGATATTCGATACGGTTGCAGATATAGAGGAGTCTCCATGTTATCTGTGTGCCCGAATGAGAAGAGGATATCTGTATAGCAAGGCTAAAGAACTGGGTTGCAATAAGATTGCGTTAGGTCATCATTATGATGATGTTATAGAGACGATTCTTATGGGAATGTTATATGGTGCACAGATTCAGACTATGATGCCAAAGCTTCACAGCACTAATTTTGAGGGCATGGAACTTATAAGACCACTTTACCTTATAAGAGAAGCTGATATAATACATTGGAGAGATTATAATAATCTTGCATTTATACAGTGTGCATGCAGGCTTACAGAGAGCTGTGCTTCATGTGGCGGAACAGAAAAGGGTTCTAAGAGAGGCGAGATTAAGCAGCTTATCAAAGACCTGACTAAGGTAAGCCCTTACATTGAGAAGAACATTTTCAGAAGTGTTGAAAACGTTAATCTTGATACAGTTATTGCATATAAGCAGTACGGTGTTAAGCATAATTTCCTTGAAAGATATGAGGAAATGGGAAGACTCAATGGCGCATCAGGCAGCCAGATAGCAGATAATAAGGAGATGGAATAAATATGTCATCACAATATAATTGCGATTACTGCAATAACCTTGTATATGACGAGGAGATTGAAGGATATGTATGTGATGTTGATATGGACGAGGACGATTACGCAAGACTTTTAAGTTCTTCATATAAGCAGTGTCCATATTATCAGAGCAATGACGAATATAAGATAGTACGTCATCAGATGTAATGTTTATATTAAGGGGGAATCTATGGACGATAAGAGGTATGCGGTTCTTATTGATTCGGACAATATTTCATCAAAATATATTTCTAATATATTAGATGAAATGACTAAGTATGGAGTTATAACGTACAAGCGAATATATGGGGACTGGACAAGTCCGCAGGCGGGCAAATGGAAGAAAGAATTGATGGAGAATTCAATTACACCAATACAGCAGTTTCGCAACACAGTAGGCAAGAATGCTACTGATTCAACACTTATAATTGACGCTATGGATATTCTGTATACGAAAAATGTGGATGGATTCTGTATTGTATCAAGTGATGGAGATTTTACAAGACTGGCAAGCAGGCTGCGTGAATCTGGCATGGAAGTTATTGGAATGGGTGAGAACAAAACACCAAGGTCATTCAGGGCAGCATGTTCAGTATTTACTGATCTGGAACTTTTACAGGATCAGGAGGATGAAGAAATTACAGCTGTTAATAATAAGCAGAGGCCTAACAGATCACACAATATTATACGAATTTCCAAAATCGAAAATGCTATTATTGAGATTATCCAGGAAAATGATAATAAGGGAAAGCAGACGGATTTAGGAGAGATAGGAAGCCGTTTGCAGAAAAAATATTCTGACTTTGATGTCCGTAATTATGGGTATAGCTCATTATCCACATTTATCAATGAGATGGATGGGTTCAAGACATATAAGGTTAATAATGCAGTACTGGTAAAGCTCAAAGAAGATGACAATATTAAAGAACAGGTTGTTAAATACGCAATAGATAATGTCAGAGCAAGCAAGGCAACAGGAGTTGAGCTTGCAATACTTGGACAGAGAATACATAGTCAATATCCGAAATTCAAGGCAAAGGAATATGGATATTCAACTCTGACAAAATTTGTATCAAGCATAAAAGAACTGCTAATAGAAACAACAGATAACAAAAGAATAGTATTTATAAGAAAGAAGGAGTCATAATGAACAAGATAGCAAGTTTTACGGTGAATCATCTTGATTTACTGACAGGTGTATATGTATCAAGAAAGGATTATATTGGAGATGTATGTCTTACAACATTTGATTTAAGATTTACAAGACCTAATGAAGAGCCACCTATGGATACTCCGGGGATTCATTCAATTGAACATCTTGTTGCTACATTTTTAAGGAATCATGCAGAATGGGCTGAGAAAACTATATATTTCGGACCTATGGGCTGCAGAACAGGTTTTTATGTTATATTTGCAGGAGATTTAAAGTCTGAGGATATTATCGGGGTATTAAGAGAAGCTGCCGATTATGTTCTTAATTATGACGATAATACACCAATTCCTGGATATTCACCAAGAGACTGTGGTAATTATCTGGATAACAATCTTAAGCTTGCGAAGATATATATGAAGAAGTTTAAGGAGGAGGTTCTAGATAATCCGGTTGAGGAGAGGTTGAGTTATCCACAGTAGCCTGTAGGTGGTGCCAGTCTGGGGATATCGGGCTGTGGCTTTCATGGATTACTGCGCTTAGCAGGAGTAAATGCCGCCATATACAGAGCTTTTTACAGCGTGCAAAAGCAAACGCACTTCGTTTGAACGAGCTTTTGCACGCTGAACTTTTGTCTATGGCGGCATTAACTCCTGCACAGCTCGTAATAAATCAAGCCACAGCCCGATACCTCCAGACTGGCAATCTACACAGTGGATGCTTCAAGGGGTGAAAAATCTCCAGCATTAGATTTGGCTTTGCCGGTCTAATGCTGGAGATTTTTATGAGAGTGATTTATAACAATTAGTTATGTATTATACCTCGAATAATAATTCGCTGTAGCTTGGGAATGGCCAGAATTCCTTATCTACTATCATCTCGGCTTTATCTACTGGAGCTCTTAATTCGTCCATTGCAACCTTTACTGTATCTCTGAAGTATTCAGCCTGTGCTTTTCCTTCAAATGTAGCTGCTGTAGCAACTGTCTCTGCAAGCTTAGCTGAAGCTGCCTTCATTTCCTTTAAGTAACCAGATACTTCTGTAAGGATGTCTGCCTGAACTGAAGCGTCTGCACCAGCTTCCTTAACTGAAAGTACTGAGTTAGCAAGTTCTGTTGTGTATGAGATAATAGCAGGAATGATTTCCTTGCCAGCCATATCTATCATTGTCTTAGCTTCGATGTTGATTGCCTTAGAGTAAGCCTCGTACTTAATCTCAGCTCTTGACTTTAATTCAGCTTCTGTGAATACACCAAATCCTTCAAACATCTTAACTGTTTCAGGTTTAACAAGTGAACCAACAGCCTCAACCATAGATTTGATATTAGGAAGTCCTCTTCTTTCAGCCTCTGCTACCCATTCATCTGAGTAACCGTTACCATTGAATACAACTCTGTGATGGTCTGTGAAGAGCTTCTTAATCATATCATGGACAGCCATCTGCATATCCTCAGAGCCCTCTAATTCATCAGCAATTTCTTTAAAACTTTCTGCAACGATTGTATTAAGAACAACATTTGCAGGAGCGATAGAATCTGAAGAACCAACCATACGGAACTCAAACTTGTTACCTGTGAATGCGAATGGAGATGTTCTGTTTCTATCTGTAGCATCCTTGTTAAGGTCTGGAAGAGTAGAAGCACCAGTCTTTAACTTACCTTTCTGGATAGAGCTTGTAGCATCACCCTTATCGATTAACTGCATAACTACATCTTCAAGCTGCTCGCCAAGGAACATAGAGATGATAGCTGGAGGTGCTTCATTAGCTCCAAGTCTGTGATCGTTACCAACATCAGATGCAGACTCACGAAGAAGGTCAGCATGTTTATCAACAGCCTTCATAATTGCACCAAGTACAAGAAGGAACTGGAAGTTTTCATGTGGTGTCTTACCAGGATCAAGCATGTTAATTCCATCATCAGTTGTGATAGACCAGTTGTTATGCTTACCAGAACCGTTAACACCTGCAAATGGCTTCTCATGGAGAAGGCAAACAAGACCATGTCTGTAAGCAACCTTCTTCATAACTTCCATCATAAGCTGGTTGTTATCAGTTGCAATGTTGCACTGTGCATAGATAGGAGCTAACTCATGCTGTGCAGGAGCAACTTCGTTATGCTGTGTCTTAGCAGATACACCAAGCTTCCATAATTCTTCATTAACATCCTTCATGAAAGCTGCGATTCTTTCACGGATAGAACCAAAGTAGTGATCATCAAGTTCCTGACCCTTAGGAGGCATAGCTCCGAATAAAGTACGGCCAGAGAAGATAAGATCCTTTCTCTGTAAATATTTCTCTCGGTCTACTATGAAGTATTCCTGTTCAGCGCCTACAGAAGGAGTAACTTTCTTAGATGTTGTGTTACCCATGAGTCTTAAAATACGAAGAGCCTGCTCGTTGATGGCATCCATTGAACGAAGTAATGGGGTCTTCTGGTCAAGAGCCTCACCTGTGTAAGAGCAGAATGCTGTAGGGATACAAAGAGTAGCACCCTGGGCACCTTCACGTACGAATGCAGGAGATGTACAATCCCATGCTGTATATCCTCTTGCCTCGAATGTTGCACGAAGACCACCTGAAGGGAATGATGAAGCATCAGGTTCACCCTTAATCAATTCCTTGCCTGAGAATTCCATAAGCACCTTTCCGTCTGACTTAGGTGCTGATATAAATGAATCATGTTTCTCAGCAGTAGTTCCTGTTAAAGGCTGGAACCAATGTGTGTAATGAGTTGCACCTTTCTCGATAGCCCAGTCTTTCATAGCATTAGCGATAACATCAGCATCTGCTAAAGATAATTCCTGCACACCTTCCATTGTTAATTTAAGGTTTTTGTAAACGTTCTTTGGTAAACGCTCTTTCATAATTGTGTCATTAAACACATTCTCGCCGAAGATGTCAGCTACATTGAATCTTTCACTCATAACTTCCTCATCCTTCCTTTTCTTATCTTTTTATTAGTAAAACTAAAAAATGGCGTCCAAGTATATACTTATACAAATATATAAATGGAACGCCTTTGTTCTACCTTATTTAATTAGCGACAGCCTGCTGTCTTTAAATAAAATAACTCATATTGTATAAATTTGCAAGTGCTTTTTTGAAAATATTAAAAAAATTAACCCCGCATGAAATATGAGTGTTAAAATGCCTATTCTGAAGCGGATACAGATGCTTCAGAAGATGTTCCATTATCTAACTTTGATTCTCCGACATATGTACCTGATACAATAACACGTTGTTTAGAATCATCTGTGCAGGTTGAAAATGTAACTACCTGTGTTGCGTTAGAAATATCGACTCCGGTATTGTACAGTGATTCAGCCTGGACATTCTTTGCGTATTCGCGAAGACCGGACAGATTGCTGAAATTGAATGTAAATGTATCACTTATTGGATCAGTTATATATACTGTAAAAATCTTGTACTCACGGATTACATCTTCTGTATATATATAAAAAACATCATTACCTTCCGTCTGGTAGAAACCAGAATTCTTATATCTGGCAAGAGTACCAAACATAGCACCAGAACCCATGTTATGTCCATAGATAATAACATGGCTGGCATTAAGACCCTCTTTAATTCGATAATCAACGAAAAGGCATCCGTTTCGGTTGTAAGTTTTATCAAATGTATGAGTAAGATAAAAATCATTATCGGTTGTCTGGGCAATAGGAAGCCTTATATCTACCGATGGTACATAAAGAAAACCAAGACCATCAGGATTAATATCAAGCAGTGCCTGATGATTATAGACAAAAGGGATTGTTACATCCTGATTATCTTCGCCTATGGTAATATTAACAGGTGTATCATCAAGGACGTTGCCCTCAATATTATCATAAATATCGTTACCCTTCTTGTATTCAAGAAGAATGGATACAAGCCTGACTGCTGCAAAAACAAAAACGCATGCACATATAATTAAAATAATACGGCTTACTATGCTCGAGCGCTTTTTCTTTTTTTCTTTAGCGTCAAAAGCGAAATCCGCTTCGTCTGGTTCTGTTTCAGGTGAAGCAGATGTTATAAAATCATCATCTTCATCTGTCTTTAAGTTACTCATAAATATCTCCAATCATCATCAAGCTTTTCCTGCTGAACCAAAAAGATTAATCTTCTCGCGAACAGTTTCTTTAATTGCTTCGCAGCCTGGAGCCAGAAGCTTTCTAGGATCAAATCCCTTTCCTTCAAGATCTTTGCCTGCTTCTACATATTTTCTTGTTGCATCAGCAAATGAAAGCTGGCATTCTGTATTAACATTAATCTTAGATACGCCAAGAGAAATGGCTTTCTGAATCATATCAGCTGGAATTCCTGTACCGCCGTGAAGAACTAATGGCATATCACCAATCTTTTCCTTAACAGCCGCAAGTGTTTCAAAACTTAATCCTGGCCAGTTAGCAGGATACTTTCCATGTATATTACCGATACCTGCTGCAAGCATGTCTACACCAAGATCTGCAATAGCTTTACATTCATCAGGGTCTGCACATTCACCCATTCCGATAACACCATCTTCTTCGCCGCCTATTGAACCAACTTCTGCCTCAATAGAAAGACCAAGATTATGCGCTACATTGACAAGCTCGGTTGTCTTCTTGATATTCTCATCAATTGGATAATGAGAACCGTCAAACATAATAGATGTGAAGCCTGCTTTGATACATTTGTAGCATCCTTCATATGTTCCGTGGTCAAGATGAAGAGCAACAGGAACAGTGATTCCAAGAGACTTGTCCATAGCCTTAACCATGGCTGCAACAGTCTCGAAACCTGTCATATACTTACCAGCACCTTCAGATACACCAAGGATTACAGGAGCATTCATCTCCTGTGCAGTAAGGAGAATAGACTTAGTCCATTCAAGGTTATTGATGTTGAACTGTCCGACAGCATATTTGCCGGCAAGAGCTTTGTCTAACATTTCTTTAGCTGAAACTAACATATTTCTTTACCTCCATTGCACGATTTTGTATGACAACATTATATCTCATATCATTAAAAATGAAAAGGAATATTTATATGATATTTATGTGTTAATACAAAGAAATATGATGTATAATCATGTATGTCATAAGGAAATATCTAAAGAGAGGAGACCTGTATGGGTTATTTAACATTTTTTATCAACAGGATAGCACTTGAAGCTGATACCAGTGCCGCAATGGATTTCTATAATAGTGAAGAGCATGCTGGCACAAGCTATCTGCCATTTATTGGGTTCATGCTTTTTCTTGCAGGAATTGTTGTAATTATTGTCGGACTTGCAACATATCTTACGGCAAAACATAATTTTAACATATTCTTTGATGCAAGAGATGTCAGAATGACATATGAGGAACAGATTATGCCTGATGATGAAAAAGCCAGACTTAATAATGAAAAACTTGCTAAAGATAAGAAGAAGGGAAAGATAATAATTATAATAGGAGTGGTTTTAGTTATAGCTTCATTCGTCGTATTATAATTATATGCAGGATAAAAAACACCGTCTGCCGGAGTAGCAGACGGTGAAAGAGGGAGGAGAGCTGTTTATTAACAACTCGATTTATGAAAAACATATAGTAGAAAATGTCTTGTTCTTATGATTGAATTATATTGAACAAAAGTGAAGAAACAATGTGCATAGTGTTAAATCTTATTGAATTAGATATGAATAAATTATGAACGACTGTGGATTAAGGAGGGGAATATGCCAACAATTTACAAATGCCCTGGGTGTGGTGCTGCTATGGAGTTTGACAGTACAACACAGAAATTAGGCTGTCCGTCATGTGGAATGCAGATTGATGTGCGTGAATATGAAGAGAAATATTCACAGAACAGTACACAGGGAGAATATGACAAAGAGATGAAGATGTACCATTGTAATACATGTGGTGCAGAGCTTGTAGCAGATGAGTATACATCGGCAACATTTTGTTCATTCTGTGGTAATCCGACACTTGTGGAGGACAGACTTAAAGGTGAATTCAAGCCATCAACAATTATACCATTTAAGATTAACAAGGATAAAGCAGTAGAGATTTACAAAAACTGGTGTAAGAAAGGACCACTCACACCATCTGCTTTATCAAGAAATTCAACAATTGAGAAAATAAGCGGACTGTATGTACCTTACTGGCTGTATGATTATTCGGCACAGACTGATATGCATGCTAATGCAGAAAGGGTCAGGACAACAAGAAAAGGAGATACAGAGTATATATACACAGATCATTTTCAAGTGTTCAGAAATATATCTGCAAAGTTTGAGAAGATTCCGGCGGATGCATCTGAGAAAATGCCTGATGATGCGATGGATAAGCTGGAGCCATTTAACTATAATGAATTAACTGCATTTTCAATGCCATATCTTTCAGGATATCTTTCAGAAAGATATAATTATACAGCAGACCAGATACAGGAGAGGGCTACGAGAAGAGCTGACAAATATATAACAGATATTGCAATGTCAACAATTACCGGTTATTCATCTGTTAATATAATCCACAATGACATAACAATGCGTCCGACAGGAAGCCAGTATGCATTATTTCCGGTATGGGTACTTAATTACAGGTTTAACAAGAAGAATTTCCAGTTCATGCTTAACGGACAGACAGGCAAGATAGTTGCTGACAGACCGATAAGCGGAAAGAAAGCATTTGGATTCGGAGCGGGAATATTCATTGTTACACTTATTATTACTATGTTTGGAGGGCTTTTGTTCATATGATGAAGATTAATAAGAAGATAAAGGCTTTCATGAGCATAATTATGGCATGCTTTATGTGTGTGGGAGTGTTGTTAAGTATTAAGACTGATGTGTATGCAGATTCATCAAAGGAATATGTATATGACAATGCAGGAATTCTTACTGCTGATGAGATAAGTAAGCTAAAGAGCCAGTGTAAGAAAGCATCTGAGGATTCAGAGTGTGATATAGTTATTATCACAACTAATATAGGACATGATGGCAGTACGATGGACAGTTATCTTAAGAAATTCCTTGATGATAACGGATATTCAAAGGATGCCGTAATATATGGTGTTGATATGCAGTCAAGAGCTGATAGAATGTATACACAGGGCAAGGCAGGAACTGATATTTCACAGGAGACAATTGATGATATAAGAGAAGCGTGTGAGGAGAAGCTTTCAGATAAGGAATATTACAAAGCATTTTCTAAGTATGTCAAGAATATGAATATGTGCATGACTACAAGTATAGTCAAAAAGCTTACATACAAAATGTGGATAAAGCTTCTCATTGCATCAGGTGTTGCAGTTGCTGCTGTTCTTACAATGATGCATAATGCCAAGGCAAGAATGACTGTAAGCAGCACAGAATATACGAAAGACCATAACTTTAAGGTTAATGACAGAAGAGACGTGTTCATTAATACAACAGTTGTTACAAGACATATTGAGCACAACAATAGCAGCGGAAGCAGCGGCGGAGGCGGTGGAAACAGTGGCTCCGGCGGACATTTCTAAAAATATAAAGGCGGGTACAGCAATTAACTGTATCCGCCTTTTTGATGTCAATGGATGAACTTTAATTATAACTTCTCTGGTTCTGGATATTCCTCTCCAAATGTCTCAACAGTAACAGTCTTCATAACCTGTGGTTTTCTAGGTCTGTCGCTGTAATCTGTGTCTACGCCTGCAATCTTGTCAAGAACATCTTCACCCTCGATAAGCTTACCAAAAGCAGCGTAATCTCCGTCAAGATGTGGAGCGTTCTGGTCCATGATAAAGAACTGTGAGCCTGCAGAATCAGGTCTCATAGAACGAGCCATTGAAAGAACACCTCTTGTATGCTTTAAGTCGTTCTTAAATCCGTTAGATGCGAATTCGCCCTTGATAGAGTAGCCAGGACCACCCATACCTGTTCCTTCGGGGTCACCACCCTGAATCATAAAACCTGCGATTACTCTGTGAAATATAAGTCCGTCATAGAATCCCTTCTGAACAAGATTAACGAAATTATTAACTGATGTAGGTGCGATTTCCGGATAAAGCTCAGCTTTCATCACATCGCCGTTTTCCATTGTGAATGTAACTATTGGATTAGCCATATTATTCCTCCTGAAATTCATTAAATTGCCCGCTTGTCTGCATGAGCAAAATGTGATGTAATTAATTCTAAATACTACAGTATAAAAAGTCAAATTAAAACTTTAGAAACAATTATGAAGAGGCATATATGAGAAAATGTATTGATATGGGCGAAGGCAGAAAAATAATAATTAATGATAAAGATACGTTAAAACCTGATGGAACACTGGAGATTCCTGATATAGGGCTTGGAGAAGCATACCTTGGAAAAGCTTCATATGTTGTATATGATGAGGAAGATATTGATGACGACCTGTTAAAACTTGTATGTGCCAGAAAATACAATGAGCCGCTTGTAATTGCCAGAACGGAGAGGTTTATCATACGGGAGATGACAGTGGGGGATTTACCACATTTATACGAATTATATCAGACACTTTCAGACTGCCCGTATGTTGAACCATTATATGAATATGAGGATGAAAAAGCATTTACAATAAAATACATTGAGAATATGTATGGCTTCTTCGGGTACGGTCTGTGGCTTGTGTTTGATAAGAAAACAAGTGAGCTAGTGGCAAGGGCAGGCGTTGAAAACCGTAGTATAGACGGACAGAATTGTCAGGAGCTTGGGTATCTTGTAAAAAAAAGCTGGCAGGGAAAGCATGTGGCATGGGAAGTTATGAACCATATAGTGGATATTGCTAAGGACAGGTTTAGTTTAGAAGAATTGTATATATGCACAGTGAAAACAAATATCCCATCCATACAGCTTGCATTGAAACTGGGTTTCACATTGTATGCAGGCGATACAGACGGGATGAATATAAA
>ENA-OROK01004200-OROK01004200.1-human-gut-metagenome-genome-assembly--contig:-NODE-4200-length-10703-cov-2.586871_pt1 | contig 10703 bp, 8 predicted proteins | sample MGYA00242127_ERZ509046 | MGnify/ENA primary metagenome ERZ509046 (study PRJEB26280, sample SAMEA2338728) | human gut metagenome | biome: human gut; feature: human-associated habitat; material: faeces... | reverse complement strand
TCATCGTTGCCGCATATCCTGCGAGTGCTTGCGTGCCAAACGGATTTACAACCGCCTGCACAATCATCATACCGATTGATACCGTGGATTGTTGAAGAATAGACGGAACGGCGATTTTAAGCATTAAACGCAGTTCGCTTTTGTCAAATCGATGAAACGGACTTGCGTATTTTCGCATTCGATAAAGAAAAATCAAAAGGGAAAGTACGGCGGAAATGCCCTGTGCAATAAGGGTGGCAAGAGCCGCACCGAATACTCCGAGTTTAAGACCGCCTACCATCCAAAGGTCCATGATGATATTCAATACAGATGAAAATATTAAAAGCCATAACGGAATTTTCGATTCGCCGATTGAAGTAAACATGGTTGACAGAATGTTGTACATGAATAAAAAAGGGAAGCCGGCAAAATAGATGCGCAAGTACAGTACCGCATCCTCCATTATATCCGCAGGCGTTTGCAGTATGCTCATCATCCAATTAGAACCGAAAAATCCAAAGATACCGAGAAATATACTTAAAAGCAAAAAGCTTATTAACGATGTGGAAACGATTGTTTTCATCTTGCCGTAATTTTGAGCACCGAAATAACGGCTTACAAGCACACCTGCGCCCACGCCTGCACCGAGTGCAATGCAAATAAAAACATTTGTAAGTGCGGCACAAGCCCCGACGGCCGCAAGGGCAGAGGAGCCGACAAATTGACCGACGATAATTGAATCGGCCATATTGTATACTTGTTGAAAGAAACTGCCTAAAATCATAGGCATCGCAAAAACAGTCAAAGCCTTGAGCGGCGGATCGGTTATTAAATATTCGTCCTTTGTCATTTTAATATTCTCCTGAAAATCACTTGCGTTATCCTTTTAATTTATGTATCCGTTTTCTTAGAATTGTAGCACAAAAGCAATGTTATATTTAAAAAGCCAAACAAGATACAGCTTTCTCAGTCTGCACCCTGTTCGGCTTACGTCTTTACTGAACAATCGCTCCCTGAGCGAACATTAGAAGTATATCATCGGCATAAATAAATGTCAATGAGTTATAGTCCTGAATAGCCTGACCGTTGATATTTAATAAGCAGTAAAAAATGTCGTTTTAAATATAAATCAGAACACACAACCAATATCCGGTGTGTGCTGTTTTAGTCGGCATTTAGTCGCATATTTTTTTATGACGCCGTTTGTTACCTTGAATGCGATGTTTTGTAAAAGAATATAAAGCGGCGGAAATGAGGTTGTGTGATAAATCAGCACAAATTCCGAAAAAAGCCGAAAAAGGTGATACAATCAAGCTCATAAAAGGGGCGGAGGAATGAAATGACAGCTGTTTGTAATAAAATAAAGTCAATAGTTGCATTTGCGGTTATTTGCGTTATATTGTCGCTGCCTCTCGATGCTTTTGCCTCGGGTGACAGCGACTTTGTGTATTATATTAAGAACGGAAAGGTTTGCGTAAGCGGCTACCGCGGAGTGAGCGACACGATTTTGGTACCCGAAAAAATTAAGGGCAAAACGGTGGCGGCGATTGACGATTATGCATTTTCGTCAAACGGAACCGTGGAATTTATCGGCTTACCTGATTCCGTCACCGCAGTCGGCAAAAACGCTTTTTCCGACTGCACGGCTCTGTCATATGTCAGCTTCGGCGCGAATTTAAACGAGATAGGCGACAATGCCTTTTCGGGCTGTTATTCCTTAAAAAAAGCAGAGCTTAAAAAAGGAGTTACATATATAGGCAAGGGAGCATTTAAAGGGTGTTCGTCGCTTTCTTTCGCCGCAATTCCCGACGGAGTGGCATTTATCGGTGAGAAAGCCTTTTTCGGTTGCTCTGCGTTAGAAAAAGTTACGTTGCCCGAGAGCGTTACGGAGCTTCATACAAGCACGTTTGAAAACTGTTCGTCTCTTTCAAAAGTTGAGCTTCGCGGCGTAAAAACAATAGGGGATCGAGCGTTCTATAATTGTGCCTCACTTTCGGAGATAAGCTTTTCACCGTCTCTTAAAGAGATAGGGGCTTTTGCCTTTTCGGTAAATACATCTTTGGAAAAAGTTACTTTGCCCCCAAATACCGAGCTTGTTTCAGACAAAGCTTTTTCGCGCTGTACGTCTTTAAAAACTGTTACCGTTTTCAGCGAAGCTCTGAAGATGTCGGCTACGGCATTAGACGGATGTACCTCACTTTATGCAATATACGGAAGCTCCGCGTTTTCATCCGAAGCGGCAAGCGGCATAAGAAATGCAACTGTGTCTTTCGATTGTGTGTCCGAGGAGAAAGAAACCGGTGTTGTAAATACGGCAGTCGGTGTTACGGTACAAACGCTAAAGGAGATATTGGTATTCAAAGGAGTTATCGATGCTGCGGATGAATTGACCGTGTTTGATGAAAACAGCAATATTTTGCCTGATTTCGCCGTCGTCGAGGATGGTGCAGGTATTCGCATACGCAAAGGCAAAACGGATTATTATTACGTTGCGCGAGTGAATTTCGGCGATGTGAATTCAGACGGTAAAACGAACAGTGCGGACGCTGTTATAATGCTTAAATATTCGGCGGGCTTAACAGGCTTGTCTCCGATAAAACTCAAAGAGGCCGATTTAAACCGAGACGGAGCCGTAGATGAGAGTGACGCGGTTTTACTGCTTCGCAGGTCATGCGGTCTTATGGCATAATAAAAAAGCATCGCTGATTCTTTTTGCCAAAATCGCGGTGCTTTTAATTATTTTGTATTTTCTTTCAGATATTCCAACAATACGTCTTTCCTGTTTTGGCACTTACCCTCTATAACGCCGTTAAGTAAAAAATCAAGCGAGCTTTTAATCTCTTTTCCCTCGGCAATACCGAAGGCCTTAATATCATCACCGTTTACTGCGAGAGATTTTAAATTATAGCACTCGTTGCTTGCCTTTATCTCCTCATAGAACGAACGCATATTTTTTAGCTTTTCGTCTATTGCGTGCGGATCGGCCTTTGCCATGTTATCGGCACGCTTGATTTTTATAAGGTTAAGGTATGCTTCGTCTCCGAGACTGCACATCATTTTTTTTGCCTGAATTTTGTCGCGCGGGGATTTCATATCGTGTATCAAAACGAGCTTTGATACCTCGTTTATTGCTTTATTGTCAAATTTCAGCCTTTTAAGAATGTCTCGCGTCTTTTTTTCGCTTATCACGGCATGACCTTTGAAGTGCGAAGTGCCGTTTTCGTCAGTGGTTTTGGCGTCGGGCTTTCCGAAATCATGGAAAAACATTGTAAGACGCAAAATTCTGTCATTAAAATCTATCGCGTCTACGGCGTGAAGCGTATGCTCGAACACATCGTATTTGTGATATTTTGTGTGCTGCTCGCATTCTGCAAGTGGGGCAAGCTCCGGGATAAATACCTCTATAACCGCGTGATATTTCCGTATAACGTCGGTTGCGTATTTTCCCGTGATAAGCTTTGTGAATTCAACCTGTAATCTTTCTTTTGACACATCCGACAGCAGCTGCCTGTTTTTCAGTATGCTGTCCGATGTGCTTTTTTCTATTGTGAATCCGAGCTCCGCCGAAAAACGGACGGCACGCATTATTCTGAGCGCGTCCTCCGAAAAACGGGTGTCGGGGTCGCCGACGCACCGTATTGTTTTGTTCTTCAAATCGTCTTTGCCGCCGAAAGCATCAATTATTTTGTCGTCGCAATTACAGCAAAGCGTGTTTATTGTGAAATCTCGCCTTGAGAGATCGTCTCTGAGGTTATCCGAAAATGATACCGTTTGCGGATGACGGTGGTCTGTATAGTCGCCGTCTATGCGATAAGTGGTTATTTCGAGCGGCATATCGTCAATTATAACAGTTACCGTTCCGTGCTTTATACCTGTCTCTATTATTCGTTCGCCGCAAAACACCTTTTCGGTTTCCTCGGGGCGAGCGCTTGTTGTGATGTCCCAGTCAAACGGGACTTTGCCGAGCAGACAATCACGAACCGCACCGCCGACAGCATAGGCTTCAAAACCGCTGTTTTTCAGCAGGCATATTGCCTTATTCACTTGTTCGGGGAGCTTTATCATAATAATTCCTCAAAGTATGCTTTTGATTTCTGAGAGACTGTCGATTCTTATATCCGCGCCCACATTATCATACCCCGTGCCGTTGTGGTCATACCAACAGGTGGTGATTCCGAAGCTCTTCCCTCCGGATATATCGGCGGTAAGCGAATCGCCTATAAGTATAAATTTTGATTTGTCGGTTTCGTGCAGCTCATTGAGGCACCGCTCAAAAAATTCCCGTTGGGGCTTTTGTATGCCTATTCTCTCCGAAACAAAAAGGTGAGAGAAGCAGTCTATCATTCCGGCAAGTGTAAGTCGATGCTTTTGCTGCTCAAAGGGACCGTTGCTTGCGGCGCAGAGTATATATTTTTTTGACAGATATTTAACCGTATCCACAGCTCCGTTTACAGGCTCGTGGCTGTCATATATCCCTTTTACGAATTCTTTTTCAAATTCGCGTCCGTCAAAAGTGATACCCATAACCGAAAAAACCATATTCCACCGTTTTTCGTGTATTTGATCCCTTGTGATTTCTCCCGTTTCGAGTCTTTGCCAGAGAGAGTCGTTGATTTTATGAAAAACCGACGGCATTTCTTTTTTGAAACCTACTCCGCAAGCTTTACAAGCGTTTGTCATAGCTTTTTCGGCACATTTGTTGAAATCCAAAAGCGTATTGTCAATGTCTATCAGAACATATTTAAACATATCGTAATCCTTCCTTTATCATAATGAAATTATATGATATTCACTTAATATTTTCAAGTGTTGAGCCGCTCCTTTACTTTATTTAAAAAATATTATAAAATAATAAAAAATAACCTTTACGTGGTGATGATTATGGAGCAAAGTAAAATTGAGCGTATAAACTTCCTTGCCAAAAAGCAAAAAGGGGATGGACTTACTCCCGAAGAAAAGGAGGAGCAGGCAATTTTACGCCGCGAGTATATCGACTCTTTTAAAAGAAATCTTGTCGCAAATCTTGAAAATACGTATATCGTTGATGAAAACGGAAATAAACATAAGGTTAAAAAGCATACAGATGACGATAAAAGCTGACTTGAGCTGTCGGCTTTGGGCGTATGAGCCCTAAATATCCGTTTGAAAAGGCAAATAACTTGACTTGACCGCTATATATAGTGTAAAATATATGGCGGTATTTTTCGGCAGGATTTTCCTGCGTGCATTTTTTCCGCCGCTCGGAATTTAAAAGGTGGTTTATTTAAATGGCAAAAAAAGCGGTATACAATGAAGAAAGTATTTCGCAGCTAAAGGGTGCTGACAGGGTTAGGCTTCGCCCTGCCGTTATTTTCGGCTCGGACGGTATTGAGGGCTGTGAGCACGCTGTATTTGAGATACTTTCAAATTCCATAGACGAGGCAAGGGAGGGCTACGGTAAAGAGATAACCGTGACCCGTTTTCTCGACGGCTCCGTTGAGGTTGTCGATCACGGCAGAGGTATGCCTATGGACTACAACGAAAAGGAAAAGCGCTGGAACTGGGAGCTGCTCTTCTGTGAGATGTATGCCGGCAGTAAATATAATACAAACAACGGCGGAACATACGAGTATTCACTCGGACTTAACGGACTCGGACTTGTGCCACACAGTATGCTTCGGAGTATATGGATGCCGAGGTGCACAAAAACGGATTTCGCTATGAGATACATTTTAAGGCGGGCGAGCCCGTCAGCGAGCTTCAAAAGGAACCGTACAATAAAAAAGATACCGGGACAAGAATACGCTGGAAACCGGACATCAAGGTGTTCACCGATATTGATATTCCTCTTGAATACTATCAGGAGACTATATTAAGGCAGTCGGTTGTAAATGCGGGAATAAAATTCGTTCTTCGCAATCAAACCGGCGAAAAGAGCTTTGATAAATACGAATACTGCTACGAAAACGGTATAGTCGATTATATAAAGGAATTTGTCGGCGACGATGCGTTTTCTTCCGTGCAGTTTTGGCAGGGTGAGAGAAAGGGCAGAGACAGAGCCGATTTACCCGAATACAAGGTTAAGCTCAATGTTGCGCTGTGTTTTTCCAATAAAAAACAGCTTAAGGAGTATTACCATAATTCCAGCTTTCTTGAACACGGCGGTGCTCCCGAAAAAGCTGTAAAAAGTGCGTTTGTTTCGCAGATTGACAGCTATTTAAAAGCAAACAGCAAGTATTTAAAGAGCGACAGCAAGATAAATTTTCAGGATGTTGAGGATTGTCTTGTGCTTGTTTCGTCATCCTTTTCAACTCAGACGTCATACGAAAATCAGACCAAAAAAGCTATAACCAATAAATTCATTCAGGAGGCTATGACGGATTTTCTCCGCCATCAGCTTGAAGTGTATTTTATAGAAAACAGAATAGACGCCGAAAAAATTGCCGAGCAGGTGCTCATAAATATGCGTTCGCGCGTCAAGGCCGAATCCACAAGGCTCAACATTAAAAAGACGCTTCAAAGCGGCAACAGTATGACTGACAGAATCGAAAAATTCGTTGACTGCCGTTCAAAGGACGTTTCGGAGCGTGAAATATTCATAGTGGAGGGCGACTCGGCTCTCGGTGCCTGCAAGCAGGCGAGAGACAGTGCCTTTCAGGCAGTTATGCCGGTACGAGGGAAAATACTCAACTGTCTTAAGGCCGAATACCCCAAAATATTTAAAAACGACATTATAACAGACCTTATCAAAGTGCTCGGCTGCGGCGTTGAGGTAAGCTCCAAGGCAAATAAAAATCTGTCGCTTTTCAATATGGATAATCTTCGTTGGAGCAAGGTCATAATTTGTACCGATGCCGACGTTGACGGTTATCAGATACGAACGCTGATATTAACGATGATTTATCGTCTTATGCCCACGCTTATAAAAGAGGGTAAGGTGTTTATAGCCGAATCTCCGCTTTACGAAATAACTTGCAAGGACGAGACCTGGTTTTGCTACACCGAAAAGGAAAAGCAGGATGCCCTTCTTGAAATCGGAGACAGAAAATATACCATACAGCGTTCAAAGGGTCTCGGTGAAAACGAACCCGAGATGATGTGGCTTACCACAATGAATCCCAAAACCCGTCGTCTTATAAAGGTCGAGCCGGATTATTCACCAGAGGCTGTCGCCGATAAATTTGACCTTTTACTCGGCGACAATTTACAGGGCAGAAAAGATTATATTGCCGAAAACGGTGCTCAGTACATTGATATGACTGACCTTTCTTAACGTTATCACGGCAAATCAGGAGAGTCGGAAAATGGCTAAAAGAACCAAGAAAAACGAAACAGACCGAAATTCGGAGGAACTTAACATAAACGCTCATATTCTCGGTGCAGGCGAGGTGGTAGAGCAGCATATAACCGATACGCTTGAAGTTAACTATATGCCGTACGCCATGAGTGTTATTATGTCGCGTGCCATTCCCGAAATAGACGGTTTTAAACCGTCGCACAGAAAGCTGCTTTATACTATGTATAAAATGGGACTTCTTGGTGGTGCAAGAACTAAATCCGCAAATATAGTCGGACAAACAATGAAGCTTAATCCGCATGGTGATAGTGCGATTTATGATACTATGGTTCGTCTTAGCCGAGGCTATGAAGCATTACTGCACCCATATGTCGATTCTAAGGGCAACTTCGGTAAATTTTACAGCAGAGATATGGCTTGGGCAGCCTCAAGATATACAGAAGCAAGGCTTGACCCAATAACTTTTCGGTGATATAGATAAGGATACCGTAGATTTTGTTGATAACTACGATAATACACTTAAAGAACCTACACTTCTTCCAGCGGCATTTCCGTCTGTACTTATAAATGCGAATACAGGTATTGCTGTTGGTATGGCGAGCTCTATCTGTCCTTTCAATCTTAGAGAGGTATGCGAAACGACCATTGCACTTATGCGTAATGAAAAGCATGATGTTTCCGAAACACTTATCGCACCTGATTTTCCAGGTGGTGGTCAGATTGTATATGATAAGAAAACTATCGAAAATATCTATAATACAGGTAGAGGAAGTATAAAGGTTCGTTCACGCTATACCTATGATAAATTTGATAATTGTATTGATATAACAAGTATTCCTCCGACGACGACCTCAGAGGCTATAATTGATAAGATTATTGAGCTTGTAAAGCTTGGCAAGATTAAGGAAATTTCTGATATTCGTGATGAAACAGGTATCAGTGGTCTTAAAATCACAATCGACCTCAAGAGAAATATTGACCCTGATAAGCTTATGCAGAAGCTTTATAAAATCACACCGCTTGAAGATAGTTTTTCTTGTAATTTTAATGTTCTTATCGCAGGAACACCGAGAGTTCTTGGCGTTAAGGATTTACTTAACGAATGGATTGCATTCAGAATTGAGTGTGTAAAACGCAGAACCTACTACGATTTGCACAAAAAAGAGGACAAGCTCCATCTTCTTAAGGGACTTGAGAAGATTCTCCTTGATATTGACAAGGCTGTTAAAATAGTTCGTGAAACCGAAGAAGAAAGTGATGTTGTTCCAAATCTTATGATTGGTTTCGGAATTGATGAAATTCAAGCTGAATATGTCGCTGAAATCAAACTTCGTCATCTCAATCGAGAATATATTCTCAAACGCACAGATGAAATTGAAAGTCTTGAGAAAGATATTGCTGAGCTTAAAGCAATCCTCGAAAGCAAAACCAAGGTTAAGAATATAATCATTAGAGAGCTTGCCGCTATTGCCGAAAAATACGGTCAGCCACGAAAGAGTATGATTATCTATGCTTCTGATATTGTTGAAACTGAGATTGAGGAAGAAATTCCTGATTATCCTGTAAATCTTTTCTTTACAAAAGAGGGATATTTCAAGAAAATTACTCCGATTTCACTTAGAATGGGTGGCGAACAGAAGCTCAAAGATGGAGATGTCATACAGCAATCACAAGAATCTATGAATAATACGGATTTGCTGTTTTTCAGTGATAAATCACAGGTTTATAAAACAAAGGCTCGTGATTTCTCTGATACCAAAGCAAGCGTACTTGGAGAATTTATCCCCGCCAAGCTGAATATGGACGAGGGTGAAAGTGCCATTTATATGCTTGCAACCACTGATTATTCGGGTTATGTTTTCTTTTTCTTTGAGAATGGTAAGGTTGCTAAGGTCAGCCTTAAAGCATATGAAACAAAAACAAACCGTAAAAAATTGACAGGTGCATATAGTGATAAGGAAAAACTTAGTGCAATAGTTTTTGTTAATGATGAGGATAGCGAAATTCTTATGCGTTCATCATCAGGCAGAGCGTTATTGTTGCATACAGGTGCTATTGCTTCAAAAACCACAAGAAATACTCAAGGTGTAGCTGTATTCAAGCAAAGAAAAGGCCATCGTCTTATTTCTGCGGAATTATATCATGAAGGTATGCTACAAACGCCTCAAAGATATAGAACAAAGTCTATTCCATCATCAGGAGCGTTGCCGACAGCAGAAGAGCTTGAGGGCGAACAATTAGAACTTAAATAAATGAGAATGGCAGAATCCATTTTTACTTTGGATTCTGCCGTTTTGTTATGAACAGCAAACGCATTTTATTCATAACTGTTATTATTATGTTTGTTTTTTTAATAATTATACAATTTGCCTTATGTAAAATTATGGTAAAATATTATTTACTTAGTTAGACTTTACTTGACATTTTCATTGCATACAATTATAATCCTAAATGTATGATAATTAAAAATATTGGAGGGAAAATATGAAGGTTGTTATTGATATGATTCGTGGCTTTTGTATGGCTATGGCAGATAGTGTTCCTGGAGTTTCGGGTGGCACAATTGCTTTTTTGATGGGCTTCTATGATAAGTTTATCAATTCTTTGAATGATTTGATTTCTGGAAAAAAAGCTGAAAAAATTGAAGCATTAAAATTTTTAGCCAAGCTTGGAGTTGGTTGGGTAGTTGGTTTTGTATCCTGCGTTTTGATTCTCACAAAGCTTTTCGATACTTATATTTACGAAATCAGTTCATTATTTATAGGCTTAACACTTTTCGCAATACCAGTTGTTTTTATGGAAGAAAAAAAGAGTCTTAAAGGAAAGTATTGGAGTTCATTTTTTGTAATTCTTGGTGCAGCACTTGTATTTTGCATTACATATTTCAATCCTACAAGTGGTGGAGAAAGTGGTATAAGCTTAGGACAGCCGAGCTTTCAGCTTGGAATAAGCTTGTTCTTTGTAGCAATGATAGCAATTACTGCAATGGTTCTTCCAGGAATTTCAGGTTCAACACTTCTCTTGATTTTTGGATTTTATTTACCTATCATTAACTCAATAAAAGAATTGCTCCACCTGCATTTTGAATATTTGCCAATGATAATTTGCTTTGGATTAGGAGTAATTGTTGGAATTGTTTTGATTATTAAACTTGTAAAGCTCTGTTTGGAAAAGTTCAGAGCACAGACGATATTCTTTATTTTCGGACTTATGATAGGCTCTCTCTATGCAATAGTTATGGGACCTACAACACTTGATGAGCCAAAGCCTATGATGAATTTCTCAACATTCTCAATCATTCCGTTCCTCATCGGTGGAGTAATAGTAATAGGGTTACAGCTTTTTAAGAATCGCAAGAGCCGTAAAGAAATTGTCGCACAGCATTAATCATTATAAATTAAAAGTTTTGCTCAAGCTTTTTCAAAAGCTTGCAGGGTCGAGGGACGGA
>ENA-OROK01004195-OROK01004195.1-human-gut-metagenome-genome-assembly--contig:-NODE-4195-length-10710-cov-3.976161_pt1 | contig 10710 bp, 10 predicted proteins | sample MGYA00242127_ERZ509046 | MGnify/ENA primary metagenome ERZ509046 (study PRJEB26280, sample SAMEA2338728) | human gut metagenome | biome: human gut; feature: human-associated habitat; material: faeces... | reverse complement strand
ATCCGCCGCAAGCACGCCGAGCGCCACCGCCGACGGCTGTTGTTCGGACACCGTGAAATAATATGCAAAATCGTTTGCTATTTCCCCGTCGACAATCGGGCATCTTCCCGAATACGGCTCTTTCAGTCCAAGGTCTTTTATGACGCTGATATAGCCGTTTTTGCCGACGCCGCCGCCCACGTCGAGTTTCCCTTTTCCGTTCAGCGGAAGTTCGACCGCGGGGTTTTCGACGTAGCCCCTGACCTTCGCGCCGTAATCGGACAGCACGACGATTCTTCCGAGCGGACCGCCGCCGTTAATCGTAATCGACAATTTTTGTTTGTCGTCTTTAAGTTCCGTCCCCATATACGCGCCGACGATAAGCGTCCTGCCGAGCGCAGCCGCCGCGGTACGGGAAAGAGAGTGAATTTTTATCGCCTTGTCGACAAGTTCCTTTGCGGAAATCACGCTGACGAGAATCGTCTTATCGAACAGCATAAATCTTTTTATAACGTCCATTATTTTTTCGCAACGACGATAAGTCTGTTGCAACGCTCCGTAAATTTTTTGAATTTTTCGTTAAAAAACCGATAAGAAAAGCCCGCCGCCGTCAATGCGGATTCGACGTCTTTCGTTTTGTGTATATATTGCGATTCGCTTTCGTCAAAGCGGCGATACACGTCGCCGTCCCGCTCGAAAAAGGTCAGATCCATTTTTATTTTTTCGCCCTTTTTCGTGTTTTGCCAAAGGTACGTCAGGTTTTCGTCGTCCTCGTAAAAAAGGTTGTTTCCGAGCACGTTTTCAAGTTTATTGGCGGAACTCACGTCAAAAATAAAAATACCGCCGTCGTTCAACGCGGAGTAAATTTCATTAAACGCCGCCGCAAGGTTTTTCCCCTTGACGTAATTGAATCCGTCGCAGACAGCCGTTACGAAATCGCACTTTTTTTCAAGGTGTAAATCGTTCAGGTCGGAAAAAACAAACGGCACGTCGAGGCGTGCTTTTCTTGCTTTTTCGGTCGCTTTTTCAAGCATTTCGGGCGAAACGTCGCCGCCGACGACCTTGAACCCGTTGCGTTTAAGGCGGATTGCCATTTCGCCGCTGCCGGACGCCAGATCATATCCGAACCCGCCCCAAACATCTTTCAGATTTTCAAGGGCGAACTTTTCGTACGCGTCGTAGTCAAAGTCTCCCATCAGATCGTCATAATACTTTGCAAGTATCTCGTACAATTATTTTTTTCCGCCTTTTGCCTTTTTTCCGTTCCGGTTTTCCGCGGGAGTGCCGTTTGCGTTTGCGACGGGTTTTTCGGTTTCCGCCGTTACGGATGCCGTGACCGCATTTTGTTTTGCCTTTTTATCTTTCTTCGACGACGGTTTTTGCTGCGTCATCATATAAAGCGGGGTAAGCACGTTATCGAGCGCCCATTGCGAAAACGCCGTGAACGTAAGCCCGTACAAAGTCGTGCCGAACATCATCATCACGACAAGCCAGATTATCGAGAAGAAGCTGCTCTTGACAAAGAACAACGCAATCGGCACAAGGCATACAAGGAACAACGGCAGGCCTATCGGCGCAAGTTTCACGCTGAAAAGGATTGAGTTTTTGACCTGTTTTAGGAAAGGCAAGTCGACTTCCGCAATCATCGGCAGAAGTTGCATGTTGACGTAAAGCAGCAAAAACTCAACAAGACACACGACGATTATCATCACCCAGTGTCCGGCGTTGAGCGCACCCATCACCTTCAATTTCAGGAAGAATACGAACGCGCTGCCGAGCGCAAGCACGAGAAGCGAATCGACAAGCATAACGATAAGGTATTTCCACCAATATTTTTTGACGCCTTTGAAGAAGGTTTTCGTGATTTTTTCAACCTTTTCGCCCCACATAAAGGCTTTCAGACAGTTGAACGCGCCCGCCATACCGATAAACGTAATCGTGATTGCGGGGACAAGCAGATAAAACACGATCTGCCACGCGTCGTATACGGCAATCTGCGCCTGTTGCAGGGTGTCCGCCCCGCCCGGGAACGCCATGCCGACGTTGCCCATAAAATCGAACTTCGACGTCGCAAGGCTCGTGAAATAATTACTGCACCAATAAAGCACGAAAAAGAGCGGGATCGCAAACAGCAAAAACCACGCGTTCACTCTCATAAGCGAGTTCATCTCGCCGCTCATCACCGCAAAAACCTGCTTCACGCGGCCCTTAGGATATACTCCCTTCGGTTCTTCCGCGCGGATTTCGGGCCCGAGCGAAAGTTTTTTATACAAAGGGCTTAATTCTTCCTTTTTGTTTTTATTGTTCGTTTTATTAGTTTTGTTCATTTTTTGCTCCGACATTTGTTGTCTTTCTATTTTACACTATAAAAAGAAATATATCAAGAATTTATCGCGGAGTTTTGTCGGCTTTTGACACGAATCGACGAAAATTAATACTATGTATATATCAGCATTTGACAAAGTCTCTTTCGTGTGTTACCATATTAAACTATTAAAGAGGTTATTCGGAACCTTTCCGATTTTGGAGGTATCTATGAAAAAATATAACGTGGCGGTTGTCGGCGCAACGGGGATGGTCGGCAATAAATTCCTGGAAGTTTTAGCGGAAAGAAACCTTCCCGTCGAAAACTATTATCTTTACGCAAGCGCGAAAAGCGCCGGTAAGGTGATTGATTTCATGGGAAAACCGCACACAGTTATCGAACTCACGAAAGAAAACGTCGTCGATAAAAAAATCGACATCGCGTTGTTTTCCGCGGGCGCAAGCGTTTCAAGGGAATTCGCCCCGATTTTTGCAAGTATCGGCGCAACCGTAGTCGACAACAGCAGCTGCTGGCGTATGGACGAAAACGTTCCCCTTGTCGTGCCCGAGGTCAACCCCGAAGACGTCAGATGGAACAAAGGCATCATCGCCAACCCGAATTGCAGCACGATTCAGGCTATGGTGGCATTAAAACCCCTGCACGACAAATATACTATTAAAAGAGTGGTTTACAGCACTTATCAGGCGGTGTCCGGCGCGGGCGTTCAGGGCTACAACGACCTTAAAGACGGCATAAACGGCGTCCCTCCCAAAAAGTTCAATCACCAAATCTTCGCAAACTGCCTGCCGCAAATCGACGTGTTCTGCGACAACCACTACACCAAGGAAGAAATGAAAATGGTCAACGAAACGCGCAAAATTCTGCACGCGCCCGATATGCGAATCACCGCAACCACTGTCCGCGTCCCCGTTTTCCACGGCCATTCCGAAAGCATAAATATCGAGTTTGAGAAACCTTGCGACCTTAAAGGCGTGTTCGAGTGCCTTGAAAACGCCCCGGGACTCGTCGTCATCGACGATATTAAAAACTGCAAGTACCCGATGCCCGTCGATATCGAAAATACCGACCCCGTTTACGTCGGTCGTATCCGCATCGACGACAGCGTCGACAGCGGCGTCAATATCTGGTGCGTCGCCGATAACATAAGAAAAGGCGCCGCAACCAACACGGTTCAGATTGCCGAATTGCTTATAAAGGAAAATCTCGTTTAATTCACGATTTCACAAAAGCTTAATAACCCGAATCGGTAATAATCTTTTAAGAAGGTCAAGGCGAAAATGTCAATTTTCAAAGGCTGCGCTACCGCGCTTGTTACCCCGTTTTCCGATTCGGGCGTCGATTACGATTCTCTCGGGCGCCTCATCGATTTTCAGATTGAAAACGACGTGGGCGCTCTTGTTATACTCGGCACCACGGGCGAAGCCGCAACGATGTCGGAAGACGAAAAAATCGACGTCGTGAAGTTTTCGGTAAAAGCCGCGGACGGGCGCGTCCCCGTCATCGTCGGCAGCGGCTCGAACGACACGAAATCGGCTGTGCGACTTAGCCGACTTTTCTCGTCGCTCGGCGCGGACGCCCTGCTTGTCGTTACGCCGTTTTACAACAAATGCACGCAAAGCGGACTTGTCGCGCATTACTCGGAAATCGCAAATTCCGTCGATAAACCCGTTATCGTTTACAACGTTCCGGCGCGCACCGGCGTCAACGTTCTGCCGGAAACTTTCCGAAAACTTGCAAAAATTAAAAACGTCGTCGCCATCAAAGAAGCGGCGGGGGATCTTTCGCAAATGTCCGACACGATAATGCTGTCGGGCGACGCGGACGTCTTTTCGGGCGACGACAACCTTACCGTCCCCGCAATGTGTATGGGGGCATCGGGCGTTATCTCCGTCGCGGCGAATCTGTTCCCGAAATTCGTGTCCGCGATGACAAAAGCCGCCCTTCTCGGCAACTACGACAAAGCGGCGAAAATGCAGTTGAAACTCAACCCGCTGATACACGGATTATTTTCGGAAGTCAACCCCATTCCCATAAAATACGCGCTCAATAAATTCGGGCTTTGCAAGAATATTCTGCGCTTGCCGCTCACAACAATGTCAAAAGCGAATTCCGACAAATTAGACGTTTTACTTGACAATTTTTTAAGTTAAAGTATGATAAACGTCATATTAAACGGCGCGTGCGGCAGGCTCGGCACAACGTTTCAAAAGGTTGCAAAAGAAACGACGGACGTAAATATCGTTGCCGGCGTCGACGTAAACCGCACGGGAATTTCAACGGGTTTTCCGCTGTATAAAAACATTAAAAACGTTGCCGTTCCCGCGGACGCAGTGGTCGATTTTTCAACGCCCGCCGCACTTTCCGACGTGCTCGAATATTGCGTCGGTAATAACATGAAACTTCTTGTCGCAACGACGGGACACTCCGAAATCCAAAACGAAAAAATCGCGGCTGCCGCCAAAAAAATAGCCGTTTTCAAGGCGGCGAATTTAAGCCACGGCGTGTACGTTTTGTCGCGCCTTGTCGCGCTCGCGGCGTCACTACTTGACGGCTTCGACGTCAACGTCACGGAAACCCACCACAAGAAAAAACTCGACGCCCCGTCCGGCACAGCCAAAATGCTCGCGGACGTTATAAAGTCGTCTTGCGTTGACGAAAACACGCCGGACGTTTCGATAAATTCGATCCGCGGCGGCACAGCAGTCGGTAAACACGAAATCTCGTTTTTCGGCAATTACGAAACCCTGACTCTCACCCACGAAGCCTGTTGCAAGGACGTTTACGCCGTCGGCGCTCTCCGCGCCCTTCGCTTCCTTATGACAAAAAAAGTCGGGCTTTTTTCATCGTCCGACCTGTAAAAACTTTCTTAATTATCCATTATATTCTTCAAATAATTGTATGTTCCATTATAAAACTTGCGTAATCTTGTTTCGTCGCTATCATCTCCATTTGGAATGAAAATAGCCATGCCTTGTCTTGCCCTTGTTAGTAAAACACGATAAGCGTTTTTAAGGTAATTTTTGTTATCATCTGAGTTTATATTTTGCCATTTTGTGCCGCTAAATTTGTTGTATGTCCAGCCATTTATATACCTAAAATCGGCATCCCAGGCAACTATTGTATAATCAAGCTCCAACCCCTGAATTTGAAATTCTGTTACAACATCTTCCAAATAATAGCTTGACCTAACGTCATCTTTGTCATTCAAAAACCAGTTTTCAACATCAATATCATTTTTAACATATATACCTTCTGGTTTTAATCTCAATGCACCGCTACTTGCCACTAAACCATATCTCGTTGTTCCTCTGCATTGATTTTTTACCCATGTCTTTGCCTCTTCAAAATCCCTTGTTAAAAGAATGGGATATTTGTTTTTTATTTTCTGATATAATAATTGCGCTGTTTGTAAATCATTGTCAAGAATAGCTTTTACAAATGCGGATACTTCTGGCGTCCTAAACGACCGTATTGATGACGCTAAATGCAAATTTACATCCTGATTGATGTTTAAGTCTTCGATCATCTCCGCCCATTTTCTTCCTCTTGTGTATTCCGTATCGTTTAATTGTGGCGAAACAAAAACATCCCATTCTGAAAAAGACTTTCTCAATGAGTCAAACCACTCAGGAAGACCTGCTTCTCCTGTGTTTATCTCTTGTCCGCCACCGACCAAACAAATAACAACCGCCCAATCATTATGCCTGTCTAATGTACTTATTAAAAATTCTGGCTCGCTATAATCAAAATCCAAGACACCCTTTTTGGTTTTCATGAATTTTGAAATCATTTCTTTTGTCCACGCCCGTTGCGCCTCGTCAAAAATAGCAATCCTTTCAGGCGGAACATCATCATTTCCAACAAAACTATCCCTATATTTATGTATGATTTGAATAAAGGCACTTGTTTCTCGTAATGCATCTCTTTTTGAGATTTTTTCCCCTTCCTCGCTTGCTTGTTTTACCTTATCACGCGCCAACGCTTCTTGCAAAACACTGACCAGGGGTTGGTTACCTGATAAAAACACCGCATGTTCCCCTTGTCGTGCATTTGCATGTTCAATGGCAAGATTAAGCCCTACCAATGTTTTCCCTGCACCGGGTACACCCGTCACAAAACATATGGATTTTCTTTTGTTATCCTTGCTATATGCAATTATTTCATCAATTGCACGCGTTGTTTCGCTCAGGTTTTTTGCATCTGCGTCACTTCTTGTTATTTCTTCAACTTTGTGCCCATTATATAACGCCTGCGCTGCTTCAATTATTGTAGGTGTAGGAAGATATTCCGAGTTTTCCCACTGCTCGTAATTGAAACTGTTGCAACAAATTTTTTCATCTATTAACGCTATAATTTCCCCGATATTGCCTCTATTACAAAAGAGCGGCTCTGCTATATTACCTTTTACTATGAAAGAGTTTTCAATCGTTTTTGCTTCTGTTGCAACAACAATAGGGATAATTATTTTGTCATGGCTTTCTTTTTGAAAATTTTGCAAATCAAGTGCATAGTCCAACACCTGTTCATTTGCGCCTTTTTTATACTCGGTCTCTCCGCACTTAAATTCAAGCAAATATACAACATTTTTATGCAAAAAAACAACATCCACTCTCTTGCAAATCCTCGGTATAGTATATTCAAATATAATACGCCCTTCATCAAAACGCGCAAATTCTTTCTGTAAAATATTTATCTCTTCTGACCATGTATTCTTCTGCAAAAGCGTTGTTTCAGAAAAACTATCGTTTTCGCAAATTATACCAAGTATCGTTTGTGGATTTTCGTGTAAAAATTGAAAAAGATCTGCCGAATAATAGCAACGTGAGTTCCTCATATTCCCTCCTCTTAATATAATAATGTTAGCACAAAACAAGTTTTATTACAATATAATAATTGTTCTACACCTTATTATTTTTGCCTTTGCCTTAATTAAAGGATTTTTGCAAAATTGCCGCAATATGGTTGCCAAATCCGGCGAAATGTTGTATATTACACACGTTGGGCATTTCCCCGACGTAATCAGATTGGAGAGATATCGAAGAGGTCATAACGAGCCGCACTCGAAATGCGGTCGTCAGGAAACTGGCGCAAGGGTTCGAATCCCTTTCTCTCCGCCACAAGCACCCAATTTGAACTTTAACGGTTCAAACGGGGTGCTTTCTTTATTTTTCGCATCTTTTTCGGCTTTTGGGTATCTTAAATCGCGCAAAGCCTGTAATTCTTCTTTTTCCAACTTTACTTTTGTCGGATATTCGGGCGAAGTGTTGTAAAAAATGTAGATATAATCGTCAAACAAAACCACACGATAGATAAACGAATTGAAAAACTCGTTCTTTTCTTCGTCCGACCTGTACTCTTTATTTGCAAAATAGGTAAGAAAAGCGCGGACGGTTTCGTATTTTAACGGCGGAATATTCCGTTGCTTTTCCAACTCGATTTTGTTTTCCAAATCTTCTTTCTGCGCTTCCAGTGAGAGCATACGCTCTTTCGTAGACTTCGTTACGATACCTGCGGCGATAGCAGACAAAAAACCATTCAAAGCCTGTTCCACATTAGCAAGTTCTTTTTCAAGCAAAATCAAAGCATTGGACTTTTCTAATCCTTGATTGAAATTGTCGGTTACGCTTCGTGCGATCGTATCGATTATGTCCGGGCTTAAAATATAATCTACCGTCTTTTCAAAGACTAAATCTTCTATGTATTGCTTGCTTACGCTGTTCTTTTTGCATTGTCCCCTATTTCTCTTACGGGTAAAGCATTTATAATAATGATATTGTCTGCCCGTCTGGCTCGTACCGCCTTCGGCAGTCATCAACGTTCCGCAGTTGCCGCAAAACAATTTTCCGCTTAAAATATATTCGGAATGTTTTTGAATACATTTCTGCTTGTGCCGTTGATTGTCTAAAATACGGTTGCAATCGTCCCACGTCTTTTCGTCCACAATAGCGGGCGTAACGTTGGTCAGAATTCTCTCATCGTATTCCATGATGCCTTTGTATTTCGTGTTGCGAATGAGTTTTGCAAGTGCGTTTACCGTAAACGGTTTGCCGCTTTTGTTTCGCACGCCGGTACTATCCAGCCAACTTACAATGCTTTTTGCTTTTTCTCCGTAACGGTATCTCTCAAAAATTTCCCGCACGACAGCCGCTTCCGTCTCGTTGATAACCCAATGCTTGTCTATGATATCGTAACCAAATAACCCGAAACCGCCGATAAAATATCCTTTCTCGTAGCTTTCGCGTATCCCGCGTTTTACTTTTTGGGAAAGCTCGGCAGAGTAATACTCCGCTATACTTTCCAATACGCCTTCGATTAAAATTCCGCTTGCGTCTTCGGATATATTCTCTTTGGCAGATAAAACGCGCACGCCGTTCTTCTTTAGCTTTGCCTTGTAGTTTGCACTATCATAACGGTTACGGGCAAATCTGTCCAACTGATAGACGAGAACATAATCGAATGTTTTCTTCTTACTGTCCTCAATCATCTGCAAAAAGCTCGGCCGCTTGTCCGTCGTTCCCGTAAGCGCTCGGTCGATATACTCAGACACGACGAGCAGGTCGTGCTTTTTTGCATAATCGTAGCATTCCCGCAGTTGTCCCTCGATGGACTGTTCCGTCTGACTGTGCGAACTGAATCTTGCATATATTACGGTGCGTTTTTTCATGGTTTCCTCCTGCCAAAAACCTTGTCCGGCGTCAAATCATCCATATTTCCGCCGTTTCTGGCGTAATCGAGTAAAATATTTGCTAAAATTTTAGCACTTGCATCTAATCTTTCTTTCGGCAGATTGAGTCTGCCTTTTTCTGTTTGTCCCGTTGAAAGATCCACTTCAACGGTATTGTCTTGTATCCGCTTCAACGAACATCATCTTTATTGCGCGGATACGATGTGCTCTTTCCCGGTGGATACTATGTACTCTCTCCATTTGCCGCAAAATCCTCCTTTCAGATTTTCGCAGAGAGGGAACGTAGCCCGTCGATAGCCTTCGGTTATTCGGCTTGCTCGGTTTCGTCTGCGAATTTTTTCTTTTCTTCTTCAAATTGTTTTAATTTGGACTCAAAGAAGTCGTCATAGCCGTCAATTATCTTCGTAAGGTCGGTGTCTATTTCGCCCGCCTGCTCCAAAAGCGCTTTGTATCCTTCTTCAATGAGTTTCACCTTCGTATAACGGTGTTTTTTCAAAAAAGCGTCTATTTCTTCCGTGAACGTTCTCGGAACGCTTGTTCCCCAGATAACGTTTTTCGCTTTACGCTCTTCCTTATGCCTTTCTTCGTATCTCTTGTCTTTTTCGCTTCTTGACTTAGCCATCTTTTCATTCCTCCGTAAACAGATAATCGTATATATACGACAATATTATTTTACGCTATTCTCTTGCCAATGTTAAGCTCTTTTTCAGAATAAGGGAGAAGTAGTAGGGCTATCGCTACTTTGAGGCTTCTTTTAACAGACGTGCTTCTTCCTTTACAATGAAGTCGGGCGTATCTCTGAGCAGACCTTTTCTGAAGCTTTCTCCCGTTCGCGTTCCATCTGCCTAGACACTAAGCAGATTGAATTCAGAACAACTGAGTTTCTTTAACGTGAGCTGATTCGCAATAATTTCTTTCATCAATGACACGATCTGAAAATAATAATCGCTTTCAGGTGTAAGGACTTGTGACAGTTTATCCGTTTCGGGTTCTTCAAGCGAAACGCTTCCTTTTAATCTCTTTTCCAATTCCGGCAAACCGTAATAAAGTGCGTCGTTGATGACTTTGTTGAAACTTTTTGCATAATCCGAGTGGCGTTGTATTGTATCTATCATCTCCCAGATGGATTCGTCCGTTATGGTTATGTATCGTCTTGCTCTGTTGGTTTTCTTTTCTTCGTTTTTCATAAATACCTCCGTAAAAATTGAAGCCGGTTTCCGACTTGCTGAAAGTTCGAAAGTCTCACTTTGTGGGACTTTCCTTATCCTGCTTGTAAAATGTACTCGTTTTCCAATTTATTTTTCGGGCTTTTGCTTTCCGTTATGGCGATATAATCTCGTCGTAGCGTTGTAAATTTCAAAAAGTAAAATGCATCAACCTTAATACCTCCTTGTGTTTTTCTGCCCGTTAAGGCGGGTGCACTTGTTTGTAACTCATGATCTGTTATCTCCTTTTCCGTTCACTATATATGGACTTTTGCTTGCCTGCTTGTGGGGGTGTTTCACCGAACTTTTTCAAAAAATCTTCCTACTATAATTGGAAACTTACCATACCTTTTGGCGGGGTGTTTTAAGAAATTCACGGTAATTTATTTCCCCTCTACTATTAATGGACACTTCCGGTACGAAACTTAATGTTTTGCGAGAAACTTTTTTCGTTAAGACAAAGATCCCCTCACTATATATGGACAACAGAGGGTAAAAACTTCGTACTTTTCTGA
>ENA-OROK01004193-OROK01004193.1-human-gut-metagenome-genome-assembly--contig:-NODE-4193-length-10714-cov-2.638803_pt1 | contig 10714 bp, 7 predicted proteins | sample MGYA00242127_ERZ509046 | MGnify/ENA primary metagenome ERZ509046 (study PRJEB26280, sample SAMEA2338728) | human gut metagenome | biome: human gut; feature: human-associated habitat; material: faeces... | reverse complement strand
AAACAACAGTAAACAACCTGAAACAGGACCGGCCATTCTGGAATAAGGAATTAAAATCATAAAACGACAATGAAAAGATTATTAATAGCCATACTGTTAAGCAGCATGGTACAGGGAATCTTTGCCCAAAAGATAGAAATAAAAGGTACTATACGTAATACCACAGATAACGAAGCCGTAGAATTTGTAAGTGAAGTTTTTTCTTTGCGCTGTCGTAGAAAATAAGGCTAGCATCCCCACGAGCAACAGGGTAATCCGTCTCATTATAATTCAGTTTGTTATTTTTCTTACCTTATAAGCCGCGAATGTATATATTTTTATGGATTCAATTTGAAGAAACGAAATATTATTTGTTCCTTTGCTTCCAAGTTGTAAGCCTCAAATTAGATTAATATTGTAAACACCAGATAAAGAAAATGAGTACTAAAAAGTTTTTGCTAGAAGAAAAAGATATACCTACGGCATGGTATAATATCGTAGCGGATATGAAGAACAAACCGCTGCCGATCTTAAATCCACAAACTAAACAGCCCTTAAAGGAGGAAGATTTATATCCTCTATTCTCGAAAGGCGTCTCTCATCAAGAAATGAACACGACAGACACATGGATCGAGATCCCCGATGAAGTACGCGAGCTTTATAAGGTATGGCGACCGACTCCGTTGGTTCGTGCCACTGGATTGGAAAAAGCGCTGGATACGCCCGCTCATATCTATTTCAAGAACGAGAGTGTAAGCCCGATCGGTTCACATAAGTTGAATTCGGCCTTGGCTCAGGCTTATTATTGTAAACAAGAGGGTACGACAAATATCACGACCGAGACAGGCGCCGGACAATGGGGTGCCGCTCTTTCTTATGCGGCAAAAGCTTTCGGCTTGGAACTTGCCGTTTATATGGTAAAGGTTAGTTACCACCAGAAGCCCTACCGTCGTTCGATCATGCAGACTTTCGGAGCACAAGTTGTTGCCTCCCCGAGTATGAGTACGAAAGCCGGACGTAAGATCTTGACAGACCATCCTAATTATCAAGGTAGTCTAGGTACCGCCATCTCCGAGGCGGTAGAGTTGGCCATGCAGACACCGAACTGTAAATATACATTAGGTAGCGTATTAAACCACGTTATGCTGCATCAGACCGTTATCGGACTGGAAGCTGAGAAACAAATGGAAATGGCTGGCGAGTACCCTGATGTCGTTATCGGTTGTTTCGGGGGTGGTTCCAACTTCTCCGGTATCACATTCCCATTCCTGCGCCATAAACTAACGGAAGGTAAGGATATCCGGGTTATAGCGGCGGAACCGGCATCTTGCCCAAAACTTACAAGAGGGCAATTCCAATATGACTTCGGAGATGAGGCTGGCTATACCCCGCTAATCCCGATGTTTACGTTGGGACATAATTTCTCTCCAGCGAATATCCATGCGGGAGGTTTGCGTTATCATGGCGCCGGCTCCATCGTCAGCCAGTTGATGAAAGACGAATTGATGAGCGCCGTGGATATCAAGCAATTGGATACCTTCAAGGCCGCTACCTTATTCGCACAAGCGGAAGGAATCATACCGGCCCCGGAATCATCCCACGCTATCGCCGCAGCTATCCATGAGGCAGAGCAAGCCAAGATCGAAGGTAAACCTCGTACGATCTTGTTCAACTTATCGGGGCACGGCTTGATCGATATGGCCGCCTACGACCAATATCTATCCGGTGATCTAACAAACTATGAGGTAACGGATGAGGAAGTAGCTAACAATTTGAAAGATTTGGAGAAAATCATCTGATAAAAACAAGAAAAGGGGCGATACCAAATCGCCCCTTTCCCCTATTTGTCTATGAAAGTCTTAATTTAAAGTATGTATTATGAGAAAATTTCTTCGTAATTAGTACTCGGGATAATCATGTTCTGGACATTTAAGCTAAAGTTTTTCTTTTTCTTATCCCACATACCGTAATTTGTCTTTATCTCTCCACTTTGATCATCATATTGATAAGTGATCTGATAGAATGGAACCCATTCATCGTTTGTCCGATCCCAACGAAACGCTTTCTTCTCGGAAACCTTGCCGTTCTCGTTGTACTGGAACTCATATCTTACCTGTTTGTTCAACAGTCCGTTTTCCTGTAAGAATACCACTTTAGAGATAATCTTACCATTCTCCTCTTTTGTATCATATAGATAATCTTTAGGAGACGCTGCGCTTATCGCTAAACTACACATGAAAGTAAAAACAAGCGCAAGAATACTTTTACCCCAAACTGATGTCTTCATACTATTTTAATTTATAAGGTTACTATCATTTTGTACCGCGAAGTAAGGAAGTTTCCCGACAATCACCAAAAGCAAAGTGACAAATCGTTAGTAATATCACAATATTTAACACATTCAAGACCTTCATTCCCTTCGATTCCCCCATGTTTACTGACATATTGTAAACCAAATCGTAAGTTCCCCCGATTTTTAAATATCTATTATTTACCACCAGCCGGATGTAACTTTCAAAAGAAAACTTTAGACACCGCTTTTTTAATAAATTAAAAATCTATTGATTAATAAATATATTCTTACCTTTGCAAAGGCAGAATGCAAATTGATTTCTTGACATGCGACAAATAATGAAACTATTTATCACATCCTTTCTTTTTATCCTATTCTCAGGATGTACAAAGGATGTATATGATCCTTCCAATAAAATTCCGGGAGAAGGTACTAATCCATTCTCAAAGGTAACAATTTCCTCTAATTTCGATTGGTCGATGATACAAATATCCCACCTTACCGTACAATCTTTCGACCCCTATGATGGCACCTATAATTATCTGGTAGAAGTATTTGATAAAAGTCCGGAAGATCAAGATGCGAATCTTCTCGCTACCGGGGTTTGCTCAAAGAAAACGCTTTTCGATAAGAAAATTATCTATCCAAAGGGAGAGTCGGATCAAGTTTACATACAATTGACGACCCCTACCGGATATCAAGTTACCGCTCCTGTCACCTTAACACCGGGTAATGATAATGTCTGTGCTTTCGATTCGTTAGCCGTATCGCAGGAAACAACCGCTACTCCGGTTAGCCGTACCCCGACCCGAAGCGTGTCTTCCACCTATACATTTATAATAGAAGACTCTTTCCCTAATTACGGAGATTATGATTTTAATGATGCCGTGATAAAAGTCCAGATGGAAACTTCCATGAAAGACGATTATGTACAATTCGCCAATATAAAACTGACTTTCCGTGCATTAGGTGGAACTAAGCGGGCCGGAGCTTTCATCCATCTCCCCGGCATAAAGTCCAAAGACATCCAAAAAGCCGAGTTAAATGGCTGGACCACGACTCCAGAATCGGAAACCGAGACTCCGGTTTATGCCCTATCGGATGATATACATGGATTATTCTCTTTTCATGAAATGATTAATACAGATAATGACCTTCCATATAGGGGAAAGCAAGAACGTTTGATCACCTTTTCGTTCGCAGCCGGTGCCTTAAAAGATTTGACCATTGATGACATCGATCTTTTCACGACCGTATTAAAGCGGGAAGGAGAGGTCTTACGCACGGAAATCCACCAACGTAATTATAGCTATACCCCCAAAGGGGTCAGATACCGTTATTACTCAAATGATAATTGCATATGGGCCTTAATGATACCGGATGATTTCAAATACCCTGTGGAACATGCTTTTATTGGTGATGCCTATCCGGATCTATTGAAATGGGTAAGTGGAGATAGCAAACATGTACAATGGTATAAAAGTAAGAATACGGTTGATAAGTGGATTTATACCCGAGAACAATAACAACCTAAAATCCTCCGTAAAATGAAAACGACCGCCATCTTATTTCTTGCCTATCTGGCTTTATGCGTTCAGTGCTCAGTGCCGGAAAACAAGAGCACGAAAAAAGAGATTAGTACTCAGCCGATAAAGGTGGGTGTATTCGATGGGCATGGAGGAGCACAGACCTGTATTTGGGAAACTGTCGCCGCTATCCGGCTGGACCCGGAAATGGAGGTACGTACCATTACTACAGCAGATATAGCTAATAATGTGCTCGATTCGATCGACGCTATTATTATCCCGGGAGGAAGTGGCAAAAGTCAGTACTTAAACCTAGGGACCTTAAATCAACAACGTATCAAGGACTTCATCGCTAAAGGTAAAGGGGCTGTCGGGATCTGTGCCGGAGCCTATCTATTCTCGAATACTCCCGATTACACCTGTATACAGCTAAATGGACAGCAAGCGATCGACATCGAGCATGACAACCGAGGGCATGGATTAGCGAAATTCACCTTATGCGAGGAGGGTAAGAAGATATTCCCCGAATTAGCCGACCGCGATACGAGTTTCGTCATTTACTATGAGGGACCGGTATTTATAAACAATCCGGCTGATACGATCCAAAGCAACACGCTTGCCATCATGGAAAGCGATGTGCATGAGGAAGGAAACGCCCCGGCTAATATGACAAACGGTAAGCCATTCTTCGTAGCCAATAACTACGGGAAAGGGCGTGTTTTTAGTTCCATCGCCCACCCCGAAGGTACTCCCGGCATGATGTGGATGATCCCCCGGATGGTACGTTGGACCTTGAATAAGCCTTTTATCCCTTATCAATCCTCCGCCGTACGTCCAGACCTGTTCAATCATGAATCATTAATGGCTACCGATGATTTAAAGAAGGAAGAAAAAGCCTTTCAAATCCTTTTAAGCGGAGAAAGCGAGCAAAAAGTTGCCGCCTTGGATTGGCTGGAAGCACACCATTCATGGGACGCCAAACGATGGGTACAAGGATTGCTTTATGACGCTTCCCCCGCCGTCCGTATCCGGGCAGCCCGGTATATAGCGGATACCCATTACTTACCATTCTTACCCAACTTACAGGCGGCCTACCGGACAGAAACCGATAAGGCAACCCAAGAAGAGTTAAAGACGCAGCTGGAGAAACTAACAGCCTTACTTCCTTAGGCTAGGGAGATTTAAACTCTCCCTAGATATTCATCTACCGTATAGTTTAAGAAACGATTGAATGGTAATAACAATTTAAAGTCATCCACCGCCTTATCCATCCAATTCTTAGCGTAAAAGAAATTATCCGGCTTATAAGACACCACGCTGAAATCCTTATGCTTCATGATATAACCATAAGGGGAATCCATTGGATAGCCGGCAGGCATGCGTTTCAGCATCTCCCCCTCTAACACCGGGAATGTTTTCTTAAATGTAGGTTCCTCGATAATAGCCGTAAATTCCTCGATATGATCGTATATATCCTGACGAAGTTTCTTTAATAGCGCAGGTGGCGGGCACCATACACCACCGGAAAGCAAGCAACCTCCCGGCTCCAGATGGATATAATAACCACCCCGTTCGCTGGCACGACCACCTAGGGAGATGTAAGCGGCGAAATGACATTTATAAGGAGTCTTATCTGGAGAGAAACGGATATCCCTGTATATCCGGAACAAACAATCTTTCGCCTCCAACCCGGCTACCTCGGGATCGAATAAGGAGATACGACCGATTAAATCCTGTACCTCATCAATAAAAACCTTACGTAGCGCATCGTAACGACTTTTATTGTCTTGGAACCATTCCCGATTGTTATGGCTCCTCAACTCTGTCAAGAACTCTATGATCTGTTCATTCATAACTTTCTATTTTTAATCCTTACAAATGTAAGAAATATTAGAAACTGTAACCCAGATTCAGATAAAATTGCAGGTTATTATTCCGGTTCGACAATCCGAAGTTCGTATTCATCGGACCGACTATACTGTTATAAGCATAACCGATGCTACCTCCCCAAACGCTTTCTCCCTTGAAGAGATCGAAGAAATTATTCTCATGGATCGCATAATTAGCGATCAAAGAGATATAATGCCGTTGCCCGATACGCTGACGCAAGTTTAAGCGGACAATCGCCACGGAATTATCGAATATCTCCATATGGTTGATCCCGGCGAAAGGGAGTTGCTGGGGAAGATACCGTTCCGGCATATCGCCTCCCACCACATTCAAAAAGGGATAAGCCGGATCTTTCCCGATCAACACGCGACCATCGATAGACGGCAACAGACTCAAATGGGAAGTCAGCGGCAATACCGACAGGAAGCTGAGCTTCAAGGCGGAGAAGAATGTATGTCCTTTATAGGTCACGAAGTTATCCGTATAAATGGAATAATCCGCTTGCAGAGAAACGCCTTTACTCGGGAAGTAACGACGATCCAACGTCTCCAGATGGGCTTGAGCGAAATAGCTGATAAAGCCTTCCGGTTTTACTTGATACTTTTGGTTTTCCGCCGTATAAAGGAATGAGTTATAATCAAAATACTCATAACGGGCTCCTAGCTTCAACTTGAAATTCAGCCAGTTCATGTCCGAATATCCAAGTTCCACGAAATGGTGGCGATACGTCGTATTTACGATCTTATTTCCCCTGTTATACACGTCGAGGTCATGGTACGTGAACATGTAAGACAGGTTAATATTACGCAATGGATTACGCTCTATCGCATAGTCCACTCGCCCATACATACGTTTCCCGATCCTTCCCGTTACGGAGAACTTCGAATGGTAACGAGCCCGATTGTCAAAAGTAGCATTCAGCAACAGGGCGACGATATCCTCACTATTAAAATTCAAGCCCACATTAATTGCGCTATTTGATTTTTCCTGTACCGTAAGCACCAAATCCTCCTGCCTCTCGCCGACTAATTTATAGCTTACATTCGAGTAAAGGTTTGTACCGATCACGATAGACATGGCTTCCTGCAATTTCTTCACGGTAAGCAAGCTATTCTCTTTCAAGCCGCTGATTTGCGTCAACCATTTCTCATCACGAGGATCTATACCTTCAAACAAGACACGCCGGATATGAAACGTATCGGTAGGGGCTACCGGATAGGAATGTACTAATCTGTTTCGGTGCATATCCGAACTATCGGATAAACCAATCTTCTTCTTTAAGGCAAGAATCTCATCCCATTGCTTGCGGGCGACTTGCTCACCCCGGTCAATCAAGGTATCCAAGGCCGTCTCCCCAAAACTAGCGGAATTATAAGGGTCTGTATTCGGGCGGAACAACAGATCGGTCTGTTCCTTATTCGGTCCGTATTTCTCATAACCATGCAAGGCGACGATCTGCCCTACGATATCCCAAGGGGTATTTATCCGCTCCAACTGTTTCAAGTCGCTAGTACCTAGATCTACGCCAATAATGATATCCGCCCCCATATCCCGTGCGACATCCGCCGGATAGTTATTCTTGATCCCACCATCTACCAACACCATGCTATCCAAACGTACCGGCGCAAACACGGCAGGAATCGCCATACTGGCACGCATAGCCAACGGAAGACTTCCATGATGGAAAACATATTCTTGGCCGTCCACCACATTCAACGCCACACAAGCGAAAGGTATATTCAATTGATTGAAGTCCACGGAATCATGATAGCCGATCGTTAGATTCGAGAACAGGTTCTGGAGATTTTGCCCTTTTATCATCCCTTGGATCGCTATCTCTTTTTTACTCCGCCCAAAAGGGAGTGAGAATACATAACGCTCGGAATTCTCTTTCTCCGGAAAAGTAAGGCTACTACGTTTCACCCGGTCGCTCAATAACATACTCCAGTCCTGCAATCTCACCATGCTATCGATTTCCGCAGCATTATATCCAACGGAATATAAGCCCCCCACGATAGCTCCCATACTAGTGCCGGCAATATAATCAATCGGGATGCCGGCCTCCTCCAATACCTTCAACACCCCGATATGAGCGACACCTTTCGCCCCACCGCCTCCCAGCACCAAGCCAACCTTTTTCCGCTCAGCCATCACAGAAGGCACCAACATCAACCCAACCAACCACAATAAAAGGAACTTCCTCATCTAGATATTCTTTCCGGCAAATGTAGCTGGTTTACTCGAAAACGCAAACGGATTCATCTAGAATAAAACGTATGTTTACCTATATATAAAGTTTATCGCTATCTCATCTATTCTATAAACCATGCCGTGAACTGTATAAACCAAGGCGTGGTCTGCACATTCCACGGCGTGGTTTATACAGTTCACGGCGCTGATTTAAGAATAAATACTTATTCGCTATGGAATGTATAGGTTATCGGAGAACTATTTCAACAAGAGAGGAACATTTTATTTCCGGAACATAAGTGGGCAATCGATAGTATTTGATACGGCCTCCCTAAAATTAATAGGCATTTCTCGCTAAAATCGATTTACGTATTATGAATCAAGTATGTACGTGTTTATCAAAAAATAATATAGCCATCAACTTACTTTTTTCCAGCAAGGTAGCAGCCGGAGCAATATATTACTTTTTCTTTTTCAGCAGCATGACCACAGGATTCGACTCTTCATCCAAGTTTGCGGCGATCTCCTTCAACTTTCCTTTTAGCTGGCCTTTCTCGTAAGCCTCAACTAAGTCCGGGGCATCTAGAGTTTGGCAGATAGCTATTTCGGGGTTTCTTGGCTCTGATGTTAGAGAGACTTCTTCCTTATTGATGAAATCATCATTGTATAGAATATAGCTGAATAAGGCATTTTCTTGTTTATCATACACCAGATCTTCACCAAGGAAACCTTTAAACGTCGTAAAGTCAACCTCTTTTCTCATGGTTCTCATAAAACAGTAGCGATCGGTGATAACGGTTGGAAAAAGAAAGACTTTCGTATCCATGGAGGATATGGAAGGGCTTCTTACGATAAAAGGACTCAGATTACCATCCGGCAAGTAATGGAATATGGTATCAGACGATGTATTGACAAGTATCCATTTATCCCGATCCGGGAACGTAAGATAAAATTCCGGCGTAATGACAAACTCCCCTTCTGTCACAACCGGAGTCTCAATACCCTTAGAGGGAATCTGGATCTCATGGGTGATACGGCCATCTTGTTTGGAAATAATCAAATGGCACTCCCGCTTGCCTTTTTCCGATGGATAACTCTTATAGCAAATCAAATGATCACGATCATAATTAAATATATAATTATAATAACTGGTATCCGTGAACTTAAAACTCCTTTTATAGTTTCCCAATAAGTCATAGACACCTATTTTTCTCGCCGGATTATCCTTGACGAATATCTCATCGTTATCCTCATCCAAGACAAGCCCTGTAAGCTGCGTGTATTCCTCACCGCTTTGCCCTAAACGGTTTATCTTCCTAAGTCCCTTTCCGTTTTTATCGAAAACAAGAATATCCCCATCACTGCCCCGATTCGTCACCAGCATGATATCCTTTCCGATCGCTTTCACGGCACCTTTAGTTATAAAATCATCCGTGGTTTCCAACGCAATGTATTCCACGTCCATAAGATCTTGAAGTATCAATTCCTTTTCCGGATAATCGGCCATGACATCAACCCTTATAAGGTTATCGACAGAGGAAGCGGACCGATTGCCACATCCCATACATCCGACTAAAGCGAGTAGCATAGCCACTGCGTTCGTAGTTAATTTTCTCATTTTTTATGATGTTTAAAGTCTTTCGTTCGATGTCATTTCTTGCTCTTTAGCATTTTCTCCCGATCCATCATTCGTATCATCTCTTTTACCTCATCGGATGTCTCCGGCAGTTGATTGATCAGGTTACGCAAATCCACGATAGAAATCTTGCTCTTTTTCCCATCCGGGTCTATCATAGTCTCCTCCGCCACATTACGGAAAAACATATCTTCATAGAAGGATTGCAGAAGCGCCCGGCTAAACACCATCGTCCTCTCGTCCGCTTTTTTCTTTAAGCTCTCATTCATATAAAGTACCAAGATAAAAAGCCCTCGCTGGCGATCCTCCTCACTCTGGAATTTAGACACGTCAATCTCACTATACATATGCGAGATCGCCGCCAGGAAATCCAGTCGTTCCGGATTCTTCTTCCATGCCTCATAGTAGAGACGGGACGCTTCCTTATATCTCCCGTCTTTTTGGTAAGTCTCCGCACGGAAGGCCAATAATTGATTTACCAAGAAACGATTGGGTTCCAATCCCTTTTCCGCCCGGTCAAATAAGTCGTAAGCCCGCTTCCGGTCATATGTCTTACCCAAGGCGGAACCCAATAAGAGGCATACCTCGACCGAGGTCGTATCCTGCTCATAAGCCATATCCAGAATATCTACCGAGGGCATATACAGACCGGCATAATACTTCGAGGCTCCCCCATATTTCAAGGTAAGGTAAGTAGAATCACCATCAGCCAACAAACTGGAATAGACAGAATCCGCCTGAACAAATTGTTTCACGGTATATAGCCCCAATCCTTTACTACGCAATAATTGACGATTCCCGGGATTATAAAACAAGGCGGTATCGCAAATCGCTATTCCTTCCGATATATAATCCGGGCTACTAGCCCCCATCCGATACAATGAATTCACTAACGCAACCGCCAACCCCGCATTCTCACGATTCAAGTTATACGCCTGAAAATAAGCGGTCGTAGCGGAAGGATATTGTTCCATTCGAGTATAGCAATCGCCAATCGCACGGTATAAGACAGTATTATCCTCATTCTGAGCTTGCAATTTCTCATAGGCATCAACTGCTTTCTCATACTCCCCCAATTGGAAATACAGACGTGCCAACTGATAATTAGCGTAGAAGTTCGAGCTATCGGCGGATAAGACCTGATGAAAATATCGCTCGGCATCCTCCGCACGGCCTAAGTTCGTCGCCGTCCGAGCCAAG
>ENA-OROK01004191-OROK01004191.1-human-gut-metagenome-genome-assembly--contig:-NODE-4191-length-10722-cov-3.756070_pt1 | contig 10722 bp, 4 predicted proteins | sample MGYA00242127_ERZ509046 | MGnify/ENA primary metagenome ERZ509046 (study PRJEB26280, sample SAMEA2338728) | human gut metagenome | biome: human gut; feature: human-associated habitat; material: faeces... | reverse complement strand
TGGCGTCGCCCGAGGAGAGGTCGTCGGCGTCGATGTCGACGATGTCCTCCATGATGACGCCGTCCACGACCCACAGCGGCTTCGAACTGCCGTAAATTGATGTGGCGCCGCGCACGCGGATTTTCGGGGCGGTTCCGAACGTACCGGATACGTTCTGGACGGATACGCCGGCCGACCGGCCTTCCAGGCCGCGGCTGATGTCGGCCATACCGGCCAGTTTCACGTCGTCGGCAACCAGCTGGTCTGCGGCTCCCGTGAACAGCCGCTTGTCCATCTTGGTCATACCCGTCACCACGACGGCCTCTACGGCCTGGGCGTCGGGTTCGAGTTTTACCCGGATGTCGGGTGCAATGTCAACATCCTGGGTTTTGTAGCCTACATAAGAGATTTGGAGTTTCCCCCCCCCCTCCTTTCGGGACTCCTTGAAGTGCGAATTCTCCCTTGACATCGGTCGAAGTGCCGATTGTCGGGCGGTTCTTGACGACAACGGTCGCACCGATGACCGGTGCGTTGTTCTCATCGACGACACGGCCTTTGACCGTCTGGGTCTGGGCCGAAGCTGCCGTCATACAGAAAACCGCCGATAGCGATAAGAGCAATTTTTTTATCATAGGCGAAAATTTAAATGGGTTTGGTACGAGGTTCGGGCCGGCTGCCTTTCCGATGGGCCGTCGGCTATCGGAAAAGGAACGGTGCGTTTGAATAAGCGTGCAGCGGGTATGGGTAGGGATGCTGCGGGAGGGTGCGAACGTAAGAGAGAGGGCGATACGGCGGATCAGCCGAAGAGCGGGTCGTTCGGATGCCGTTGCTTCCGGTATCTCGACCGGCGGAACTGGAATACGGAAAACGATGCGGAGACTGCCCGGAATGATTTTCCGGCTATCGTCCGATTTGGATGCGAATACCTCTGATGCCGAAACAAGTGCGTTTTCTTCATAGCATGCGGGTTTTATATATAGGTGTCGCAAATAAGCCTTTCGGGAAGCGGAAACTTTCGTCAGGGCTTCTACAAAAATATCGGAAAACGGCATTGTGCGAGTATATTTTCTTGTAAAAGAAGTATGATTTCATATCATAGCGCCCAAGATCGCTCTTTGCCGCTCGCCGGAAAAGCCATCCGGCGTATCCGGGAAAAAGCCCTTGTACCAAGGGAATCGGCGTTGTCGCTAAATGGGATATTTTGTTTTGAAATCCGGTTTTTTTGTATATATTTACATAGATATTCCGGTCTGTTTTTATCTAATTCGCCCTGCTATGTATTTCAGATGCGTATTCCTTCTCCTCGCGGTCGCGGTCGTCCGGAGTGCATTCCCGCAGAATATCCGCCGCATTACCCACCGCGACGGGCTGTCGAACAGTTCGATTCTGTCGCTGGCGCAGGATGCGGACGGGTATATCTGGGCGGGCAGTTGCGACGGACTGAATCTGTGGGACGGCAATTCCGCCCGGCATTTCCGGCTCTCGGGCAACCTGATTCAGGAGATCGTAGCCACGGACGACGGTTACCTCTGGGTGCGGACCAACTACGGTGTCGACCGCTTCGACACGCGCGACCGGCGGATCGAAATGCTTGCCGGATTCCAGCGGGTCTATAAATTCGCGGCCCGCAGCCGGGACGAGGCGTTTTTCCTGCATGGCAACAAGTTGTACGGATATGTGGCGTCGCAGGGTGCGTTCGAGCCGGTCGATGTCCGCGGGGCGGAGCTGAACGGGGTGCTGCGCATGTGCCTCGACGGCGACGGCGTATTGTGGCTGGTGCGTTCGGAGGATATTCGTTGTGCGCAGGTGGCCTATGACGCCGGCGGCAGGGCTTCGGTGGGGGAGTGGGAGCGGATGCCGCTGCCGGACGGGGTGGTGTTCACCCGTTACGACGGCGACCGGACGATCTTTTTCACCGACCGGAACGGCATGTTGTTCCGCTTCGACACCGGGCAGCGGCGGGCTTTCCCGATTTTCGACCTGCGGGAGGAGCTTGGACGGCGCGGCGCCCTTTCGTCGGTGATCAGCGACAAGGACGATTACGTGCTGGCCTTCGGGATGAGCGGCGTGCTGCGGCTCCGTTCGACCGATCCGATCGAGGGGCGTTACGAGTTGCAGGAGATCGACGTCAACTGCGGCGTTTTTGCGCTGCTGAAGGACTGTAACCAGGATATTGTCTGGATCGGAACCGACGGCAGCGGGTTGCTGCGGCAGGCGGTCGGGGAGGTCGCGATCCGTTCGGTCACCTACGAAACGCTGCCCTACCTGCTGACCAAACCGATCAAGGCGCTCCATGTCGACCCGGAGGGCGACCTCTGGATCGGGACCAAGAACGACGGCATCCTGCGCATCCGCGATTTCTACTCCCGGCGGACCTTTACGCGGGAGAATACCGACAGCTATACGGCCGCCGATTCGCCGCTGGGGAAAAATTCGGTCTATACGTTTGCCGGAAGCCGCCGCAATGTGCTGTGGATCGGCGGCGACGGCGGCGTGTGCTACTACTCGTACCGGCACAGGCGGATTTTCGAACTGCCGCGGAGCGGGGCGCTGCGGCGCATTCACGGGCTTTACGAGGACCGGGACGGGGTGCTGTGGGCTGCGAGCGTGGGCTACGGGGTCTGGCGCATCGAACTGTCCGGGAGCGCCGACGCGCCCGTCGCCGCGAATGTCGAACCGGTGGAGCTGGGACTCAAGGCGCGGAGCCGGAACTTCTTTTTCTCCGTTTGCGAGGAGTCCGATTCCACCCTCTGGTTCTGCAACCACGGTATCGGCGTCGTACACTATAACAGGCGCACCCGGGAGGGCTGGACCGTCGGGTTCGACACCCGCCGGGGGCTGGCCGTGAACGACGTGACGGCGGGCGTGTGCCGTTCGGACGGCTCGTCGTGGTTCGGGACCGGCTGCGGCCTGGTGCGTTACGATCCGGCGGGCGGCGGCGCGGAACCCGATTACAGCAACGACCAGCTGCGCTGCGGGGTGATTCACGGCCTGCTGGTCGATTCGCTCGACAACATCTGGGTCGGGACCAATGCCGGCATCGTGCGCTACGACCCGGCGACGAACCGTTCGGTGGTTTACGGCGCTTCGTACGGACTTGACGTGGTCGAGTTCAGCGACGGAGCCTATTTTTACGACCGGGAGCGGGGAAAACTGCTTTTCGGCGGGATCAACGGCTTCGTGGTCATCTCCGACAGCGGGGATTCCGAAGCGGCCTCCTACATGCCGCCCATCCGGTTCCGCGAGGTGAGGGCCAACGGCGAGTCGTACGATGTCGGGGCGCTGATGCGCCGGGGGCGGATGGTGCTGCGGCATCATCAGAATGCTTTCAGTCTTTCGATCGCGGCGCTGGATTACGTCAACGGCAGCAATTATTCCTATTTTTACAATATCGAGGGACTGGACGGCGACTGGCACGACAATTACCACAGCAACACGCTGGCCTTCGCTGCGTTTCCCACGGGCCGCTATACGCTCGGGGTGCGCTACCGGAACAATACGACCGGGGAGTGGAGTCCCGTCAGCCGCCTGCCGATCCGCGTGCTGGCTCCGCCCTACGCCTCGACCTGGGCCTGGATCGGGTATCTCGCCGCAACGCTGGGCGTCGTTATCGGCGTGTCGGGATACCTGATCCGCCGCCGCCGGCTCCGGGCGCGGCTCCGGCAGTCGCTCTACGAACAGCGGCAGCGGGAACTGGTCTATGAGTCGTGCATCTGGTCGTTCTCCAACCTGACCAACGAACTCTCGATCCCCGTGACGCTGATAAACGGTCCCTGCCAGCAGATCATGGGCTGCAAGTCGGCCGACGCGTTCGTCCGCCGGCAGGCGGAACTGATCCGGCACAATGCGCAGAAGATCAACGATTTGATCTATATGCTCAACGAATTCCAGTCGACCGATCCCGTCGACGGTTCGGACGATATCGAGATGCTGGACGTTTCACGCACGGCCGGCGGCATCGCGCAGACATTCGCCGATTATGCCGGGGAGAACCGCATCGCCTACCGGACGGCCGTAGGCAGCGGCGTGCTGTTCCCTTCGGTGCGCAATATCCTGATGATGATCTTCAATATCCTGCTGTCCAATGCGTTCCGCCGGACGGAGCCGGGCGGCGAGGTGAGCGTTTCGGTCGGGACCTGCTCCGTGCCGCGTCCGGACGGGGCGGCTTCCGGCGCCGGGGAGGAGACTTCCGGCGCGGCGGAACGGCTTCGGATCGAGGTCTCGAACCGGGGCGTGGAACTCGACGCCGGGCAGATCGAGCTGATTTTCGACCGCTACAAACTGTTCAACCACCTGGGGGCATTGAGCCGCCAGGGCGTGTCGCTGAAGGAAGACCTGGAGCTGGCGATCTGCTACAACCTCGTGACCAAGCTCCAGGGCGAATTCCGGGTGGAGAGCCGCGACGGGCTGACGACCTTTACGCTGTCGCTGCCGCGGCTCGAGATCACCCGTGCGGCCCGGGCCGCCGCACAGCCCGACATCGCTCCCGGACAGCGGTTCAGCCTGCCCGTGCCGGTTCCCGAAGCCTCCGTGATGACGTTCGGCGACATGCTCCCGACGATGCTCGTCATCAACGAGGACCGGGATATGGCCGATTTCATCGCCGGTCTGTTCAGCGGCGGCTACAACGTGCGGATCGTCTCCGACCTGAAATGCCCGCAGGAGAAACTGGCCGAAGCGCAGCCGCAGATCATCATCTGCGGGACGGTGTCGCTCAATGCGGCGATGATCGGGCTGATCCGCAGCATCCGGGAAACCAAGCAGCTGATGCAGGTCCCGATTATCCTGTTGACGGCGGTTTCCCGTACGGACGTGAAGGTCGAGGGGCTGGAACTGGGCGTGGACATCTGCCTGAAGATACCCTTCGACATTACCCATTTGCAGAGTGTCGTCGACCAGCTGCTGCGCCGTTACGAATCGCTGAAAAGCTACGGACGCTCGGTTTACAGCGCCTTCGACCTCACGCAGGGGCGGTTGCTGCACAAGGACGACAAGGCGTTTCTGGAGCGGATGCTCGACATCATCAACCGGAACATTCTCGATCCGGGGTTCTCGACGCAGTTCATCGCCCGAGAACTCGGCATGAGCCTCTGCAATTTCTACCGGCGGCTGGGGACGATCACCGGCCAGACCCCGGCGGGAATCATCCGGGAGTACCGGCTGAACCTGGCCGAGCAGTTGCTGGTGACCACGCGGCTCTCGATCGACGAGATTATCTACAAGTCGGGGTTCGCCAACCGCAGTACCTTTTTCCGGGGATTCATCGCCCGGTTCGGGGCGACGCCGAAGGTCTATCGCGAGCGGAAGATCGAGGAGGCGCTGCGGGAAAAGGATGCCCGGGCGGAGGAGTCGGACCGGGCGGAGGAGTCGGACCGGGCGTGAGCGAAGCCCTCGGCGGCGCGGGTGCCGGGAGGGTGCGGTGCGGATGTGGCATGGGTGGTGCGGCACGGGTGCCGGGTGCCGGGTGCGGGCGAAAGCGGGCGGCAGCCGTTGCGGGGGGGCGTTTCTGCGGATGTTTCCGGGCGGCAGTCGTTGCCGGGACCGTTTCTGCGGATGTTTTCGGGCGGTTGCTGCGGCGGCGGTGCGGGCGGAACGGTTCGTACGCAGTCGTTTTCCGGTGTCCGGATCGTGTGCCTGCGTTCCGGATTTTACCGATTTCCAGGCCGGAAGGAGGATTTTTCCCGGAAAATCGTTATTTTTGCCTCCGGAGCTTCCGTGTACGGTTCGTCCGAGCGGAAACGATGATCACTTTATAACTTTATCGAGATGAAAATTGCTATTGTGGGCGTCAGCGGCGCTGTGGGCCAGGAGTTTTTGCGGATTTTGGAGGAGCGCCGGCTCCCGATCGACGAACTGGTGCTGTTCGGTTCGCAGCGCAGCGCGGGCCGTACCTATAAATTCCGCGGGGAGGAGCTTACCGTCAAACTGCTGCAACACAACGACGATTTCAAGGAAATCAACTTCGCTCTGACGTCGGCCGGAGCGGGTACGTCGAAGGAGTTCGCCGAGACGATCACCCGGCACGGGACCGTTATGATTGATAATTCGAGCGCTTTCCGCATGGATGCCGACGTGCCCCTCGTCGTGCCGGAGGTCAACCCCGGAGATGCGAAGAACGCGCCCCGCCGCATCATCGCCAATCCCAACTGCACGACGATCCAGATGGTCGTGGCGCTGAAGGCGATCGAGGACGTGTCGCATATCCGCCGCGTGCACGTGTCGACGTACCAGTCGGCCAGCGGCGCCGGGGCGGCCGCCATGGCGGAACTGGAGACGCAGTATGCCGAACTGGGCGCGGGCAAGGAACCGACGGTGGCGAAATTCGCCTTCCAGCTGGCCTACAACGTGATTCCGCATATCGACGTCTTTACCGACAACGACTATACGAAGGAGGAGATGAAGATGTTCCACGAGACGCGCAAGATCATGCATTCGGACATCGCCGTGTCGGCGACCTGCGTGCGCGTCCCGGTGATGCGCGCCCATTCGGAGAGCGTGTGGCTCGAAACCGAGCGTCCCGTCTCCGTGTCCGAAGCCCGCGAAGCCTTCTCGAAGGCCGAAGGCGTGGTGCTGATGGACCTCACGGGTGAGGGCGCTCTTCATCGCCGGCAAGGACCCCGTGTACGTGGGGCGCATCCGCAAGGACCTGACGTGCGACAACGGCCTGGCGTTCTGGTGCGTGAGCGACCAGATCAAGAAGGGTGCGGCGCTCAATGCCGTGCAGATCCTCGAAACGCTGATTTAGCTTTCGGCCGGCGGCTGTCCGGGAGTTGCTTCGGGCGGAAAGCCGACTGAAGAACTGACGGCCTGCGCTGCCGATGACCGCATTGATTGCGGTTTGCGCGTAGAGCGGCGGTTTTGTCGCAAGAACAGGCCCGGGCCGAAATCCCGGGCCTGCTCTGTATCGGGAAATCCGGATAAAGCAGGTCGTTTACCCGATTAAGCGGGGGTGGGCATGTGCGCGAAACAGAGGATAATTGCGACCTTTCGGAACAAATCCCATACTGTTATGATCACTTCCGTAAAGGTAAAATTCCGCGCATCGCGCGTATCCGGCAAGGCCGGAACCATCTACTATCAGTTGACCCATCTCCGCCGGACCCGCTGCATTACGACCGGCATCCGTTTGATGCCCGGCGAGTGGGACGCTTCGGCGCAGCGGGCCGTCTCTCCGGAGCCGGGCCGCGTTCCGGTCTGGCAGTGCCGCATAGAGTGCGACGTGGACCGGTTGCACCGGATCATCCGCGACCTGGGCCGCGAGGGGCGGCCCTATACGGTCGACGAGGTTGCCGACCGCTTCTGCGCACAGTCCTGCGGCGTGGGCGTGACGGCGTTCATGCGCGAGCAGATCGCGCAGCTGACAGCCGACAACCGGCTGGGCACGGCCCGCAACTACACGCGCACGCTCCGCAGTTTTTCGGTCTTTCTCGGCGGCGGCGAACTGCCTTTCGCCGCGTTCACCGAGCGGCTGGTCGAGGAGTACAACGCTTATCTGCTGCGCCGCGGGGTCGTCCGGAACACCGTGTCGTTCTACATGCGCATCCTGCGCTCGGTTTACAACAAGACGGTCCGCAGGCGGCTGGCCGAGCCGGCGTCGCCGTTCGGCGGGGTCTATACGGGCGTCGACCGCACGCGCAAACGGGCCATCGACGAGCGGCTCATCGCCCGTCTGAAAAGCCTCGACCTGCCGGTTTCGGGCGCGTTGCCGCTGGCCCGCGACCTGTTCGTTTTCAGCTACTGCATGCGTGGCATGGCGTTCGTCGACATGGCTTTTCTCCGGAAAAAGGACATGAGGGACGGGGCGATCCACTACGTGCGCCGCAAGACGGGGCAGCGGATGACCGTGCATCTGGAGCCGTGCATGCGCGAGATCATCGGCCGGTACGCTCCGCGCACGCGCGATACGCCCTATCTTTTCCCGGTGCTGACGGCCGAGGACCCGGCCCGGGCCTATGCGCAGTATCAGGTTGCGCTGAACTACTACAACCGTCTGCTGAAAAAGCTCGCGTCGCTGCTGGGGTTGGACTCCGGGCTTTCGTCCTACACCTCGCGTCACAGCTGGGCGACGGCGGCCCGCAACCACAATGTGCCGCTGCCGGTGATCAGCGCCGGAATGGGGCACACCTCCGAGCGCACGACGCAGATTTACCTCTCGGCGCTGGAAACCTCGGTCATCGACTCCGCCAACCGGAAAATCCTCGCTTCGCTGAACCGCTGCGTCTCCTGCTGACGTGTCCGGAGATGCGGGTCTGAAAAAATCCGGCCGCGGAGGTCTGTCCCCGCGGCCGGATCGGTCGGTTGGAACATGCGTTTACTTCACCTCCCAGTCGTCGGTGCGGAACGAGGAGGCGGGGATGCCGGAGGTGTTGAAAAGGGTGGCTTCGGGAACGTTGCGGAAGGCGTAGCGCACGGCGACCGGTTCCGGAACGGCGTCGCACGCGACGATCAGGCGGCTTTTGCCCTTCTCGATCCGGGCTGTGGCCGGGTGGAAGACGCGGTCGGCGCCCGCCATTTCGAAGCCCGTGAGCGTGCGGCCGTAGGGCGCCAGGCCGTCGGGACCTGTCGCGAAGGTCAGGTAGGCCTTGCCGTCGGCGACCTCCATCTTTTCGCAGACGGGCGTATCGGCGTCGATGCCTTTCATGCCGTAGGTTTTCGACAGCGCCAGCCAGGCCAGACGTGTTCCGACCTCTTCTTTTTTGGCCGGATGGATGCAGCCCTCGTCGCCGATGTCGAGTGTTACGGCCATGCCGCTCGATGGAATATCCTTCAGATTATGCAGCTGGGCTTCGCGCAGCAAGGCTCCGCTGATGGCGTCGGGTCCGTCATAGCGGTAGGGTGCGATCTGCACGTAGTAGAACGGCAGCCCGCCCTGCGCCCAGCGCTCGCGGAGCATCTTTACGAAGGCCGGCATCAGCGCCCGGTACTGGGTGGGATTCGGCCTGTTCGACTCGCCCTGATACCAGAGGAATCCCTTCACGGTGTAGGGTACGAGCGGTGCGATCATGCCGTTGTAAAGTCCGCAGGGTTTGTACTGGGGGCGGTCGATTTGGTCCGGGTTGTCAAGGAACGAGAGGTCGAACTCCTTGAATCCGGACATTGTTTCGCGGTCCATCCACGCCTCGACCGGGGTGCCGCCCCAGCAGGTGACGATGACGCCCACGGGGACGTCCAGCACGCTCTGCAAGTAGCGGGCGAAGTAGTAGGCCGTGGCGCTGGTTCCGGCGACCGCTTCGGGGGTGTGCTTCAGCCATTGTGCCGCGCACTCCTCCTGCGGCGTGCGTGCCGTGCTGCGTTTGACGGTGCAGAGGCGGATCGGCGTCGCGGCCCTGGCCCGGATGATCGCCTCCGCCGAACCTTCGACGGGCTGGTTGGGGAATCCGTGTACCGGCATCTCCATGTTCGATTGTCCGGAGCAGAGCCACACCTCGCCGATCAGCACGTCGCGGAGCGTCAGCCGCTCGCCGTCGCTCAATTCGATCGTGTAGGGACCTCCGGCCTCCGGGGTGGGCACGGCGGCACGCCAGCGGCCGTCTTTGCCGACGTTGGCCGTAATGCCTTGCGTGCTCCACGAGGGGCGGATCGTGACCTTCTTGCCGGGCGCGGCCTTGCCCCAGAACTGCGCTTCGGACTGCTGCTGGAGCACCATGTTGTCGCCGAAAATGCCGGGCAGGACGACTTTCGCCTGCATCGTGAGGGCTGTGCCGAGCGCGGCCAGTGTGAGAAGGATTCGTTTCATCGTTAACGGATTTTATCGAGTTCGACGGTGAAGTGGCGCAGGATCGGCGCCTCGAAGGTGATGCGGTAACCCGTGGTGATCTCCGCGCGGCGCTCGAAGATGTTGCGGCATGCGGCGGCGATCACCCGGATGTGGTTGTCGGTGTAGACGCGGCGCGGGATGGCCAGGCGCAGCAGTTCGAGCGCGGGGTAGCGGTTCTCGTGCGTATCGGGGTCGCGGTCGGCGAGGATCGAGCCGATCTCCACGCCGCGGATGCCCGCTTCGAGGTAGAGTTCCACGGCCAGCGTCTGGGCGATGAACTGCTCCTTCGGGAGGTTCGGAAGCACCTTCTTCGCATCCACGAAGATCGCGTGCCCGCCTGCCGGACGCTGGTAGGGGACGCCGTACTGGTCCAGCAGGTCGCCCAGCAGCCGCACCTGCCGGATGCGGGCGTCGAGCTGTCCGAATTCCGTGTTCTCGTCCAGTCCCACGGCCAGCGCGTCCATGTCGCGGCCCGACATGCCGCCGTAGGTGACGTAGCCTTCGAACATGATGCTGAACGACATCGCCTTTTTGTAGAGTTCCTCGGAGCGCATCGCCACGAAGCCGCCCATGTTCACCACGCCGTCCTTCTTGGCCGAGATGGTCATAATGTCGGCCCAGTCGTACATTTCGCGGACGATCTCCTTGATCGTCTTCGAGGCGTAGCCCTCCTCGCGGGTTTTGATGAAGTAGGCGTTCTCGGCGAAGCGCGCCGAGTCCATCAGCAGGGGCACGCCGTAGCGGCGGCACAGTTCGGCCGTTTCGCGGATGTTGCGCATCGACACGGGTTGGCCTCCGGCCGTGTTGTTGGTGACGGTGAGCACCACGCACGGAATCTTTTCGCGCGGGTTTTCGGCGAGGACCTTTTCGAGTTTCGCAAGGTCCATCTCGCCTTTGAACGGCAGTTCGAGCTGCGTGTCGGCCGCGGCGTCGATCGTGCAGTCCACGGCGTGGCAGCGGCGGAATTCGATGTGCCCCTTCGTGGT
>ENA-OROK01004188-OROK01004188.1-human-gut-metagenome-genome-assembly--contig:-NODE-4188-length-10733-cov-8.616595_pt1 | contig 10733 bp, 20 predicted proteins | sample MGYA00242127_ERZ509046 | MGnify/ENA primary metagenome ERZ509046 (study PRJEB26280, sample SAMEA2338728) | human gut metagenome | biome: human gut; feature: human-associated habitat; material: faeces... | reverse complement strand
TCCATGCCGCTTACCCCTCCCATCAGAACGGCAGGTCGCCGTCGTCCTCGTCGATCTCCAGGAAGTCGGGTCCGGGAACACTGACGCCGCCTGCGGCAGGCTGGGCGAAGCCGTCCTGCGCGTCCTTCCGGCTGTCGCCAAAGTAGATGTTGTCCGCCAGCACCTCGGCGTTCCGGCGCTTGTTCCCGTCCTTGTCCGTCCAGTCCCGCAGCTGCAAGCGCCCCTCCACCACGGCCATGCGGCCCTTGGAGAAATACTTGGACACGAACTCGGCGGTGTTGCGCCACGCCACAACGTCAATAAAATCCGTGTCCTTGGTGCCGTCCGCGTTCTTAAAGTCCCGGTCTACCGCCAGCGTGAAGCTGGTGACGGCGGTGCCGTTCTGCGTCCTGCGCAGCTCCGGATCGCGGGTCAGCCGACCCATGATAAAAATCTTGTTCAGCATTTCTTATCTCCTCTCATAAATAACTTTTGCCGAACTCGCGGCGGAAGTCCTCCTCCGTCCAGCCCTGCTCCTGCATAGCCTTCAGCTGGCCGTAGCGCCGCAGCCTACGCATCTGGTCGCCGCTCCGGTGTACGGCACTCTTGCCGTTCCGGTGGCACCTGTTGCCGCAGAGCCACACTACCAGGCCGTACTTTTCGCTTTTCTTGCGGTTCGTCCCGCCAAAAATGTGGTGGCATTCCAACGGGTCGTTTGGGTCACGCCGTCCGCACAGGAAGCACCGTATCATACGCTCACCTCTCCCCACCGGCTCACAAGGGCATCCAGCTCTCGCGGCGTCATAGTCTCGATGCCGACATCCCGGCAATCCTGCACGATGGCGTCTATCAGCCGCGCCATCTGCTCCGTGTCGTATACGGAGCTGCCGTACCAGACGGTCACGTTCACGCAGCCCTTGATTTTGCTGGGGCCGGTATCGGTCATCCAGCCGATACCGTTCCGTTCCCAGCTCCGGCAGAACGCCTCCGCCGCCTTTTCCCGCAGGCACAGCACCTCGCTGACGCCGCCGATGCTCTGTATCTCCTGCCGGTATACCTTCTCTCTTGCAACGCCGTAGTGCGCCGCCAGCTTGTCCAGCAGCACCCACGCATACCCGTTGGCATCGAGGCTCCGTCCCTTGCCCTTGATGGTGGCGGTGTACGCCTTGCCCGGCTTCAGCGCATCACAGACCTCCATCGCCGCCTCCGGTGACTTCACCCGCAGGCAGAGCCACGCGCCCTCGCTGTCCTGCGACCACCGCGCCGCGTTAACCGTTACCTGCCGCATGGTTGTTCTCCGCTCTCATGCAGCCCCAGCAGAGCCGCTTGCCGTACTTCTTTACCGCGTTCTCTACGATCTCGTTGGTGGGATACACACGATCCCCGCACTTTAGCGCCTTGATGGGCAGTCCGCAGAACTCACACAGCACCGGCGCCTCCTGCTTGCTCTCCGGCTTGTCATACTTGCTCCTATCCGCGTCCCAGTACACGTCCGCGCCGAAGCCCAGCGCCTTACACGCTACGGAGATAGCATCCGTCAGCGCCATCTTAAAACACTCGTCGGAGGTATACAGGCCGTTCTTCTCCTTCGCCACAAATGCGCTGCCGCCCGTGCCGGGGATCGCGTCAGACCACACGCCGTCGGCCTTTACAAACAGGTCAATGTCCAGAAATGCGGCTACTTCGCCGTTCGCGCCCTGCTCAAGCCGCTTGTCAGTGATGACGTATTTCCATCCAAAGCCGCAGGGGCCGAACGTCTCTGTCAGCGCCTTAATGCGCCACATGGGGTTGATGTCGGTCTTGCCCTTCAAGCGGCCCGCCTCGATGCGCCTTTTTGCGCTGTCCGGCACACTGCGCACCGCGTTATAGATAGCCAGGTTATCCATCACTTCACCCCCATGTTCATCCGCGTCACCAGCTCCGCGCCGTCAATGGCCGTCCCGGCTTTCAGCAGCGACGTGATGTCGCTCTTGGCTACCGTGGGCGCGGCGTAGGTCACCTTGCCGCCGTATCCGTTGTCCATGCACCATTTCACAAGAGCCTCCATGCTGGTGATCTCCACCGCCGTGCTCTTGCGGTACGTCACGGAGCATCTTGCCGTCTGGAACGGCGCACCGTCCAGCGCCCGGTCAACGTAGCCCAGCAGCTTGTCCCGCTTGGCTTCCAGCGCCCTGCGCCGCTCCGCCAGCTCCTTTTCCTCCTCCCGGATGGCCTTGGCCTCCGCCGCCAGATTCTTCGTCCAGCACACGATGCCCTCGATCTTGGCGTCCCTCGCCATCTGGAGTTCCTCAAAGGCGTCAAAGTCAAGGACTTCGCCGGTCTCGTGGTCGACCAGGTTCTCCAGCGCCTGGTCGATGTGATACAGGCTCATACCCATTTTCTTTCCTCCCATGCGTCCACCGCCGTGATGCAGTTGTCGCACCCGACGATCTCGCCGTTCTCGTTTTTGTAGTAGGTGTCCGTCTCCTCCCCGCACACGGGGCAGACGGGCAGATCGTAGTCCTTCGGCTCTAAGGGCCGCTCCGGTTCCCAATACTGCATCACGCTCCTCATACCGGTCGACCCGCCGCTTTCAGCACATCCCGCATCGACTTTCGTGCCTTGAGGATGGACATGGCCCGCGCCGTGTCACGTCTGTACTGCCGGTACAGGTCTCCCAGCTCCTCCGTCTGGTAGTATCCCTCGCCGTCGTTGCAGATCATCACGCCCTGCCGCTTGGCTTCGCTGACGGCCTTTCGCATCATCCGGTCGGAGGTCTGCATCGCCGCCGCCAGCTCCGCACGGCTGATGGCGTTTCGCCGCCCGTGGGGGATCAGCGCTGCAATGCGCTCCGTTTCCGCCGTCCGCTGGGGGATGTCGGCTTTCTCATCCTCGCCGTACAGATATGCCCGGCTGGTACGCAGTGCCGCCTCCAGCGCCGTCAGCACCTCCTCCGTGGGCAGACACACACCGTTTTCAAACCGGCTCACCATGCAGGTGTCGATACGGGGATCCACCAGCTTCAGCACGCCGCTGACCGCCTCCTGCGTCAGCCCCAGCTCCAGCCGCCGTTCCTTCAATCGGTTCATTACTGCACCTCCACCCATTTCCCGTTCTTAACGGTGTACCACACGCCGGGTTTCAGCGTTTCACCATCCACAATGGCGGACAGAATGGAGGTGATATCGCCATTGGCATTTCGCTCAACGCAGACAACGGCGTTTCCAATCTCTCCCATTACGCGCCCATAAAAACCAGTAGCCATAGCCACACACCCTTTTCCGGTGGCGGATGCTGCGCCCCTCCAGCCGGTGGCGGATGCTGCGCCCCTCTCGCCGGTGGCGTGGTTCTTCTTTTCGCTGTTTGCCTTTTTGATGGCATTGTCAAAATCACACTGTGCTTTAACGTACTCCACCTGCGCCTTGACAAGCCCCGGAATGCCGATCTCTGCGCGCAATGTCAGTTTCTTGCCGACGTGCTTCGTGTCGTCGCTGTGCATCTCGTCGCTGACATCCTCCAGCTCCGCCGCAAAATACCGTGAGCCATCGCCGGGCGCGTAGTAGCCCAGCACATCCAACGGCATCTCGCAGGCGTGGAGACCTCTTTCGCAGAGTTTAGCGTCTCCATCCACTTCTGCCGTTTTACCAATCTCATACTGGAACCCACGGCACTTCATATCCTTATCCGTAGCCTTGTAAACCTTCATCTTCCTTCCCTCTTTCTTTTTATCACCATTTTGGCCCTCTCGCGCCTTGCGTTGTTCATGCTGTAAAAGTCGATCTCGCTGTACGCCGCGTAGCGCTTGGTCTTGTCAGCCTTGATGGCCTCCAGATACGCCGCGTACTCCTCGCACTGTCCGTGGCACTTCGGGTGTCTGCTCCGGCAGTCCTTGCAGGGCGTGCCCACTCTGTTCGTCAGACCTACCATTCCCAATGCACCATTGCTTTCACCACACCGGCCTGCGCCGCCTCCTCGTGGGTCATCAGCACGTCCACCGTGTAGCCGTACACTCCGGTGTCGGCTGCTATGTACTCCTTGCCTCCGATAGTCACGGTGCTGCCCAGCGGGATAATATCCGGGTCAACCGCCACCGCCTCGCCGATGCAGACCCACCGCCCGGAGGCCGTCAGCACCTGCCCTGCCTCGTTGCGGTTGATGTCCGCATAGGGCGTGCAGCAGGCGCAATAGCCGGTGATGTCGCATACCAGCAGATTCTCCGGCGGCTTCGCGGCGGACAGCACCGCCGCCTGCACCGCAGCGGGCAGGGGAGGGGGGACGTCCTCCGGCTCCTGTGCCTCCGGCAGCGTCAGCGCCCAGAGGAGGATGCCGATGATCAGCAGGATCATCAAAGCATTGAGGATCCAGAGCCGCCTGTTCCACCGCCGCTCCCAGCAGCGCTGGGAATACTCCCGCGCCCGCCTGTTCCGCTCTCTCATCGTCCCATCGCCTCCACGCCCTTGACGATGGCCCAGCTCAGCCACGCCGCGCCGATAAACGCCAGCGCCCATGCAAACCAACTCATGTCGTTTCCTCCTTATGCCTCTGCGTATCATCACAAATCTTTGCTACTCTTTGCCGTTGCAACGCGCTACTTATCTGTCCTGTGCATATCCCCTGCAATTCTAATCAAGGCGTATCCATGCATCGCCATTGCGTCACCACGCTAAGCCACGATGTTCTATTCCTTGCATTTCCGTCGCGTTACGAAATTTCCTCCCAGCGAAAACGCCCTTTCCCGCTGTTTCGCCACTGGCCGATGCCGGAAAACCGTCCATAGTCCAGCCACTCCCGCACGACCTTCTCGTGGTCATCGCACAGACACACTACGGTGAACTCGCACGCTGCCCCTGCGGGTATCTGCTCGGACAGTGCAAGGCTCACGCGCTCACCCTGCATCGTCTGCGCCCGCAGCGGGCGGCAGCACTCGCCCATCTCGCCGTCAAACAGAATTGGGATGTTGCGCGGCTCCACAAAAATCAGTTTGTCGATCTCTTTTTTGAACGCCTTGATGCCACTGGACTTAGTCCCCTTTACCTTTCGCAGTCCGCCGCAGGTGTCCTTGAAGAACCCCTTGATCTGATAGTCGTAGAAAAACGGCGTCCCATCGTCCAGTTTCGGGAAGATAGTCTTGCCCTTCTCCACCACGCCATCCACGCCGATGGCAGCCACTTCGTCCTCCATAGTGGCCGCATCCGGGGAATTGCTTGCCACGAATGCACGATAGATGTCAGGATCGCCAGGGCAAGTGCCCAAAACCGGCTCGGTAAACGTCAGCTTTACTTTAATCTCTTTCATTCTTTTTCCTCCTGTCGAATGTACTCGACCTCGATAATTTCCATCCCGTTCTGCCGTGCCCATAACATCACGGCAATTTCAGCGCATGTCATAATCTCTTGCCTTTCCTCTGCGGGCGTGGTATACTATCCGCAGAACATTTTGGTAGATGTTTCGGAGACGCCCTGTCCAGTGCCGCAACCACTGGGCGGGGCTTTTTCTTACCCCTGCGGCATCGTCCCCATCAGCTCCTCAACCTTCACGCCGTAGTGCTTTGCAACCAGCTTCGCGTGCTTCGGGTGCGGCTTGATGCCGTTCTTCCAGTTCGTAATGGACGTCTGATGCACGCCGATAGCCTTTGCCAGTCGGTAACTCGTCTCGCCGTGTTCCTCCTGCAACCGTGCGAGGTTTTCACCAAATCCCAAAATATCACCTCCAAAGTTAGATTATTTTCTTGACAAATTAGAGTATTTGTGATAGTTTGGTTTTGCTACAAACTTTCCTATCACGCCAGCCCTATTTATCGGGGTGGTGCAGGTTTTTGTTGCCTGTCCACGGTCTAATTATAGTCGAACTTCAATCAAAAATCAACTGTAATTCGACCATCAATTTAACCAAAATTCGACCGTTGATTTTATGGGATTTACCGAAAACTTTAATTACTGCATGGAGCAGCGCAATTATTCTGCGTACAGATTTGCAAAAATTCTTGGCGTCAATATTCAAAGCCCTGTTAATTGGAAAACCGGCGCTTCAATCCCCCATTACGGGACACGCCAGAAGATTGCCGAGCATTTCGGCATCACTCTTGCGGAGCTGGACGGTGATGAACTGCCCGTTCTGCCGCCGGAGGGCGCAAAAAAAGCCCCCGCCGCAAAGGACGAGGGCGAAGCAAAGCTTGCACAATTTGTAGACGGCTTTATGCGCCTTACTCCTCAACAAAAGGATACTGTGCTTGCTCTAATAAAAGGCTTTCTACAAGATCAAGCATAGCGTCTTTTTGCTCCGGGGTGAGCATCATAAAAAGTGCGGCGACTATTTTTACCTGGCTGTCCATCTCTTATCCTCCCTTAACTTGACTTAACATAATTTGAGCTTACAATAATAAGTAGTGCTTACGTCTATACTTGCCGGCAGGCTTAGTGTTGCCCTTTTGTGGGCAACGCCTCAAAAAAATATTTCAGGGGGAAGTGTTTTTATGTGGGTCTTTGTTAAATAGCCCCGCTGCTCCCGCAACGGACAGCGGGGCTATTCTCGCCGGTGGCCTCCCGGCTTTCCGGCTGCACGTTCACACTAACAAATCAGGGTTTGGCAGGGCAATACCAAATTCGGATAATTACCGTTTGTGGCAAAACAGAATTAGGATTCTCCTGCCCGAAAAAGGAGTAAAAGGGGAAAATGGTAAAAACGTTGCAAGATTTGTGCAGGGACGCAAAAGACCGACAGAATTTAACTATACAAGATTTGTCCGACATGACGGACATTTCAGCATCAACTATAAGCAATTTTTTCTCCGCATCGTCAAAGGAGCCGAGCGTGTACAAAATGGGCTTAATTTGTGCCGCGCTTGGCGTTTCAATGGATGAATATTTTGGGATTGAAAAAGAAGTGACAACGGAAGATCAATTGACGAAAGCCAACGGTTTATATAAACTAAGTACTTACAGAAAATCAAATTCAATCCGGCGGTCTTTGTATAGCCGGATTTCTTTTATTTTGAGTTTCCAAAATGCTTGTTTATTTTCTTTGTTAAGTTGTTTGTATATTTCTTGCCATCCTGCGGAAAATAAGGTTGCAATTTCTTCTGGTGCGCGGCTTTGTGATTTTACTTGTGTAATCTCATCCATTTGTGATGTCAGTTCTGCATACTTTTTTGAGTAGTCCGACTTTGAAATCATGTCGTCTATATATAACTCTGACAACTTGGATAGTTTTTTTTGTAAAGTCTTTAATTGCACATCTTGGTTTACTTTGGGTTCTTGCCGCGGCTTGGCTTGCAATTTGATCTGTATCTGCTCGTCTATTGTCGACAAGAGATAATCTTCGATTTTCCATTCGACAGTAAAATTACCGTTGTTGCATCCTTTTCTCTGGGCAGACCCTTGACAATAGTAAGAGTAAGAGCACGCCCCGCTTGGGCGTGGAGACGGATGCCCTGTCATTCTGCGTCCGCATTCCCCGCAGACTATTAGCCCCGAGAAAATATACGTTCGATTGTAAGGGGATTTTCGCGTCACCCTCGTGCGTAAGTCTTGCACACGCTGAAATTCCTGCGGTGTTAAATACGGGGGTAATTTTATCCCGTGCCAGTCTCCCATGTATCCTGTGTTGTCCAACATTTGGCTGGCCGTTTGGTATTTAAGTTTTAATTCCGGTACTGCGTCCATCGCTTTTGTTATGGAGCCGGTTTCCAAAAATGTAGAAAAATATCTCCGTATAACCGGCTCCGCTTCTTTGTCTATAACAGCAAATTTTCCTTCGATTTTGTAGCCTTTTGGCAGATGACCGGTGCAAACCTCATTTCGATCTTTTTTTGCATCAAGCACTTTTTTTATGCGTTCACTGGCGCGGTCAGCTTCGTCCTGTGCTACGGCAAGCATGATGTTGATCTTCAACCGGCCTGCGGCTGTAGACGTGTCATAGTCCTCATAAATCGTTTTCCACGACACGTTGTGGGCTTCAAGAATTTCCTGCACCTTGTAATATTCACCGATGTTACGAAACCACCTGTCCAGCTTTGTGACAAGAATAATGTCTACCTCATCATGCTTTACGGCTTCCAGCAGTTGAAGCATGGCGGGACGCTTTTCAATCTTCTTTCTGGCGGAAAACCCGGCATCCTGGAAAACGCCTACCACCTTCATATTGTGGGCTTTGGCGTATTTTTCGAGGTCGTTCTGCTGATCGTGAATAGACAAGCCAAACTTTTTCTGCTCTTCTGTGGACACACGCGGGTATAATGCTGCCCGCAATACTACACTCATTGTTTATCTCCTCCCTTATCTGGCGACAATGTATACTTTTTTGCATAGCGCAAATACATCATCAAAATAGCGGCAAAAATGCCGATGCCGACGGCAAGCAGCAAAAAGACGATCCATGCGAATATGCTGGCCTCTCCACCCTGAATAAGCCCCTGGTGGGGAATACGGTAGTCAAAAAAGATATATCCCACGATAACAGCCATAAATATGGCACACAAAAGCGTAAGACCATAAATAGCAAATTTTGTGTCCCGCGATTTCTTGCGCTGGTAGTTAATGGTTTTTGCCATCTGCTCCATACTGCCTTCAAGATGGGCTATTTGCACATCGGCATCATGCAGTTGCTTTTGATGCTTCAGCTGTGCATTTCCGAAGGTCCGCTACACCGAGCGTCCCGACGTGGCCACGGCCTGCATCATGGAGGGCGATGTGGTGGTGATGGTGGACAACTCCCCGTCGGCGCTGCTGCTGCCCACCACGCTGCTGCGGTTTACCGAGGAGATCAACGACTACTATTTCCCGCCCCTTATCGGCTCTTACCTCCAGATCGTCCGCATGGCGGTGCTGCTGCTGACGGTGTTCGTCACGCCGGTGTGGTATCTGCTGGTGAAAAACCCCGACACGCTTCATGAAAACCTGCATTTTCTGCTGATACAGGACGAGTATTTCGTCCCGCTCATCATCCAGCTGCTGCTGGTGGAGCTGATCATCGACGTGCTGAAGCTGGCATCCCTGAACACGCCGGATGTGCTGAGCAACTCCTTCAGCATGATCGGCGCCCTGATCTTGGGGGATTTCGCGGTGCAGGCCCGCTGGCTGGTGCCGGAGGTGCTGGTGTACATGGCCTTTGTGGCCATCGCCAACTATGCCCAGCACAGCTACGAGATGGGCTACGCCACCAAGCTGTGCCGGATGCTGCTGCTGATCCTCGTCTGGCTTTTTGACCTGTGGGGCCTGATCGCCGGCGTGGTGGGCATACTGCTCATGATGGCCGTCACCAAGCCGCTGGTGGGTAAGGGCTATCTCTATCCGCTCATTCCCTTTGACGGCAAAAAATTAAAGCGTCTGCTGCACCGCGTTCCCATCCGTAAGGACAACAGCTAAGTGCAAAAACCATAAAATACCGGGCTGCCGCTGGCAATTCACCCTGAATTTACACCGCATTACGCGCCTCATTCCGGCACAAAGTAACGCTGTCGCCGGCGACAATTCCACAAAGGGGTGAGACGCTTGTATGAACTGCGTGAAACGCATCGCACAGGCAGCCTCCGCAAAGGAACCGCAAGGCTGCTCGCTCTGGTATTTTCCCTCTCGCTGTGTCTTCAACTGGTTTGGGCCGCCCCCGGAGAGCGGACGTTGATCCCTCTGGGCAAGGCCGTGGGCATCAAGCTGTTTGCAGACGGCGCGCTGGTGGTGGGACTGGCGGAGGACAGTCCTTGTCCCGCAAAGGATTGCGGCCTGAAGGAAGGGGATCTTATCCTCTCCATGGGTGACACGAAGATCACCTCCACCGAGCAGGTCCGCGCAATCCTGCAGGATAATGGCTGCGAGCCGCTGGTCATGACCGTCCGGCGCAGCAGCAGGACACTGACCGTCACCGCCGTACCCGTGCAGGGCATAGACGGCGCGTGGCAGCTGGGGGCGTGGATCCGCGACAGCATGGCCGGTATCGGCACACTGACCTATTACGACCCCATCACCGGCAGCTACGGCGCACTGGGCCACGGCATCACCGATGTGGACACGGCCAAGCTGATGCCGCTGGCCTCCGGTTCCATTATGGAGACCACGGTGAAGGCGGTGAAAAAGGGCGCCAAGGGCGACCCCGGCGAGCTGAAGGGCGACTTCTCCGTCCAGCATGACGTGGGTACCGTCTGCATCAACAGCGACGGCGGTATCTTCGGCACGGTGGCGGATCCTGATTTCCTCCAGATGGGTACGCCTGTTCCCGTTGCCACAGCCCGCCAGGTAAAGTCCGGCCCTGCCACCATTCTGGCCACCATCTCCGATGATGACACGGCGGAATACACGGTGGAGATCGTCCGGGTGTTCCCCGGCAATCAGTCCACCCGCAACCTGCTGCTCCGCGTCACGGACCAGCGGCTGCTGGATGCCACCGGCGGCATCGTGCAGGGCATGAGCGGCAGTCCCATCCTCCAGAACGGACGGATCGTGGGAGCTGTGACCCATGTTCTGCTCAACGACCCCACACAGGGCTACGGTATTCTCATGGAGAATATGCTGGCCATGGCGGGGTAACAGAGGAGGTGGACGCCATGCAGTCTCTGCTCATCAAGGACACCACCCGCGCACAGCGTGAGGAGATCGTGCGGCGGGCGCTCAGTGCCTGCGGATCCGGCTGCGACGGCTGCAACGGCTGCGGCAACTCCGGCGGCGGCCGCGTGGACAGCATCTATCAGCCGTATATTGACGGTGAAAAGGAGCTGGCCGACATCAACGCGGAATACGCCGCCGGACGTAAGCTGGTGCGGTAACAGAAAAGCGGCGGGCACAGCC
>ENA-OROK01004186-OROK01004186.1-human-gut-metagenome-genome-assembly--contig:-NODE-4186-length-10738-cov-2.987363_pt1 | contig 10738 bp, 13 predicted proteins | sample MGYA00242127_ERZ509046 | MGnify/ENA primary metagenome ERZ509046 (study PRJEB26280, sample SAMEA2338728) | human gut metagenome | biome: human gut; feature: human-associated habitat; material: faeces... | reverse complement strand
TTCTGCTTGGCAGAAATCAGAATCTCAAAGTTCTATTTCCACTCGCTCTTCACTTATCAATGAACCAGAAAAAAGAGTTTTTCACTCAAAGCCGCAAAGCGGCTTGATTTGAAGATGCTCTTTCGTCACCGTTTTGTCAACAACTTTTTTTCAGTTCTTCAAAAAACTTTTTTTGAAGCACTTTTGAAAAGACTGTTTCCGATGCGGCGGTGAAAACTTTTATGCTTTCGCCATCCTCATGTCAACATTTAATTCCGTTTTCTTTCAAAAACTTTTTTGCGACGTTCATGAAATGGAATTGTTTTTTGCGGCGAGTGCGGACACTATACGAAAGACCATCACCTGTCAAACTTTTTTCCCAAAATACATCAAATTTTTTATAAAACCGGGAAAACAAAAGAAGTCCACATTGCAGGCCGGTCACTGGACGGCCACGCAGAGGAAAAAAGGTTTAAGAGAGGCTCCTCTGTTCTCTGGTATTTTTTTGTTCCTAAAAGGCCATTTTCTACAGGACACCCTGTCAGGAGCAGAGCCGGCGCAGAAGCCGCGATTTTCCCCGGCCGCTCTCCTCTATTTTCTCAAAGAGCTTTTCCCTGGTATCCGCATCGAGACAGCGCAGGATTCTGGCTGCGGCTGACGGCCCGCCCACGCCTTTTTCCGTTCCCACGAAGGCGAAGGAAAAGCCGCTCACATTCTGGAATTCCTGCTCGATCTGTTTTTCAAGGAGAGCAATGACGCCGTCCTTTATTCGCCCCGTACCGGCAAGGCGCAGAATAATATCCGCCTGCTCGTCCTCAGGCCAGCAGCCAAGCACGCGGACCGCCTGTTCAGGCGGAAACAGGGTGAGCGCAGCAGCGCGGGACTGAGCATTTTCACGGGCCAGCAGAACGCCAAAAACAGAAAGCTCCCTGTTCATGCGCGATCGGCTGCCCTGCGGTGTCAGAGAAATGTCACTTTCACCGCCGCTGTCATTTTTCCGCCACTCATTCCGTTCTGCCGGACTCCCCCTCCTGAACCGGGACCGCTTCATCCTCAGATACAGCCAGCCCGCGGCTGAAAGACACAGAAGGCCTGCCGAAGCCATGAGTATCCACATGGAAGAGGTGTCATTTTTCTTTGCGCTGAACGACAGAAAACTGACAGCCACGGAATCGCCGGACGCCGTATCAAGGCCGGCCGCGTGGGAAACAAGGCGTACTATACGGTTCTGTTCATCCCGTCAGGAGAAAGATGCCCGTCCTGCATGGCTGCCGTATCAATGATAATGGCGGCCCTGATGTGCCCGCCCTTCCCGGCGTCTTCAGCGCTGGCCATAACCACGACGTGCCCGTCCCCGTACACAGGGGAAAGAAGGGTTTTAATGCGCTGTTCCACCTCGCGGCAGGTACGCTCCTGCGCCCTGCCCAGGGGATTTTCCGCGGCCATTGCCTCTGGCGGGAAGCCTGACACGATCCGGATCCAGGCTGTCTGACCGAAATCAGCACCCATACCGAGTCCGAGGAAGCCGAGAAAGCACAGAACAAGACAGGCGGAGCATCCCGCGGCACTGCGCGGAGCCCTGCCGCCTTTATCCGGCGATAAGCCTTTTCTGAGCCACCCCATATTCCTCTCCCTGCCTGACCCGGCCGGGGGGAAACCAGTCCCCGGCCTTTCTGAAAGCAAGCAGGAATCATGCCAGAAACAGAGTTTCCGGCTGGCGGCCGGAGAAAAAGATGCAGGGAGACTGTCGGGACTCCCCGCCGGAGAGATGTTATTTGATTGGGGAGGGATGATCCGGACCGAGGGGCAGGCGTGCCCTGGGACGTCCGGCGGACTTCAGACGCATGCTGGCGGCATCAAGGCCCCGTTTCTGCAGTTCCACAAAAATACGGGCGCACGCCTCAGCGTCACTCAGAGCCTGATGGTGATTCAGATGTATCTGAAAATAACTGCAGACATGGTCGAGGGATTTGGAGCCGGGAGGAAGGCTGCGGCGGGCACCCTTGAGGGTATCGTAAAAGGGAAGGCCGGGATACGGGCACCCAAAGGATTCGCAGCAGCCGTAGAGGACGCTCCTGTCGAAGGTGGCGTTATGGGCGACAAGGCCGGAGGCCCCTTTCATAAAGGATGCCATTTCGGGCCAGACTTCGGGAAATGTGGGGGCGTTCCTCAGATCTTCCCACGTGAGTCCGTGCACCCAGGTAAAAAGAACCACAGGTGAAGGCGGGCGGATAAGAGTATAGTACGTATTCCTTATCTGCCCGCCGCTGATGCGCACGAGACCGACCGCACAGGCGGAATCGTTTGTGCGGCCGCTCGTTTCAAAGTCGATGGCGACGTAATCGTCAGGTGAAAGCATGCTGCTCCTGAAATCTACTTGGCACCGGGACGGGCCGCTGCTTCGCTGCCTTCGGCTATTCTGTCGGCGATGTAGCGGGCCATTTCGGGATCATTCTCGTCATAATTAAAGCAATAGGCGTCTTCGCCGTCGAGCCCGCCGGGGGCGATGTCGCCCTTCTCGTCGGGATCGGTGACCAGATCCGCGTAAAAGACAACGGAAAGCCACCTGTTCTCGGGATCATCGTCCACAACATCGATCATAACGTAGAAATCGCGCAGCTGCTGGGCTCTGTTCCTGGCGCGCAGGGAATAACTGACGCCGGGACGGCACTTGTAGGAGAGCTCGACACCGTTTGTCGCGGCGAGCTGATCGCGGTAGGCGAGGATCACTTTTTTGGCATCGCAGGGATCGGTTTTCCAGCTGTCCAGAAAGGCATTGAATTCGTTTTCCGGCGTTTCGGCCATGATGCTGCTCCTTTTGGCAGAGGTTTCCGCAGGCTTTTCCATCCGGAAAAGCCGCATGTGTACCGCCGGCATCCGCCCGCGGTTTTCTCCTTCCCTATATAACAAAAGGGCCTCCGTGAGGAGACCCTTTTTTCACACCCGCTCAGGGAAGAAAATATTCCCTGAAAAACCAGATTAGCCCTTATGGAAAGAGAAGACACCTGATACCAGGCTGCTGAGAGGCCTGACAGGCTGTTCCACGGCCGTTCCGCGCTGGGCCATCAGGCTCACGCTGTACATGGACTGAGCGACACCGCAGGAAAGAACGGCGAGAACGAAAAGGAAACCGAAGATACGGCGCATGGGATATTCCTCCTCAGCCATGGCCTCACCCGTGTCCGCGTCTGCGGCGTCAGACGGTGCAGGCCGGCTGCATGCCTTCATGGAAAAATTTTTTTGAAGCTATTGCGCGGAGCCCCGCCCGGAACCACAGGAAAATGTTCACAGGACTTTCAGGGCGGGGAGGCTCCCTCTGTGCGGCCCAAAATAATGATTCAGTCCTATTTGTCAATAAAAGTTATCACTAGTATTTGTAGTACGTGTATCTTTTGTCACCAGACGAAAAAGGGGCCCTTCCGGACCCCCTGTTTTCATAATGAAAGAAAAGGAAACAGGCCGGCCACCTGCGTGCCGGAACCCGTCTCCCGGCAATCAGGCATGGTCTCCGGACAGAACCGCCGGCAGAAAATGCGCGGCGTGGCCGGTCTGGGCCTCCTCAATAACGGTATCGCGCTGCGCCATACGCTCAAGGCTGTAAACGGACTGCGCGACACTGCAGAAAAGGGCACCGGCCAGAAGAAGAATGCTGAAGAAACGAGGCATATTCGTAACCTCCTGAACTCTGGGCGCGGCCTCTGGGGCTTTGCTCATGTTTGATTACACAATCAATATAAACAGAACCGCAGATCCGTCAAGAGGAGCAGCTGGGGATTTTCCGGCCGCCCGCTTCCATACAAAAAAGCTCGGATTTTCTCTTGACAAAAAACACATCCGCAAATAAATTCGGGGCCGTCAGACAAAAACTGATTTTGATAAAGGATTTTCATGATGCTTTCCCTTTCCGCACATACCTTCTTTACCGATGCCAGCATTTATGCCGGCTATTGGTGGTGGTTTAGCGTGACAAAGGGAGAGGACCGGGTCCTTTAGCCCGGGTTTACGCATATATCCGAATATCAAAGCCTCTCCTTCGAATGAACGGAGAGGCTTTTTTTTTGCTTACGCTCCAGGAGGGAGTCCGATGACAGAATCGTACAAAGGCATCACGCTTCACCAGAAAGCGCGTGTACTGCCAGCAGACATGGATACGCCCATCAGCCTTTTTATGGGTATGGCCGGCGCGGGCGACGGCATTCTTCTTGAAAGCGCGGCAGTCGACGGACGCTGGGGCCGTTACAGCATCCTGGCCTGCGACATGCTGCTTCAGATTTCCTGCGCGGACGGAAAGCTCAGCCTCCGTGTCGATGACGACAGGCTCTCGCCCCTGAAGGAACTCGAAGGCATGCCCTTCACGGACGGTCTCAAGGCCCTCATGCGCTGCATCACTATCGAGGCCCCTGAAAACTTCGAGCTTCCTGCCATCACGCGCGGCCTGTACGGCTACTTCGGCTTCGAAATGGCCGGCCTCTTCAACAAGAAGCTCGCTGCCGTGATGCCCGCCTCCGAGGCCGAATGCCAGCTGGTCCTTCCCGGCACCGTCCTCGTTCTTGACCATCTTTACAACCGCCTCGTCCAGGTGAGCGTCGGCCCCTTCCGGGAAGTCCGCAGCGCCCACGAGTCAAGCGTCTACGCCGCTGAAACGGCCCCTTCCGACGCGCAGATTCTGGCCGAGCCCTGCGAAGAAGGCTTCAAGAGCAACGTCGAGCGCATCCGCCGCATGCTCACCCAGGGCGAAGCCATCCAGGTCGTTCCCTCCGTGCGGTTCTCCGTTCCCTACCGCGGCGATGCCTTTACTCTCTACCGCAGGCTGCGCCGCTTCAACGCTTCTCCCTACATGTTCTACATGCACTTCCCCGACATTACCCTCTTCGGCTCATCCCCCGAAGTCATGGTGCGCTGCCAGAAGGATTCCCTGCAGCTCTCCCCCATCGCCGGAACGCGCCGCAGGGGGCATACGCCTGAAGAGGATATGAAGTTTGAAAAGGAACTGCTCTCCGATCCCAAGGAAAAAGCCGAGCACGTCATGCTCGTTGACCTCGGACGCAACGATCTCGGCCGCATCGCCGAGAAAGGCACGGTACGGGTCGAGCGCCTCATGCAGATCGAACGCTTCTCGCACGTCATGCATATGACAAGCCAGGTTTCCGCCGTGCTGAAGAAAGGCATGGATCCCGTCGACGTGCTCGCCGCAACCTTCCCCGCGGGCACGGTCTCCGGCGCCCCCAAAATCAGGGCCATGGAAATCATCCGCGAAATGGAAGGCGGGCCCCGCGGTCCCTACGCCGGCTGCATCGGCTGGCTCGGTCTGGACAAGGACACCGTCAACCTCGACTTCGGCATCACCATCCGCAGCATGTGGATGCGCGGCGGCCGCCAGGCCGGAGCCGGAATCGTCCATGATTCGGTTCCCGAACTCGAATGGAAAGAAGTGAACAACAAGACGGCAATCATGAAGCTCGCGCTGCAGTCGGAGGACGGCAACTATGTTTCTCTTAATCGATAACTACGATTCCTTTACCTACAACCTCGTCCAGTATTTCCAGTGCCTCGGAGAGGATCCGCTGGTTCTCAAAAACGACGATCCGAAAATTCTCGATCTTGCGAAAAGCGGCACGCTCGACAAAGTCGTCCTGTCCCCCGGCCCCAGCGTTCCCGAAAAAGCCGGCTTCTGCCTGGATTTCCTCAAACTGCTTCCCAAAACCGTTCCTGTTCTCGGCGTATGCCTCGGGCATGAAATTCTCGGACTCTTCGCCGGCGCACCCGTCAAGGTGGGTCCCGTCATCATGCACGGCATGACGAGCGACATCACACATAACGGCAAGGGGCTCTTCGACGAACTTCCCAATCCCCTCCGCGTCGGCCGCTACCACTCCCTGGTGGTCGTTTCCGATGACGACAACCCCAACCCCAATTTCACGGTGACCGCCCGAGCCCCCCTCGGTGAGGTCATGGCTCTTCAGTACAACGACAGACCCTGGGTCGGCGTTCAGTTCCACCCGGAGTCCGTCCTGACGCCTGACGGCATGAGCCTTCTGGCGAATTTCCCCACAAAAATCATGACCCCATCCACAAAGATTGAAGCCGTTCCGAATACGGTCAGAGAGGAGCACAAAATGGACACGAAAATTGAACTCAGGGACATCATGGATCGTCTCGGCAACAGGGAAGACCTCACCGAACCCATGGCCAAAACCGCTTTTGAGGATCTCTTCGACGGCAAACTCAGCCCCGCCCAGGCCGGCGCTTTCCTTATGGGGCTCCGTTCCAAGGGAGAAAGCCCTCTCGAACTCGCCTGTGCCGTCAGGACAGCTCTCGCCCGCGCAGTGAAGGCCGAGGGAGTGCCGGATGATGCCATCGATATCGTGGGCACGGGCGGCGATGGCAGAAGCTCCTTCAACTGCTCTACCTGTGCAGCGCTCACTCTCGCAGGCAGCGGCTACCACGTGGTCAAGCACGGCAACAGGGCCGTTTCCTCCACAAGCGGCACGGCTGACGCCCTCGAAGCTCTGGGCATCCCGCTCTACAAGGATCCGAAGGACGTCATGGACTACATGCACAAGACCAATTTCGGCTTCTTCTTCGCCCCGTACGCCCATCCCGCCTTCAAAAACATCGGCCCTGTCCGCCGCGAACTCGGCATCCGCACTCTCTTCAACATTCTCGGCCCCATGATCAATCCCGCCAAGACTCCCCACCTCATGATGGGCGTGGCCCGCCCCGAAATGCTCAGCCTCGTTGCCGACACTCTGATCAAGGCCCCCTACTTCACCCGCGCCTGCGTTCTCCACGGCGCCGGCGGCTACGATGAGGTGACGCCCATGGGTCCCTGCAAAATCATTCTTCTCGACCACGGCACCAAAACCAGCATGGAACTCGACCCCGCGAAGTACGGCGTCGAGACCTGCAGCGTCGAGGATCTGGCCGTGCATACCAAGGAAGAGGCTGCCGCCGTATGCAGGGAGCTTCTGCAGGGCCGGGGCAGCAGACACATGCTCGACATGGTCGGCCTCAACGCCGGTCTTGCCATCTTCCTGGTCAAGCCCGACGCCACGCTTGATGACTGCGTTGCCGAAGGCATGGCTGCCGTGAGAGCCGGCAACGGAAGGAAATTCGTCAATGCTTAACCGCTTCGAAACCGTCAAAAGCGAGGAAGTGAAGAACCTGAAGGCGCTCAGGGCCCGGGGGGCGTTTCCGAAACCCCTGGCCATGAAACGCCCGTCCTTCCGGGACGCTCTCGTTCCCCGGAACGGACTCCCGGCCGTCATCGCCGAGTACAAGCGGGCTTCCCCGTCCCGGGGCCTCATCTGCGACACCATCAGCGTGGAAGACACTGTCTCGGCCTATGCGGAGAACGGCGCCTCAGCCCTGTCCATCCTCACAGAGGAAGTCTATTTCAAAGGCGAGCTCGAATTTCTCGCCAGGGCGAGGGAGCGTCTTGACGCCGGCGGCTTTGCCACCCCCATCCTGCGCAAGGACTTCATCATGGATCCCCTGCAGGTGGAAATGACCTTCGCAACGCCCGCATCGGCCATCCTGCTCATCGTACGCATGACGCCCGATCCGGAAAAACTCAGGGACCTGCGCCTCCAGGCTGAATCCCAGGGCCTCGAGGCTGTAGTGGAAATCTTTGACGAACGGGATCTGGAGGCAGCCCGCAAAAGCGGCGCCCGCATCATCCAGGTCAACGCCCGTGACCTCGAGACATTCAGGGTGGATCGGGAGGAATGCAACCGCATAATCCGGAAAAATCCTCCCCTTCAGGGCGAAACCTGGATTGCCGCTTCCGGTATTCTCCAGGGATCCCACCTCGTCGAGGCCAGGGCTTCCGGCTACCAGGCCTGCCTCGTGGGCACGGCCCTCATGAAGGACGGACGCCCCGGAGAGGCTCTGGCCGGTCTGATCACCCAGGCCCGGGCTGCCCTGTAAGGAGTTCCGCCATGTTCGTCAAAATATGCGGCATGACAAGGCAGCAGGACCTGGATATCGCGTCCAGCCTCGGCGCGAATCTGTGCGGATTCATCTTCGCGCAGAAAAGCCCCCGCTTCATCACGCCCGGTGCCGCGGCCGCCCTTGATTCGCACGGCATGGCCCGTGTGGGAGTCTTCCTCACCGATGACAGCGGCTTCATTCTCAGGACTGCGGCGGAAGCCCGCCTCGATTTCATCCAGCTGCACGGCAGGCAGTCTTCCGCAACAGCCCTGGCCGCAGGCCCGTCGCGTGTCATCCGCGTCCTCTGGCCCGGAACCTATCCGGAAGCAGAGGCTTTCCAGAGGGATCTCGACAAAGCCTCCGGGGAAAGCGCCTTCCTGCTCTTCGACGCGGGGAAACAGGGATGCGGAGGTACAGGAACGCGCTTTCAGTGGTCACGGCTCGGAGGGGTGCATATCCCCCTGCCCTGGCTTCTCTCCGGAGGTCTCACGCCGGAAAGCCCGGCGGACATTGCTCTTCTGGGAGACAGGCCGGACGGCCTGGACTTCAATTCCGGACTTGAGGACGCTCCGGGCGTCAAGAACGCCGGGCTCATGAGGGAAGCCTTCGCGAACCTCAGAAAGGCCGGCCTCGCACCGGATTCCCGTTTTGACTTGAAAGGGCAAAGAAACTAAAAATTTATGGGTTTTCTGAAAGGGAAACCACTAACCCAAGGAAACAAATGGAGGCCGCGCCATCGGTCCCGGTACAACCGGCGGGCCGCGCGGAAAGCTATGTACAGCACAACTTACTATGGTGAATACGGGGGCTGCTTCGTACCCGAACTGCTCATGCCGCCCCTTCTGGAAGTGGATCAGGCCATGCGCGACATCATGCCCACCAAAGAGTTCCAGGACGAACTCCATGACCTGCTCTTCAACTACGCCGGCCGTCCCACGCCGCTGACTTTCTGCCCCAACCTCTCGAAGGAACTGGGCTTCAATCTCTGGCTGAAGCGTGAGGATCTGCTCCACACGGGCGCTCACAAGATGAACAATACGCTCGGTCAGGCCCTGCTTGCCAAGAAAATGGGCAAGACGGCCCTCATCGCCGAAACCGGCGCCGGACAGCACGGCGTGGCTACGGCCGCTGCTGCTGCACGCCTCGGCCTCAAATGCACCATCTTCATGGGCGCCGAGGATACCCAGCGCCAGGCCATGAACGTCATGCGCATGGAAGTGTTCGGCGCCACGGTGCACGCTGTGGACAGCGGCACCCGCACGCTGAAAGACGCCATCAACGAAGCCCTCCGCTGCTGGATCTCCAACCAGGAGACAACCCACTACTGCTTCGGCACCGCGGCCGGCCCGGCTCCCTTCCCGGAACTGGTCGCCCAGTTCCAGAGCATCGTGGGCAAAGAGGCCCGGAAGCAGATTCTCGAGCAGACCGGCAAACTTCCTGACGCAGTGGTCGCCTGTGTGGGCGGTGGCTCCAATGCCATCGGTATTTTCCGCGGCTTCCTCGGTGACGAATCCTTGCGCCTCATCGGCGCCGAGGCCGCGGGCAGCGGCAAATCCGGCTGCTTCAACTCCGCGTCCCTGAACCTTGGCTCCCCGGGCGTCCTTCACGGCAACCGCACGCTTCTTCTGCAGACGCCGGAAGGCCAGATCGAGCCCTCGCACTCCGTGGCCGCCGGCCTTGACTATCCCGGCGTCGGCCCCGAGCACGCCTATCTCAAGAAGACCGGCCGCGCGAAGTACGGCATGGTCCGCGACGGGCGCGCCCTGGCCGCCTTTGAGCGCCTCTCCCAGACCGAGGGCATCCTGCCCGCTCTGGAATCGTCCCACGCCCTGGCCTGGGTCTTTGATCATCCCCAGGAACTGCCCGCCGGCGGCAATGTCATCGTCAACCTCTCCGGCCGCGGCGACAAGGATATGGACATCATCAAGCAGTACCTCGGCGATAAGTACCACATGCCCGAAGAGTCGGAGGACTAACCATGCATATTCTGGAAAAGAAAGTCCGCGACGCTGTTTCCGCGGGCCGCTACGCGCTCATCCCTTTCCTCACCGCAGGCTATCCCGATGAGGACGCCTTCTGGGAAGACATGGGCGATCTCGACAAGAACGGCGCCGACGTCATCGAAATCGGCGTGCCTTTCTCCGATCCCGTGGCTGACGGACCGGTCGTGGAAAACGCCAGCCGCCAGGTGCTCGCCGATGGCATGAGCCTCGCGCGCATCATGCAGGGCCTCAGGGAGCATCAGGGCTTCTTCAATGCCGGCCTCGTGCTCATGGGCTACATGAATCCCTTCCTCCAGTACGGCTTTGATAAACTGGCAAAGGAATGTGAGGAAGTCGGCGTGTCGGGCATGATCATTCCTGATCTTCCCTACGAGGAAGCCGCCCCCTACCGTGAAGCGCTCAAAAAGCACGGTGTGGCCCTCATCGCCCTTGTCGGCCCCAACACCTCAGAGGAGCGCATGAAGCTCTACGCTGACGTGAGCGAAGGCTATATCTATGTGGTCTCTGTCATGGGCGTCACGGGCGAGCGCTCCAGCGTGGCTCCCGCCGTGGTCTCCACCATGGAACGTGCGAGGCGCTGCTTCCGGCAGCCTCTGGCCCTCGGCTTCGGCCTGAGCCATCCCGAGCAGCTGCAGATCCTTCCCGACTCAGCCCAGCCCGATGCGGCTGTGTTCGGCAGCGCACTGCTGAAGCACCTTGCCGCCGGCCTGCCCGCCTCCGAATTCATGGGCCGCTGGACCGGTGAAAACGGCAGGCGGTTCAAAAAGTAAGCATTCCCTGAAAACAACAAAAGTGCCGCGGGAGACCGGAGTGCTCCGGTTCCC
>ENA-OROK01004185-OROK01004185.1-human-gut-metagenome-genome-assembly--contig:-NODE-4185-length-10740-cov-3.769209_pt1 | contig 10740 bp, 8 predicted proteins | sample MGYA00242127_ERZ509046 | MGnify/ENA primary metagenome ERZ509046 (study PRJEB26280, sample SAMEA2338728) | human gut metagenome | biome: human gut; feature: human-associated habitat; material: faeces... | reverse complement strand
AGCCTCGAGCACGTGCGGGGCGGTCCCGTCGGCGTAGCCGGTGTGCAGGGCGGGGAAATAGACGCCGTCCACCGACTCCGGGTCGCCGGAGCACAGCACGTATTCCACGTCCAGCCCCTTCTCCTCCGCCGCGCGGCCGATGGTCTTCATGAAGCTCGACTTGCCGCAGCCGGGCCCGCCCTTGATGACCCACAGAAAATCCTCCGGCCCGCGGCAGAAGCCGGAATAAAACGACACGAAGCCTCGGACGGTATTCCCGCCCAGAAAATACTGCGTCACCGCCATAAATAAGCCCCTCCTGAGTTCTGGAATACCGGTAGTCTATGCGCGCCGGCCGCGGAATGTGCGCCATACGGCCGTCTTCGCGGTTTCAAGCCTTGACAGGACAGGTATAATATACGTATAATATCACCACATATGTTCGCCGGGAGGAGGTGTGCGCGATGGCGGAGGGCGTGAAGATCGCCGCAAGAAATCAGAAGGCCTTTCATGAATATTTCATCGACGAAAAATTCGAAGCCGGCATCGAGCTCACCGGCACTGAGGTCAAGTCCATCCGTCTCGGCACGCTGAGCCTCAAGGAGGCCTGGTGCCAGATCAAGGACGGGCAGCTCTATATCCGGCAGATGCATATCGCGCCCTATGAGCAGGGCAACATCTTCAACAAGGATCCGCTCCGTCCCCGCCGGCTCCTCATGCACAAGCGCGAGATCATGCGCCTGTTCGGCCGGGTCAAGCAGGACGGGTATGCGCTCATTCCGCTCTCGGTGTACTTCCGCGGCAGTCTCGTCAAGGTCGAGGTCGCGCTGGCCCGGGGCAAAAAACTCTACGACAAGCGGGAGGACGCCGCGAAAAAAGACGCCAAGCGTCAGATCGACCGCGCAATGAAAGGACGGTAACCCATGGAAAATCCCATTATGACCATCACGATGGCAGACGGCGGCAGGATCGTCTGCGAGCTCTACCCCGAAAAAGCGCCGCAGAGCGTGCGCAACATGATCGCGCTCGCCAACAAGGGCTTCTATGACGGCCTGATCTTCCACCGTGTCATCCGCGGTTTCATGATCCAGGGCGGATGTCCTGACGGCACCGGATGTGGTGGTCCCGGCTACAGCATCAAGGGTGAGTTCGCTGCTAACGGCGTAACTAACGATCTGAAGCACACCGAGGGTGTTCTGTCTATGGCAAGAGCTATGCATCCCGATTCCGCAGGCAGCCAGTTCTTCATCATGCACAAGACCAGTCCTCATCTGGATGGCTCTTATGCCGCTTTCGGTAAGGTGATCGAGGGTATGGATGTGGTAAATAAGATTGCTGAGACCCGCACCGATTACAGCGATCGTCCCCTGGAGGATCAGGTAATGGAAAGTGTTACCGTAGATACCTTCGGTGAGACCTATCCTGAACCCAACAAACTGGATAGATAAAATAGTTGTTCATAGTTTGTTTACAAATCCTTCAAGGAATCTTCAATTCCTCAACATGTTTTGGACATTTCTGTTTCATATACTATAACCATAGAAACAAACAAAACAACCATTTAAGCCCACAACAGTTTCTTGTTTAAAAAACTTTTTCATAATAAATGCCAAGGATCAGAATCCTTGGCATCCTCCCTTTCTAGGGGTAAAATTACAGCTATCGCGGTAGAACACTACACCGGATAGTTATTTTTTTGCAAAAAAAATCTCCCGCATCGCTGCGAGAGATTTTCTTATTTATCTCAGAATTATTCAGCCTTACCAACAGATCCGAACAGTTCCATCTTCTCCTTAACAGTAGCCTTGATAGCTTCTGCACCGGGAGCTAAGAGCTTACGAGGGTCAAAGCCCTTGCCTTCGAGATCCTTACCAGCCTCGATGTACTTACGGGTAGCATCAGCAAATGCCAGCTGGCACTCGGTGTTAACGTTGATCTTGGATACGCCCAGGTCGATCGCTTTCTTGATCTGATCTGCGGGGATACCGGTACCACCGTGCAGAACCAGAGGAAGCTCACCGGTCAGCTCCTGTACAGCTGCCAGAGTTTCAAAGCTTAAGCCCTTCCAGTTAGCGGGGTATTTACCGTGGATGTTACCGATACCTGCTGCCAGGAAATCAACTCCCAGATCAGCGATAGACTTACACTCCTTAGGATCAGCGCACTCGCCCATACCGATAACGCCGTCTTCCTCACCACCGATGGAACCAACTTCTGCCTCGATGGAAAGTCCCTTGCTGTGAGCAGCCTTAACCAGCTCAGTGGTCTTCTCTACGTTCTCAGCGATAGGATAATGAGAACCATCAAACATGATGGAAGAGAAGCCTGCTTCAATACACTTATAGCAGCCTTCGAAAGAGCCATGGTCCAGATGCAGAGCAACGGGAACATCAATGTCCAGATCCTTTAACAGTCCGTTTACCATACCAACGACTACATCATAACCGCCCATATATTTGCCGGCGCCTTCGGATACACCCAGGATAACAGGGGAACGAAGTTCCTTAGCGGTGAGCAGGATGGACTTTGTCCACTCCAGATTGTTGATGTTGAACTGACCTACTGCATAGTGGCCTGCTTTTGCTTTTTTGAGCATTTCTGTTGCGGATACTAACATTTTAATACCTCCATTTTATATACTCATTCTTGTTAGGATATACGAAATGTAATCCATTCCTAAATGCACACAGGAAACACATTTCGAATAATCACTTTGTGACTACCCAAACTATAACACAACTCTAACAAAAAGGGAACAACTTATTGTTAAATTTTTACCAAATTTTATGATTTATTCTATTCCACACGAATATCCATGCCCTTACAGATATTCTCGATCACTACTTTCGTATGGGTTCCGCCGTATTCTCCGTCCAACGTCCAGGGCAGTGGATCTGTGGAAGTGATCTCAAGCTTCGACGTCCGGAAACAGTACATGGCATCAGTATCAATGTCACGATTCAACAGCGAAACCATAATATTGTTCAGCTCCATGGGATTCTTCGGGCGCTTGATCAGTGTCACTTCAAATACACCGTCATCCAGCTTGACATTTTTGCCGGTGATCCTTTTAAATCCGCCTACCGACACAGAGTTGGTGATCATTCCAAAGATAAAATCATCTACGATCGTCGTATCATCATAAGTAACGCGCATGGGATAAGAACGGATTGCCGGAAGACGTTTCATGCCTTCCAGCAGATACGCCATATGACCCAGAACATTTTTCATGTCCTGCCCCGTCTCATAGGAGACATCCGTGAAAAGGCCGAATGCTGCGATATATACAAATATATCCTGATTAAAGGATCCCACATCACAGGCAAAATCATTCCCCTTAACAATCGTTTCCGCGGCATGCACCATATTTTTCGGCAATCCCAGACTGCCTCCGAAATCATTGGTACTTCCTGCCGGGATATATCCAATAGGTGTCCGGAAGCCACTGCGGATCATACCCGTGACTACTTCGTCCAAAGTACCGTCTCCACCGCTGCAGACAACAATATCATAGTCCTTACTCCGATCCCTGGTCTTCTCCATGGCATCTTCACTTTTCTGCGTGGGATAAACGGTAATCTCATAATCACCCTTGGTAAACACATCCAGAATATCCGCAAGCTTGTTGCGGATCTGTGCCTTTCCGGCTTTCGGATTATAGATAAATAACATCTTCTTCATAAATACTATCCTCAAAATATGCAAAACGGGACTAACAGAATTCTCTATCAGCCCCGCTCCTCGTCATACTATGTTTTTAAGCTACCTGACCGCTTAAAAACTTCTCAATATTGTCCACAGCGGTCTGCTCATCTGCACCCTCTGCAGCTACTGTAAGCTCTTCGCCTGCGCAAAGTCCCAGGCTCATCATGCCCATAATGCTCTTGGCATTGATCCGCTTATCATCTACTTCAATGTAAATGTTGCTTTCGTACTTGCTGGCTTCCTGTACTAACAGTGCCACCGGTCTTGCGTCCAGACCATCTTCCAGTCTGACCTTAATGCTCCTTTTTGTCATAATTTTCCTCCTCTTTTACGTCCTGATTCTATCTGCTAACTCGCTGAGCTTACGTAACCTGTGGTTTACACCGGATTTTCCTACCGGGGGATCCAGATATTCCCCCAGCTCCTTCAGTGGAGCATCCGGATTCTCCAGTCTGACTTCCGCCATCTGACGCAATGTCTCCGGCAGATTCTCCAGTCCGTAGTGGTCCCGGATATATTCAATATCCTCTATCTGTCTGGTCGCCGCATTTACCGTTTTGGTAATGTTGGCGGTCTCACAGTTCACTCTTCGATTTACGGAATTGCGCATTTCCTTTACAATTCTCATATTCTCCAGCTTCATTAAGGCAACAGGTGCCTCACATACATTCAGAAGGTCCACAATGCCGGATCCTTCCTTCAGATAGACAACGTAATACTTCTTCCGAAGCACGATCTTGGCTTCTATATCAAATCCCTGTATCACACTCTGTAGTTGTCTCGCTTTATCCTCATCGGTGCATACAAATTCCAGGTGATAACTCTTCTGCGGGTCGCTCATAGAACCAATGCAGAGAAAAGCTCCTCTTAAAAATGCTCTTTGACAGCAGGAATTTTTAATCAGCAGGGGGCTCACAGGTTCCGACAGATCACCGATCTTGTCGATCACACTCCGCATCTGTTCCTCGCTGATTTTAACATCAGTATCTATATTATATGTTTTTTTCAATAATGTAAAGCCTTTTCTGACGACCGCCTCATTTTCCGTCTGGAAACCGATCATAAAATCGCCTTCTGCAGAACGTCCATATTGACCGCTAAAATGCATGATCGCAGCCAGCTCTGCAATCTGGCAATGCCTTGCCGGGCTGATTCTCTTCGCCAGTTCTTCCTTTACCTCACTCGAAAATGACATGTCAGATTCCTTCTCTGGGTACATCGCGGTGATACAGTTTGATACCGTAATGACCTTCTGCCTTCAAACGTTCATATAACTTGTTTGCCAGAGTAACACTCCGATGTTTGCCTCCGGTACATCCGATGGCGATCACCAGCCGATATTTTCCCTCTTTGATATAATTCGGGATCAGGAATTGAATCATATCGGTCAGCTTGTCCAGGAAAATTCCGGTCTCAGGAAAACTCATTACATAGTCCTGTACACCCTTATCATTGCCGGTCTGCGGCTTCAATTCTTCTATATAATAAGGGTTGGGCAAAAATCTCACATCAAATACCAGATCAGCGTCCGCAGGAATTCCGTGCTTGAATCCGAAGGACATGACTGTTACCATGAGACTGTTGTACTCTTCATTCTGTACGAAAATTCGATCCAGCTCCTCTTTCAGTTCTCTTACCAGAAGATTCGAAGTATCTATTACATAATCGGAATTTTTGCGGATCGTCTCCAGAATCTTACGTTCTTTGTGAATGCCGTCCTCTACTCTGCCATCCGCAGCAAGAGGATGTACACGTCTGGTTTCCTTATACCGTTTTATCAGAGCTGAGTCATCGGAGTCCATAAACAATATCTCAAATTTGTAGCCTTTTTCCTTTAATTGTTCCAAAATGCGGGTGGCGTCCGTGAAATTCTGGTCCGCACGGACATCCAGTCCCAGTGCGACCTTACTGATCTCACTTCCGGGCATGGCAATCAGTTCCACGAACTTTTCCACCAATGACACCGGCAGATTATCCACGCAATAAAAGCCGGCATCCTCCAAAAGCTTTAATGCAGTTCTTTTTCCCCCTCCGCTCATGCCTGTTACTACTACAAATCTCATATGCACCTCTCACCTGTCTTACAGGAATTTGATCTCGGGTTCCAGGTCTACCTGAAAACGCTCTTTTACTCTTCTCTGAACTTCCCAAATCACGTCTTTTACATCTTCTGCGGTTGCATTTCCTGTGTTAATAATAAATCCGCAATGCTTCTCCGACACTTTGGCTCCCCCTACGGAATATCCGCGAAGTCCGGACTCCATAATCAGTTGTCCCGCAAAATGTCCCGCGGGGCGCTTAAATGTGCTGCCTGCGCTGGGATACTCCAACGGTTGTTTTTCCCGGCGCCTTTTCGCCAGATCAGCCATTTTCTCTGCGATCTGTTCCGGATCTCCCTGTTCCAGGCGGAAAGTCACCTTCGTCACCACAAAAGGCTGGTTCTGGATCACACTGGTCCGATAGCCGAATTCCATAGTACCATTATCCAGTTCCATGATCTCCCCATTGCGGTTCACCACGGTTACCGTGCTCACCACCTGGCTCATCTCTCCTCCGTAGGCGCCGGCGTTCATCACCGTACCGCCACCGACGGTTCCGGGAATTCCCGCTGCGAACTCCAATCCGGTGAGACCATGCTCCTTTGCAGTTTTGGCCACCTGGCTCATCAGCGCTCCTGCCTCTGCCTCCAGATAACAATCCTTCACCGTGATCTCACTCATATATTTTCCGATTACCAGTACAATTCCGCGGTATCCGTCATCGCTGACCAGCAGATTACTTCCGTTACCGATGACCGTGTATGGCACATCCACCAGGCGCAGATACTTCTGTATCCTGCAGAGCTGATCTTCATTTTCCAGATAGATCAGGTAATCCGCCGGTCCGCCGATGCGGAAGGTAGTATGCAATTTCATGGGTTCCTGAAACAGAATCCTCTCTGCCGGTACGATTTCCTTTAATGCTTCTATCACTGCTGCACTTATCATGTATATCAGGCCGCTCTTTCTTTTTTATTATAGTTATTCCAAACAGGCCTACTTTAATACCAGTGCTGCAGCGCCGTAGATTCCGGCATCATTTCCAAGCTCCGCCAGGGCGAATTTTGCCTGCTTGCAGGGTCCGAAAGCACATCTCTTATAAGAAGGCTCTATGTATTTGAATAAAATATCTCCGGCCTTGGACACACCACCGCCAATGACAAAAATCTGGGGATCAACTACACTGGCTACTGCGGCAAGTCCCTTGCCAAGATATTCTCCGAACTGTTCTGCGATCTCAATTGCTATTTTGTCCCCTGCCTTAACTGCATCGAATACCGTCTTGGCAGAGATCTCACCGCCACGCAGAATGCTGGGTGCATCGTCTTTTGCCAGGCGTCTGTTCGCCAGGCGGGTAATTCCGGTAGCGGATGCATACTGCTCCAGACAGCCCTTGTTCTTGCAGCCGCAGACCTCTGTCTCATTATCTTCAATGTGAATATGTCCGATCTCGCCGCCTGCACCGTTGGTGCCGGTCAGGATCCTGCCATCAATAATGATACCTCCGCCGACACCGGTTCCTAAGGTAACGGCTACCAGGTTGGAATAGCCTTTACCGCCGCCCTGCCACATTTCGCCCAGGGCTGCCACATTGGCATCGTTGCCCGCCTTCACGGTAACGTCCAGATCCAGTTCTTTTTTCAACGTTTCAGCAAGATCAAAAGATCCCCAGCCGATATTTACAGCACCGTTGACCATGAAGCCATCGGCATTTACCGCACCGGGAGCGCCGATTCCCACGCCTACCAGGTCTGCTGCGGTGATGTTCTTTTCCTGCATTTTGTTTTTGATGGATGCTGCGATATCCGGCAGAACTTTCTCTCCACCGTTATCCTTGACCGTAGGGATCTCCCACTTGTCCAGCACCTGTCCTTCGTCATTGAACAGTCCTAATTTCACTGTGGTTCCTCCCACATCTACTCCAAATGCATACTTACTCATCATCTTCGTCCTCCTCACGTCTTTTTGCTAAAGAGTTCTGTACACGAGTGTACAATTCCTTTGCTGCATTGTATCCCATTTTTTTCTGACGATGATTGATAGCTGCAGTCTCGCAGATCACCGCCAGATTCCGTCCGGGACGGATCGGGATGTTGTGACATACTACCTTATTCCCCAGATATTCGGTATAGTTTTCTTCCAGTCCCAGTCTGTCGTACTCTTTGTCCTTATCCCAGTCTTCCAGGCGGATGACCAGATCAATGGTCTGTGTATCTTTTACAGACAATGCACCGAACAGCGCCTTGACATCCACGATTCCGATTCCGCGCAGTTCTATGAAATGCTTCGTGATATCAGGGGCAGAACCTACCAGCGTATCATCACTGACTTTACGCAGTTCTACCACATCATCGGTTACCAGACGATGTCCTCTTCTGATCAGCTCCAGGGCCGCCTCGGACTTACCGATGCCGCTCTCTCCGGTGATCAGGACGCCCTCGCCGTAGACATCCACCAATACGCCGTGTACGGAGATGCAGGGAGCCAGCTTCACATTTAACCAGCGGATGATCTCTGACATAAAATCGGAAGTGGATTTCTTGGTAGATAATACAGGAACTTCATGTCTGATCGCAGTTTCCAGGAATATAGGATCCGGCTTCAGATCACGGCTGAATACGATACAGGGAATATCATAAGCCATCAGCTTCTCATACGCCTCCCTGCGGGTCTCATCTGTCAGCCCCTCCATATAAGTATATTCCACAAATCCGATAATCTGCAGTCTGGTGGCATCAAAATGTTCAAAATATCCGGCTAACTGCAGTGCCGGACGGTTGATATCCGGTTGCGTGATCTTCACATGTTTCACATCGATCTCCGGTGTGAGATTTTCCAGTTTCATTTTTTCGATAACACGGGTCAAACTTACACTTGCCATACTAATTTCCATACCTTTCTGCGAAAAACCCACCCCTGCATTTTTTCTCGAAGGTTCCCCGCCTCATTATCGTGCTGTAACTTTTGAAGTTACCATATTACTTATGATTGTACCACAGGCGGTCGCTTCTGTGAAGCGAAAAAGGCTACAATCTCCTGCGCTGTGCGTTCATTCATTTCGGGAATTTCCATCAGGTCTTCCACCGTTGCCTGCCGGATCTCCTCTAAGGACTTGAAGTGCCGCATCAGGGCTTTTCGTCTGGCGGGCCCCACTCCCGGGATATCATCCAGTACGGATCTCACCTGGGTCTTACTGCGCAGAGACCTGTGGTATTCAATGGCAAAGCGATGCGCCTCGTCCTGGATTCTGGTGATCAGCTTAAACCCTTCCGAATGGGTATCGATCGGAAGCTCGATATTATGATAATACAGACCTCTGGTACGGTGGTTGTCATCCTTGACCATACCGCAGACCGGAATGTCGATTCCCAGTTCTTCCAGTACGGACAGGGCAATATTCACCTGTCCACGGCCGCCGTCCATGAGGATCAGATCCGGGAACTTGGTAAAACTGCCGTACTCCTGATCCATCTCCTGTTCTTCCAGTTCTCTGCTCTCTTCCATACCATGACGGAACCGTCTCGTCAGCACTTCCCGCATGCAGGCATAGTCATCCGGACCTGAGACGCTTTTGATCTTGAATTTACGGTAATCGCTGCGTTTCGGTTTTCCTTTTTCGTAGACCACCATGGATCCTACATTTTCAAAACCGTTGATATTGGAAATATCATAGGCTTCCATCCGGGCCGTGCCGGTTAACGGCAGTTGCAACAGATCCGAGATTTCCTTCACTGCACCGATGGTACGGCCTTCCTCACGTTTTAACTTTTCTCTGTCCTGGGACAATACCAGTTTTGCGTTCTGCGCTGCCAGTTCCACCAATTTTTCCTTACTGCCGATCTTAGGCACCTTCAGATAGACCCTGCTGCCTTTTCGCTCCGACAGCCATTTCTCGATCAATTCCGCATCCTCGATCTCATATTGCAGCATCAGCTCTCTGGGGATAAATGGAGTCCCCGCATAGAACTGCTTTACAAAATCCTGTAAAATTGCCGGCTTGTTATTTTCCGGCACATGTGTCATATAATAATGTTCTCTGCCGATCAGCTTGCCATCCCGGACGAAAAATACCTGTACCACTGCTTCCGTCTCATCCTGGTACAGTGCCAGGATATCTTTATCTTCACCAACACCCTCGGTAATCTTCTGTTTCTGGGATACCTGTCGTACACTGGAGAGCAGATCACGGTATCTGGCAGCATCCTCAAATTCCATAGCCTCCGCGGCTTTCTTCATCTTCTCCTCCAGATCCTTCAGGATCGGACTGTAATTACCATTCAGAAATTCCAGTGCACCTGCCACCTGCTGTCTGTATTCCTCTTTGCTCACATATCCCTGGCAGGGTGCCAGACACTGCCTGATATGATAATTCAGGCAGGGGCGCTCGATTCCTATATCCCTGGGCAGCACCCGGTTGCAGGTACGCAGCTGGTACAGTTTGTTCAGCAGTTCAATAGTATCTTTCACCGCCGCAGCGCTGGTATAGGGACCGAAATAGCGGGATTTATCTTTTTTCATGGTACGGGAAAACAGGATCCTGGGATAATCCTCTCCCACTGTCACCTTGATATAGGGATAGGTCTTGTCATCCTTTAACAGCGTGTTATACTTCGGCGAATTCTCCTTGATCAGGTTATTCTCCAGCACTAATGCTTCCAGTTCCGAATCCGTCACAATATATTCAAATCGGGCGATCAGCGACACCATCTGGTCAATGGCCGGGCCTCTGCCGATATTTTCACGAAAATAAGACCTTACACGATTGTGCAGGTTGATTGCTTTTCCCACATACAAAATGACATCTTTGTCATCCCGCATGATATACACTCCCGGCTTGCGGGGGAGCTTTTTTAACTCTTCTTCCACGTTGAACATAAATATTTCCTCACTTGTATCTATCATACCGATTCTGGAGAAAAATACAACAAGGGATTTAATATTGTAACTGGAGAGTTTACGCGAGCAATGAGCCGCGCATAGGCATAGTGAGGACAGCGATGGGCGCTTGCGCACAAAT
>ENA-OROK01004172-OROK01004172.1-human-gut-metagenome-genome-assembly--contig:-NODE-4172-length-10765-cov-5.447432_pt1 | contig 10765 bp, 9 predicted proteins | sample MGYA00242127_ERZ509046 | MGnify/ENA primary metagenome ERZ509046 (study PRJEB26280, sample SAMEA2338728) | human gut metagenome | biome: human gut; feature: human-associated habitat; material: faeces... | reverse complement strand
TGCGGACGGTATTGGCTTTCGGCGGCTTACCCGCGGACGGGGATGAGGTCGCGATAGTGGAGATACATGATCTGTCCGGTGTACGGGTTGATGCCGGGGAGATAGGCGGAGTACACGCATTGGTCCACGGTGGTGCCGGGGGCGGTGGCCAGCAGATTGCTCACACCGGTCAGCTTGCCCGTGATCCAGACGAGATCGCCCGGGTGGAGGCTGGCGTTGGTGCTGTCGAAGGAGGTGTACTCCCCGTCCTCGCGCTCGACCTCCCCTGTGCTGCCATTATAGCTATAGACGTTGGTCACCGGCGCGGCCTGATACCAGCCGATCTGGTGGGCGTAGACGCTGCGCTCCGCTACGATGACCGCCTGCTCGATGGTGCAGGTGCCGTTGGGATTGAGCGTGGTGGCGGTGGTGCCCTTGACAAGATCAAGCGCGTTCATAAACGCCATCGCTTCCTTCGCCCAGCTCTGCACCAGCGCGTTATCCGTGTAGGAGGCGAGCTTGGAGGTGTAGCTGGTGTAGGAATAGCCGGAGTTCTTCTCCACATATTGCAGCGTGCGGCGGAGGAAGGTCGCCATCTGCTGACGGTTCAGGGTGGCGTTGGGGGAGAAGGTGGTCGCCGAGGTGCCGGTGGTAATGCCCGCGGCATAGGCCTTGAGGACGTAGGCGTTGTTCGTGTCGGTGAAGGTGTTCGCGGCGGCGGGCGTGATGCTCTTGCCGGTCAGCGTTTCCGCCAGACGCACCGCAACGGAGCAGAACTGCAGACGGCTGATGGGCTTGGTGTAGTCGCTGCCGAGCAGGGCAGTATCGAGCAGATCGTCGTTGAGCGCGAGGTTCACATCGCTTTCAGCCCAGGAGCTGGTCTTGGCGGCGGACTTCTTCGAGAGCGTGAAGGTGCCGGGATACAGCTCGGTGGTGTTCAGCGCCTGCGTTTCCTCCCACTGCAGGGAGGCGTTGGCTTCCGCCTGATACTGCGCGAGGGTCATTCCCGTGCCGGAGGCGTAAACATCCCGTGAGGTCAGATGCTGCTGGAGATAACGGTAGGAGTGGCCGCAGTATTCGCAGCTGAGCCAGTAGACGTGCTCTCCGGCGGCATTCACGCCGATGTAGGCCTCCGCCGTGGGATACTCGCCGTTATCCGAGTGGGCCAGCTTCTCTGTCTTGAGCTCGATCTCCTTATCCGAGTTATGGGGAGCGACATGGTTCGCATTGTACTCGCACTTGCCGCAGATGGAGCAGGAATAGTAATAACGCCGGGCAGATTGGCAGGCCTGCGCGTAGGTGTAAACACGGTCGGCCGTCCGGATCTGCAGGGTGTACTGGTGGGCGGTGCACCAGTTGTCCTTCGCGGCGGCGTCACCCGCCTTTTGGGCAGCGTAGACGTCATTGCCGGAGTAGGTCTTGATGGTGTAGGGGATCTTATAGCCGCGCTGGGCCTGGGCTGCCTTGAGCGCGGGCACAGCGGATTCGGGGATATACACCACGGTCTCGGCGGTGTAGAAGGGCAGGTCGCTCTGCCTCTCCCACCGGTATAACCCGGCGATGGGCAGCCAGAGGTAGGAATCCATCGCCTGAATAAACTGATAGACATCCACCTTATCGCTGAGCCAGAGCTCCTTCAAATATTTCGCGTAGCAGATGAAAAAGCACGTTCCATCCGTTATTTTCCCATTGGTGTCCAGAATGAGGGTGCGGATGCTGTCGGTGTTCTCCAGAACGTGGTTGGCGTCAGTCATGACGGTCACACCGTTTACAAAGTTTTCAAGCTGCTTGGACTCTGCCACAGCCTGCGTGCGGGGAGTCGCCATCGCCCGCTTGGCCTGCCGGAGGAGGTCTGTTTTCCGCGTCAGATCGGCGTTGAGCTCCTCTTTCTCCTGCTCGGTATAGCGCTCGCCCTCAAGGGTCAGGCTGACCTGCAGGGTGGGATAATACTGGGCGCTGGTGCGGATGGTGGCGGGCACGCCGTTGACGGTGGCGGAGAAGGTGTCGGGGCCGACGATGTTTTCGCCGTTGACGGTTTTGTAGTTGGCGCAATAGCCCTTGGTGGTGTCAAAGGCCAGCTTGATGTTGACGAGATAGGTCGTGCCGGCGCGGAAGGAAAAGCCGTCGTCGGTCTCGACGTCGTCGCCCTGCCACTCGGTGTACAGGATGCCCGCGCCGTTCGCGAGCAGGTCGATGTTGCCGCTCTTCATGGATTTGATGGTGACCTCGGTCTCCATCTCGTTGGGGTCGCCCGCCTTCGGCAGGTCGATGACGAGGTCGACGCTCTTGAGCCTTGTCGGCGCGGCGAGGGCCGCGGTCGGCAGCAGGGTGAGCGCCAGAACGAGACAGAGCAGCGCGCTGAGCAGTTTCTTTTTCATGGTTCCCTCCTGTAATTGAAATGATAAACGAGGATCGCTTGCTTTCTGCAGTATAGCAGGAATCTCCGGCAGGAGGGACCCATATCGACTTGAAATGTATGGATTTGCGGCTTGAAATGTGAGATAATGCTGGAAAGAAAAAGAATGGTATGCTACAATAAGGCAAAAGGAAGCGAGGAAAGGGGGCGGCGGAATGTATATCGCAGTCTGCGACGACCAGACGGAGGAGCTCAAAGACCTGACGGAGCTGCTCGGTGCGTGGGAGACGGATCGCGGCACGCCCGTGCGCGTGAAGAGCTTCCGCAGCGCGGCGGAGCTGCTGGACGCGGCGCGCCATGAGCGCTTCACGCTGTACCTGCTCGACATCATGATGCCAGGGCTGAACGGCATGGATGCCGCGCGCGAGATCCGCGGCTTTGACAAGGCGGCGGACATCATCTTCCTCACCTCGTCCCCCGGCTTCGCCTATGACAGCTACAGCGTCCAGGCGCTGGAATATCTGCTCAAGCCCATTCGCGCCAAGACGCTCTATCCCATCCTTGACCGGCTGGAGCTGCGTGAACGCCGCCCGCAGGAGGCACTCACGCTTCGCACCGGCGGCATCATCGTGCGCGTGCCGTTTTCGCAGCTCACCTATGTGGAGGTCAACGGCAAGCACCTTTACTTCAACCTTGCCGACGGGCAGGTGCGCGAGGTCGTCGGCTCGATGAAGGAATACGAGGACGCCCTGCTCACGCGGCCGGAATTCATGCGCATCCACCGCTCCTACATCGTCAATATGCTGCAGATCGAGGAGCTTTCACCCACCGGGCTCCGCACCTTTTCGGGCCGCGAGCTGCCGGTCTCACGCCTGTTATACCCCCAGCTTCAAAAGGACTATATGAAGCTGCTGTTCGCGCAGAGGGAGGAGTGAGACGATGTCCGTATTGACCACGCTCGGCGTTTTTAACTACGGGCTGGTGCTGCTCTACGGCCTGTTCCTCAGCACCTTCATCTCCGGCGGCTGGGAGAATACGAAGCAGAGAACGCTTGTTTTTGCCGCTTGCCCGCTGTTTCTGATGATCCAGAGCGTGTGCTGGCTGGCGCTGGGTGCGGACATGGCGCGGCAGCTCTACCCGCTCATCACTCACCTGCCGCTGGCGCTCATCCTGATCTGCATTCTGAAGAAGAAAGTCGACGTGGCGCTGGTGAGCATCTGCACGGCCTACCTCTGCTGCCAGCTCCCGCGCTGGGTGGACCTGGTGGTCACGGCGCTTACCCGCTCCGAGCTGATCGGCGAGATCTGCTACACACTGGTGATCGGGCCGCTGTTTTATCTGCTCTACCGCTTCTTCGTCCGCCCGGCCTACGCGGCCATGATGGCCTCGCCGCAGTCGCTGCTTTTATTCGGCAGCCTGCCGGTGGCGTATTATTTCTTTGATTACGCCACGGTCGTCTATTCCGACGCGCTCTATCGCGGCTACGGGGCGATCAACGAGTTCCTGCCCACGGCGCTCATCATTTTTTACGTTATGTTTCTCACAGCCTATCACGCCCAAAGCAGCCGCCGCGCGCAGGCGGAGATGCAGAGCACCATGCTCGAGGCCGGATTGAAGCAGTCGCAGATCGAGGTGGACGCGCTGCGCCGGGCAGAGGTGCAGACCGCCGTCTATCAGCACGATATGCGCCACCATCTCAACGCCATCGACGGCTTTCTGGCGGCGGGAAAGCCGCAGCAGGCGGAGGAATATATCCGCAAGGTGCGCTCGGATATTGAGCGCATCACGCCAAAGCGCTACTGCGACAACGAGCTGGTGAATCTGCTCTGCTCCTCCTTCGCCGGAAAGGCGCAGCGCATGGGCGTTCGGCTGGAGGTGGACGCGAAGCTCCCGCGCGAGCTGTCGGTCTCCGACACCGAGCTGTGCGCCGTGCTCTCCAATGCGCTGGAGAACGCGCTGCGCGCCGTGTCCGATCAGCCGGAGGCGGACCGCTGGGTGACGCTTTACTGCGGCGTGCGGCTGGGCAAGCTGCTCGTGGAGATCCAAAACCCCTGTGCCGAGGGGCTTGTCATGCGCGACGGCCTGCCGGTCTCCGAGCGCGCGGGGCATGGCTACGGCTGCCGCAGTTCCTGTCATGATGAATATCACCAATTCACAGGTAGACAGCAGGGGCGGCATCTTTTCCATGCAGCTCATGCTGCCTGTCAAGGCGGCGGCGAAAACCCAAGACTGACGCAGGAGGCTGCCGCGGACGCGGCGGCCTCCTTTTTTCGTCCCCGAGAGGCAAAAAATTGAAAAAAGTTCAAAATATGGCTGTTCTTTCTAAAATTCCTGTGATACAATAAACATTCAATTGATTGGAATATGGGAACAGGAGGGAAATTCCATGACCGTGCAGGAGGCGATCTCCGCACGCCACAGCGTGCGTACCTATTTGACAAAGCCGGTCGAGCCGGCGATCGTGAACGCGCTGCGCGCGGAGATCCGCGCGTGCAACGCCGAGGGCGGACTGCACATCCAGCTTGTGATGAATGAGCCGATGGCGTTCCGCGGCTTTTTTGCGCACTACGGGAAATTCCGCGGCGTGTGCAACTACATCGTGCTTGCCGGAAAGCGCGCAAAGGATCTTGACGAGCGCGCCGGCTGGTTCGGCGAACGCCTTGTGCTGCTCGCGCAGACGCTGGGGCTCAACACCTGCTGGCTGGGCCTGACCTTTTCAAAAGCGGTCGCGCGCAGGAGCTATGTGCTCGCACCGGATGAGCGGCTCGTGTGTGTGATCGCGTTCGGCTATGGGGCCGAGCAGGGCGAGGCGCACGAGAGCCGTCCGATGCGCGAGGTGTACCGTGCCGACCGCGCGCTGCCCGAGTGGTTCGGCCGCGGCCTCAAGGCGGCGCTGCTCGCGCCCACGGCGATGAACCAGCAGCGCTTCCGCTTCACGCTCCTGCCGGACGACACCGTTCGGGCGGAGAGCCGGGGCGGCAGCTACAGCCATGTGGACCTCGGCATCGTCAAATACCATTTTCAGCTCGGCGCGGGCCGCGAGAGCTTCCGCTGGGCGGAGTGAGCCACCGTTTCCGCACACGGGTGTGTTAAGAATACGAGAGAGAAAATCAGGAAGGAAAAAATCACTATGCAGAAGAAAGCCAATCCCGCAGCGCTGCTGCCGATCCTTGAGTTCCTGCTCCTTTACCTGGGGCTGGGACTTATCTTTGAGTATGTGCTCAAGATCCCGATGGGCTTTTATTCCATCCCTATTGTAGTCATCTTTCTTGTCGCACTGCTGACGGCGTGCTGCCAGAACCGCGCGCTGAGCTTTGACGACAAGCTCACGCTGATGGGACAGGGCATCGGCGATAAGAACATCGTGACGATGCTGCTCATCTTCCTTGCCGCCGGTATCTTCGTCGGCGTGGTGGGCCGCTCGAGCGCGGAGAGCGTGGCGTATTTCATGCTCTCGATCATCCCGTCCAGGTTCGCCGTGGCGGTGCTGTTCGTCGTCAGCTGCTTCGTCTCCACCGCCATGGGCACGAGCGTCGGCACCATCACGCTCATCACGCCCATCGCCATCCCCATTGCCGCGGCAAGCGGCTATTCCCTGCCGCTGTGCATCGGCTCGGTCATGGGCGGAGCGATGTTCGGCGACAATCTGAGCTTCATTTCCGACACCACCATCGCCGCCTGCAACGGGCAGGGCTGCGCGATGAAGGATAAGTTCCGCGAGAACTTCCACATCGCTCTGCCCGCGGCGCTTGCGACGCTCGTGCTCATCCTCGTGCTGACGCTGAACGCCGACGTCGTCCCGGCGGAGATCCCCGGCTATCACCTGATCCAGATCATCCCCTATGTGCTGGTGCTCGTCGGCGGCATCATCGGCATCAACGTGTTCGTGGTGCTGCTCATCGGCATTGTGTCCGGGGCCGTTATCGTGCTTGCCACCGGCGCGACCGGACAGACGGGCGTGCTTGCGGTCAAGGCGCTGCTGGAGAACATGGGCAGCGGCGCCGCCGGTATGTTTGAAACGTCGATGGTCGCCATCCTCGTCTCCGCCATCTGCGCCCTCATCCGCGAGTACGGCGGCTTTGAGGCGCTGCTGGGCTGGATCAGAAAAGCGTTCCGCGGCAAGCGCGGCGGACAGATCGGCATGGGCCTGCTCGTCGGCGCGATGGACATCGCCACCGCGAACAACACCGTCGCCATCGTGATGGCGAACCCCATCGCAAAGGAAATGAGCGAGGAATACGGCATCACACCGCGCAAGGCGGCGTCGATCCTCGATACCTTCTCCTGCATCTTCCAGGGCATCATCCCCTACGGCGCGCAGATGCTCGTCGCCATCGCCGCGGCGCACGAGCTGGGGTATCAGGTCTCCGCGTTTGAGATCATTCCGAATCTGTTCTATCCGTTCCTGCTGGCTGTCAGCTCCTTCTTCTTCATCGCCATCGACGGCAAAAAGAAGGCCTGAGCCATGCCCGACTTTGCACGGCTCCGCGCCAAGCGTCTCTTCCTGCTCGATCTGGACGGAACGCTCTATCTGGACGAACGGCTCTTTGACGGCGCGGCGGACTTCCTGCGCGCGATCCGCTCGCGCGGCGGGACGTACCGCTTTCTGACGAACAACTCCTCCCGCGGAGCGGAGAGCTATGTGGAGAAGCTGCGCCGCCTCGGCGTGGAGACGGAGATCTCCGACTTCCTTACGAGCGTGGACGCGCTCATCGCGCATCTGTACGCACAGGGCATGGCGGAAAAGCTCCTCTACGTCTGCGGCACACAGTCGATGAAGCGGCAGCTCACGCAGGCGGGACTGCGCCTGACGGACGACCGCGACGCGGCGGTGGATGCCTTGGTGATGGGCTTCGACACCGAGCTGACCTTTCAGAAGTTAGAGGACGCCTGCATCCTCCTGAACCGCGGCGCGGACTACCTTGCCACCAATCCCGACTGGGTCTGCCCGACGTGGTACGGCTTTGTGCCGGACTGCGGCAGCGTGTGCGAGATGCTTTTCCGCGCGACCGGACGGCGGCCCTATGTCATCGGCAAGCCGCGGCCCGATATGGCGCGCCTTGCGATGGCGCGCGGCGGCTTTTCCGCAGAGGAGACGGTGCTGCTCGGCGACCGGCTCTACACCGACATTGCCTGCGGCGTGAACGCGGGTATCGACACGGTGCTCGTCCTCTCGGGCGAGACGAAGGAGGCGGACCTCGCCGGCAGCGCGGTGCAGCCGACATTTGTCCTCGGCAGCGTCGCGGATTATCTGAGCATTTTACAGGAATGAAAAAAACGACCGCATGAGCGGTCGTTTTTTCGCCTATTTCACCAGCAGCGGCTGGAGCTGTACGCCGCGCAGCGCCGCATCGATGGTCGGCACGAGCTGTGAAAAGTCAGCGATGAGCGAGGTGGGCTTCCCCTGCGGGTCATCCTGCCCGAAGGGAACGAAGTAATAGTTCTTCCGGTTGAGGAGCGCGGCGAGATTCGGCGCGCTCGCGCTCAGACCGTCGTTCGTCGCCAGCGCGACGACCACGGGCTTGCCGTTGCGCAGATGGGATTTTGCCGCCATCGTCACCGGCCCGTCGGTGATGCCGTGGGCGAGCTTGGCAAGGGTGTTGCCCGTACAGGGCGCGATGACGAGGACGTCCGCCAGATCCTGCGGGCCGAACGGCTCGGCCTCCACGATGGTGCGGATGGCGGGACGCCCCGCCGCGCGCTCCACGCGCGCGATGAGATCGTCGGCCAGCCCGAAGCGGGTGTCGTACCGCGCCGTGTTTTCGGAGAGAATGGGGACCAGCTCAAAGCTCTCTGCCATTTCCTCAAAGAGCATCAAAATTTTCGGGTGATTGCAGAATGAGCTGCAGAGGGCAAATCCGATGCGTTCGGTTCTCATGCTTCTTCCTCCCATATTTTTTCCAAGGTCAGCTTGATGGCGCGCGCTGCGGTCTCCGGCGCGGCCCTGCCGGGAAGTCCCGGCGCAGCGATGCACTTCAGCCCGCGCGCCTCCGCCGCCGCACGGTCAAAGCCGGGCTGCGAGGCCAGCTCGAGCAGCACGCACTCGCGCGGCAGTTCGCGCAGCAGCTCCTCTGTGAGTACCATGTTCGGTACGGTGTTGAAGACGACGCGGAAGCTCCCGAGCCGTCCGGCGAGACGGTTCGTGCGGAGACCGCGGTAGCCGAAGGCGTCGATCCACGCGAGATCGTCCAGCCGCCGTGCGCTGACCGTGACCTCCGCGCCCAGCCCCCGCAGACGGTGGGCGAGCAGCTTGCCGATGCGCCCGAAGCCGATGACCAGACACGGCGTGCCGCAGAGCGTCACGTCCGTCGCGGCCATCGCCGCCTCGATGGCGCCCTCCGCCGTCGGCACGCCGTTGCGCACCGCCAGCTCCTCGCGCGAGAGGTAGTCGGTCAGCGTCAGGCCAAATTCCGCCGCGGCCTCGCGGTCGGCGGCCTTCACGCCGCCGGCGTAGAGGCGCTGCTCCGGACGCAGCAGCGCGAACAATCCGCACAGCGGCAGCGCCGCAGCGGTGCAGTTGAGATTTTTCCCGCGCGAGAGCGGCACGGGCAGCACGACGCGGTCGGCTTGCGCCGCTTCCTCCAACGCCGTGTCCTCCATGCCGAAGGCGGCGAGTCCCCACGTCCGCACCGGATGGCCGTCCTCCGCGAGCAGACGCGCGAGCAGCGCCATGCGCCGGTCCCCGCCGAGCACGGCGATCGTTTTTTCCATAGGCGTCCCCCTTTCCATTCCTCCTACTCTATGCGCGCGGCAGGGGAAATTTGATTGCGAAACGCAAAAGAGTGTGGTATCATGGCAAAAAATCAAAGGAGACCCGTCTATGACACGTTATCCCTATCTGCTCTTCGACGCCGACAACACGCTCTTTGACTTCGATGAGGCCAATGCTCACGCCTTCCGCGCCGTGTGCGACGCCTTCGGCCTGCCCTTTTCACAGGAGCTTTTCGACCGCTACGAGGTCATCAACAACGCAACATGGGAAAGGTTCGACCGCGGCGAGCTGACAAAGGACGAAACGGTGCTCGAGCGCTTTCACGCCTTCTTCGCCGCCGAGGGCATTCGCGGCCTCGATCCAACAGCGTGCAACCGCGTCCATCTGGCGAGCTTGAGCAATGCGACCTATCTTATGCCACATGCCGCGGAGGTCGTTGCCAAGCTGCGCGAAACACACCATATCCATCTCATCACCAACGCGGTCGAAGCCGTCCAGCGCGGGCGGCTGGGGCGGTCGGCGCTCGCGCCCTACGTTGAGGAGGCGTTCATCTCCGAGACCGCGGGCGCGGCGAAGCCGTCCGTGGAATACTTTGACTATGTGTTCGCCCACATCGACGGCATTACGCGGGAAAATTGTCTGGTCATCGGCGATTCGCTCACGAGCGACATTCAGGGTGCGAACAACTACGGGCTTGCGTGCTGCTGGTTCAATCCGAAGAAAGCGCCGAAGCCGGAGAGTCTGCGCGTGGACTACGAGATCCGCGATCTGCGGGAGCTTTACGACATTGTGAAATAGGAAAAGCGCCGGCTCCGTGCCGGCGCTTCTGCGTCATTTCTCTTTGCTCTTATCAAAATAATAGTGCGCGAAGTTCTTGTACTGTGCGGCATAATACCTTGCCAGCCGGTACACGCGCGCGGGGGCGAGGTCGCCGCCGCACCAAAGCGTGTGCAGGGCTTTGTATTGCTTCATCTCCTCGCGCAGGGCGGGGGAGGTGACGTACCTCGTCAGGATGCCGCGCGGGACGTTGGACCACAGCGCGGTCGTTTCGTTGTAGATGCACTTCCCACGGCGGCCGTAGACCACGTCCTCGGTGAGCAGCTTCATCATGTTGATGCCCGCCGCGCGGCAGAAGAAGCTCGAACGGCCCAGCCGCGGGTTGATCTCAAAGAGCACATAGCGCCCGGTGCGGCTGTCGTACTTCATGTCGATGTTGGAGAAGCCGACGTAGCCGATGGCCTGCAAAAACCGCTGCATTTTATCGTAGAGCAGCGTGTCGCCGCGCGAGAGGATGGCGGCGTAGTTGCCGACGCTCTTGGGGGCGTAGTATTCGAGCACCGGCTGGCCGAGGCACATCGCGCGCACCGTTCCGTCCGTGTCGGAGTAGCTGTTGAGCACGCGCATGGCGTCGTCCCCGCCGGGAATAAACTCCTGAAGGATGAGCTTGCCGCGATAGTCGGAGCCGTTCATGCTGCGCACCATCGTGAGGTATTCCTCCCTGGTGTCGAAGAAAAAGACCTTCTTCTGCCCCTCAAAGTGGCAGCGCAGGTAGTCGAGCGCGTTGGAGTTTTCCGGCTTGACGACGATGGGGAAGTCAAACGGCAGACGGTCGGCGACCTCGATGCGCTCGTCGGGCGCGGCGATGACGGTCTTGGGATAGTCCATGCCGTACTGCTCGCAGAGCGCGTAGAACCGACCCTTGTTGGCGAAGGTCTCGA
>ENA-OROK01004171-OROK01004171.1-human-gut-metagenome-genome-assembly--contig:-NODE-4171-length-10768-cov-3.249790_pt1 | contig 10768 bp, 8 predicted proteins | sample MGYA00242127_ERZ509046 | MGnify/ENA primary metagenome ERZ509046 (study PRJEB26280, sample SAMEA2338728) | human gut metagenome | biome: human gut; feature: human-associated habitat; material: faeces... | reverse complement strand
GCTTAAGCCGCAAGGCGGGAATTGTGCGGTGTTGCCTTAAACATATGGCAGCATCCACGGGATAAATCAATGCTTATACAAAATGCCGCACCCATACCAGGTGCGGCATCTGTTTTATTCGCTTTGGTTATTTTGCGTACTCGGTGGCGCGGCTTTCGCGGATCACGCTGACCTTGATCTGGCCGGGGTAATCCAGCTCGTCCTCGATCTTTTTGGCAACCTGGCGGGCCAGCAGGATGACCTGATCATCACCAACCTTATCCGGCTGGACCAGGATGCGTACCTCGCGGCCTGCCTGCACGGCGTAAGAGCTTTCAACGCCCTCAAAGCCGTTGCACAGGGCTTCCAGCGTTTCCAAACGCTTGATATAGCTTTCCATGTTTTCACGGCGGGGACCGGGGCGGGCTGCGCTGATGGCATCCGCTGCCATAATAATGAAGGCAAGCACCGTCTTGGGCTCCACATCGCCGTGGTGGGCTTCGATTGCATGAATAATCTGCGGGTTCTCGCGGTACTTCTTGCAGATATCCACACCGATCTGCACATGGCTGCCCTCGATCTCATGGTCAAGGGCCTTGCCGATATCATGCAGCAAGCCTGCGCGGCGTGCCAGCTGAACGTTCACGCCAAGCTCGCCAGCCATCAGACCGGCCAGCCATGCCACTTCCAGAGAATGGCTCAGCACATTCTGGCCATAGCTGGTGCGATACTTCAGGCGGCCGATCAGCTTGACCAAATCGGGATGCAGGCTGTGGATACCAAGGTCCATCACAGCCTTTTCGCCCTCGCGCTTCATCTGAATTTCCAGTTCGCGGCGGCACTTATCCACGGTCTCCTCAATGCGGGCCGGGTGGATACGGCCATCGGCGATCAGGCGCTCCAGGGCCATGCGGGCCACTTCACGGCGGGTCTGGTCAAAGCTGGAAAGGGTGATGGCTTCCGGCGTATCGTCAATAATGAGGTCACAGCCAGTGGCAGTTTCCAGAGCGCGGATGTTGCGGCCCTCGCGGCCAATGATGCGGCCCTTCATCTCGTCAGAGGGCAGCGGCACCACGCTGACGGTGGCTTCACTGGTGGCATCGGCTGCGCAGCGGGCAATGGCCTGGCCGACCAGCTCACGGGCGATGGCATCACATTCGTCCTTCATGTTAGCCTGATAGGCGCTGATCTTCATGGCCTTTTCGTGGGTCAGCTCATCGTCAATGTTCTTCAACAACACGGCGCGGGCATCTTCCTGGGTCATGGCGGCGATGGTTTCCAGCTTTTCGGTCTGGCGCAGCTTGAGCTGTTCCAGCTCGTCCAGGCGGGCTTCCACCAGTTCGCCGCGCTTTTTCAGGTCCTCTTCCTTGCGCTCCATGGCGGCGGTGCGCTTATCCAGCGCTTCCTCCTTTTGGTCCATGCGGCGTTCCTGGCGGCTGATCTCCGCGCGGCGGTCCTTGATTTCCTTGTCGGCGTCAGCTTTCAGCTTGAACGCCTCGTCTTTGGCCTCGATGATGGTTTCCTTGCGCTTCTGCTCGGCAGCCTTGATGGCATCGTTCACGATGCGTTTGGCTTCCTCTTCGGCAGAGCCGATCTTGGCTTCGGCGGTACGCTTCCGGTTTTCCCCGCCAAAATAATAACCAAGCGCCCCGCACACGGCAGCGGCAACGACAACCAGCACCCACATCAAAATTGGGGGCATGGCAGTTTCACTCCTTACAAAACTCAAATCAAATGCAGGAGGGCGCAGCACAAGCGGAACGCTTTTATTTCTGGCATACCTGAAAAGCCCGGGCAGCCCGCGCCTGTTTTATCTGGCAGCTACCATGGGTACACTGCCAGCATCTTACAGCGCAAGGGGCTGACCTTTGCGGTTCAAATACTGCCTGCGATATTCTATACAAAATGGGGCGATAATCCAAAGCATACCCAAAAGCGGATACACCTCAAGCCCCATATACACAAATAAAACGAAAAAACGCCAAATTTGCGGCGGTAAAACAAATATCTGAAAAGCGGCGTTCCCGATGGGCGACACCCTTAAGTCCTATCTAATATTGTAGCTACATTGCAGGAAATTGTCAAGGAATTGTTACAACACCGTGAACGTTCCCACCTGGCACAAAAATTGGCAGAAATGCACCTGCGGGGCTGCCTGCCAGCTTCAAAGCAGGGGCCCTGTCTGTAGAATGGGGAGTAGCCGATGGCAAAGCGGGCCGGGAGCCCCTGCCGGGTGCGGCCCGTTTTTTCCATCATATCACAGTTTTGGGCAAAGATCATCTTTTGTTACGGTGTAAAATTTTGCGCTGCCCCCTTGACTTCCCCGCCGGGGTGGTATATAGTAAAGGCAACTTCATCCTGAATAAAACGTTGAGGCAGACAATACATGCTGGAACGCGCAAAAGAGAGAACCGCCGCCGAATTTGGCGTGCTGCAAGCGGTTTTGCAGGCGGGCAGCACAGTTACCACTGCCGAGTGCGAAGGTGAACCTTCGCCGGGGCAGCGCCCCGTTACCGGCGCTTACAAAACAGGGCTTTGGGCCTTTGTTTTACGAGTGGGATGCTTTGCCGCGTCCAATTCGGGTGGAACCGTGGAGTATGAATTTGTATGCTTCATCCCGTTTATGGTCAAGAATGGGATGGAGCATTTTTGTTTACCCAAAGGAGCGTTTACCAATGAAAATCATTTACAAAGACGGCACTGTTGCCGAATGCCCGAAAGAAGAAGAACTGCACGTTCTGCGCCATACGGCTGCCCACATTATGGCACAGGCCATCAAGCGCCTGTATCCGCAGGCCGACTTTGCCTTTGGCCCCGCTACCGAAAACGGCTTTTTCTATGATGTTGACCTGGGCGATACCAAACTGAGCGATGAAGACCTTGCCAACATTGAAAAGGAAATGAAGAAGATCTGCAAGGAAAACCTTGCCATCAAGCCGTTCATCCTGCCGCGCGATGAAGCTGTGAAGCTGATGACCGAGCGCCAGGAGCACTATAAGCTGGAGCATATGGACGACCTGGCCGATGAGACCGAGTTCAGCTTCTACCAGCAGGGCGAGTACGTTGATATGTGCATCGGACCCCACCTGACCTACACCAAGGCTCTGAAGGCGTTCAAGATCACCCAGCAGAGCGGCGCTTACTGGAAGAATGACAAAGAGAACAAGATGCTGACCCGCATCAACGGCGTTGCTTTCCGCAACCAGGAAGAGCTGGAAGCCTGGGAAAAGCAGCAGCAGGAAGCCCGCGAGCGCGACCACCGCAAGATCGGCAAGGAAATGCGCCTGTTCATGACCGACGACCTGGTTGGCCGCGGCCTGCCCATGTCCCTGCCCAACGGCTACATCATCTGGCAGCAGCTGGAAGATTACATCAAGGGCAAGGAGCGCGAGCGCGGCTACCTGCACGTTATGACCCCCTGCATCGGCACCGTGAACCTGTACAAGACTTCCGGCCACTGGGATCATTACCGTGAGAACATGTTCCCCGCCATGGAGATGGAGGGTGAAAGCTATGTTCTGCGCCCGATGAACTGCCCCCACCACATGATGATCTACGCCAACCGCCCGCACAGCTACCGCCAGCTGCCCATCCGCATTGGCGAAATTGCCCACGACTTCCGTTATGAGTCCAGCGGCACCCTGAAAGGCATTGAGCGCGGCCGTCATTTCTGCCAGAACGATGCCCACCTGTTCTGCACCCCGGAGCAGATCAAGAGCGAAGTTGCCAATGTCTGCAGCCTGATCTTTGACGTCTACAAGGATTTCAACATCACCGATTACCGCTGCGTGCTGTCCCTGCGTGACCCCGCCGACAAGAAGAAGTACCATGACGACGACGCCATGTGGAACCATGCCGAGAACGCTCTGCGCGAAGTTCTGACCGAGCTGGGCATCAACTTTACCGAGGAGATCGGCGAAGCTGCTTTCTATGGCCCGAAGCTGGACGTCAACGTTAAGCCCGCTGTCGGTGCAGAGTACCCCCTGTCCACCTGCCAGCTGGACTTCTGCCTGCCCGCCAAGTTCCACCTGACCTACATCGACAAGGACGGCAGCGAGAAGACCCCCGTTGTGCTGCACCGTGCCATCCTGGGTTCTCTGGACCGCTTCATGGCTTATCTGATCGAAGAGACTAAGGGCCGCTTCCCCACCTGGCTGGCTCCCACCCAGGTCAAGGTTCTGCCCGTCAGCGAAAAGACGCTGGATTACGCCCGCACCGTTGCCGACAAGCTGACCGCTGCCGGTGTGCGCGTTGTGCTGGATGAATCCAATGAGAAGATCGGTTACAAGATCCGTGAAGCCCAGCAAGTTGACCGCGTGCCCTACATGCTGGTGCTGGGCGCTAAGGAGGCCGAGGCTGGCAACATCAGTGTGCGTGATCGCAAGGGCGAAACCACCACGCAGGAGCTGGATGCCTTCATCAACAATATCGTGACCGAGATCAAGGAGCGCCGCTACAACTAAGCGTTCCGCGGTTCCACCGAGCTTTACAGCTCCCGATTGCTTCCAGTCGGGAGCTGTTTTGGTATCGGGCCCGCAGATCGTTCATCATCAAGGTTGTTTACCATTCTAAGGAGGTGCAGCATTGAAACGTAAGTTTTTGACCCTGATCGCCGCCGTGGCTGCCGGTGCGGACGGTCTGGAAGTGGAGGTGCACTACGACCCCCAGCACGCATGGAGCGACGGTGCACAGTGCCTGACCCCGGACGCCTTTGCACAGGCCATGGCAAAGTGCCGTCAGGTGGCTTGGGCTATCGGCCGGGAGATGTAAACCGTTTACCCCCTCAGGCGCTGGCGCGCCAGCGCCCCCAAGGGGGCGCCTGAAGCGCTGCCCGTGGGAAATTGCAAAAGGATAACACCGCTATGCTAGTAACCATCAGACCTGCCCCCGGCGGCATCGGGGGCGTGATCGCCGCGCCGCCCAGCAAAAGCATGGCGCACCGCGCCGTGCTGTGCGCCGCGCTGGCCGTGGGGCGCTCCCACATCACCCATCTGGAATTCAGCAAGGATATCTCTGCCACCCTGTCCGCCGCCGCGCAGCTGTGCGCCGCCGTGGACACCGGCGCAGATGATGCTACTGTGCAGGGGCTTGGGCATTTTCTGCCCCTGACCGCCCCGGTGGACTGCTGCGAAAGCGGCAGCACCCTGCGGTTTTTGATCCCCATTGCCAGCTTGACCGGCCAGCCGGTCACCTTTACCGGACGCGGACGGCTGATGGAGCGCCCGCAGTCCGTATACGAAACGTTATATCGCGAGCAGAATCTCCGGTTTGAGCAGTCCCCCGCCGGACTGACCGTGGAGGGTGCACTGACCCCCGGGGACTACCGGCTGGCGGGCAACGTGTCCAGCCAGTTCATCAGCGGGCTGCTGTTCGCGCTGCCGCTGCTGCCCGGGGATAGCACCCTGCACCTTATTCCCCCCGTAGAGAGCCGCAGCTACATCGACATGACCCGCGCTGTGCAGGCCGCTTTTGGGGTGCACAGCCGCTGGCTGGACGAAACCACCCTGCTGCTGCCGGGCGGGCAGCAGTACCACCCCTGCGACTACAACGTGGAGGGCGATTACAGTCAGGCCGCGTTTCCGGCGGTGCTGGGCGCGGTGTGCGGCGGGGTGACCATCACCGGCCTTGCGCCGGACACTTTGCAGGGCGATGCTGCCATTCTGGACATCCTGCGCCGGTGCGGCGCGGTGTTCACCCGCACCGGCGACAGCGTCACCTTTGCAAAAGCACCCCTGCATGGGGTGGACATCGACCTTGCGGACTGCCCCGACCTTGGCCCCGTGCTGATGGTGCTGGGACTGCTGTGCAAGGGCACCACCGTCATCCGCAACGCCCAGCGGCTGCGGTTGAAGGAGAGCGACCGCATCGCGGCTATGGAGGCCGAGCTGCGCGCTTGCGGCGGCGTGCTGGAACGCGACGGCGGCACCATCACGGTGCACGGCTGTGCTGAGCGTCTGCACGCCCCTGCCGCGCCCCTGCACGGCCACAACGACCACCGGGTGGTCATGAGCCTTGCGGTGCTGGCTGCTGCCGCCGGGCTGCCCCTGACCGTGGACGATGCCGAAGCCATCCAGAAGAGCTGGCCCGGCTTTTTTGCAGATGCAGCGCCGCTTGGCGTGGAGGTAGAAGATGCTTGATAAAACAAAACGTTATCTCGTAGTGGGTCTGGGTCTGCTGGGCGGCAAGTACGCACTGGAGCTGACCCGCGCCGGCTTCCATGTGGACGGCATCAACCGCAGCGAGGGACATTTGCAGTACGCGCTGGAGCACGGCTATATCGCCAGCGGTAAGACCCACGATTTTGAGGATCTTGTCCGGCAGGCCGACCATATCATCTTTGGCCTGTACCCCACCGCGCTGCTGGACTGGTTCCGAACCTACGGTTCCCTGCTCAAGCCCGGGTGCATCTTTACGGATGTTTCCGGCGTCAAGACCGGCCTTGTGGAGCCGGTGCAGGCGCTGTGCCCGGCGGGGGTGGAGTTCATCGCCAGCCACCCCATGGCCGGCCGCGAGACTTCCAGCGTAGAGCACGCCGCTGAGGTGAATTTTGCCCCGGCCAACTTCATCATCACCCCCACCGAAAAGAACACCCCGGAGGCCATCCAGTGGGCAAAGGAGCTGGCCGAGGTGCTGGGCTTCAAGCACATCTGCACCCTGACCGTGCAGGAGCACGACCGGATGATCGGCTATGTCAGCCAGCTGTGCCACGCCATCGCCGTAAGCCTGATGTGCGCCAACGACAACACCTCGCTGTGCGAGTACACCGGCGACTCCTTCCGGGATCTGACCCGCATTGCACGCATCAACGATAAAATGTGGGCAGAGCTGTTTTTGTGGAACAAGCAGAACCTGATCAGCGAGATCGACCAGTTCGATTCTGCTTTGCAGGAAATGCGCGCCGCCCTTGTGGCAGACGACCGGGACAAGCTGGAAGAAATGTTCCGCCTTTCCACCCAGCGCCGCGCCGCCTTTGACAAAAAGCTGCCGGAATAAACCGTGACGGAGGTATTGCCCCATGCCCAAGCAGGAAGGACAGAAATCCAAGCTAGTAACGCTGCTGCGCATCCTTGAGCAGCGCACCGACGAGAACCACCGCCTGAACGTGCCCCAGCTAGTGCAGCTGCTGGAAAATCAGGGCATTCTGGCCGAGCGCAAGAGCATTTACAGCGATATCGACACCCTGCGCAGTCTGGGCTACGACATCCAGCTGCAGCGCGGGCGCGGCGGCGGGTACTGGATGGCAAGCCGTGCATTCGAGCTTTCGGAGCTGAAGCTGCTGGTGGACGCGGTACAGTCCAGCAGCGTCATCTCGGCGCGCACCAGCAAGCGCATCATCCACAAGCTGGAAGCCCTCTGCTCCGACTACGAGGGCACCCAGCTGCAGCGTCAGGTGTATGTGGACGGACGTCCCAAGACCGACAGCCAGACTCTTTTGTACAGCATCGACGCCCTGCACACCGCCATCAACCGGGGGTGTCTGGTGCAGTTCCGCTACAAGGGCAGCAGCGCCGTGCGCACCGTAAGCCCGTGGCAGCTTGCGTGGGAAAACGGCTGCTATTACCTGATCGCCTATCAGGACGAAAAAGCGCCCCCGGTGCGCCATTACCGGGTGGACCGGATGGCCGGGGTGCTGGTGCTGGACGAGCCGCGCCGGGGCAGGGAGTTCTTCCGCACCTTCGACCTGCCCGCCTACCTGCGCAAGCACTTTAATATGTTCGGCGGCACCGAGTACCGGGTCACCCTGCGGTGCACTGCCGACCTTGAGCCGGTCATGCGGGAGCGCTTTGGCCGCGAGCCGGTGTTCTGCCCGGAGGACGCGGAGCACTTCCACTTTGACGTGCCCATCTGCGTCAGCCAGCAGTTTTTCGGCTGGGTGTGCGGCTTTGGCGGCAAGGTAGAGGTCACCGCCCCCACCGCCGTCCGCGCCCAGCTGCACGAGATGCTGCAGAGCTTAGCAGAGCAGCACAGGTAAAGCGCTTTGCCGTTAATTTTCACTTTACAAACGCCGCAAGAACTATTACAATCAAAGCAGTGCCGAAGGGCCGTTCGTTTTCATCCACCGCGCGCAACCGTTCCGACAGCGCCGGGGCTGCGCAGAGCTTTCTTGATCAGGAGGTTTTTTGCATGAAAAAGATCACGCGTCGTACCGTTCTCCGTGTCTCGGGGCTGGCAGCCGCCTCGCTGGCTCTGTCCGGCTGCGCACCCGCCGGCAGCGCCTGTGTGGGCAACGGTTTTTCCGACTGGCTGCAGCAGACCTTAGGGAAGAGCGACGGCGCCGTCTCTTCTGAAAGCACCGAAGCCGCAGCCCCGGACGCAGGAGCGGCATCCGAAGCCCCGGCAGAGAGCGCCGACAGCAGCCTGCCCGCCTATAACGCCGACCCCCTTACCGGCGAGCCGCGCCGCAGCAACGGCCGTATTGTCGGCGTGATGGTGAACAACATCAGCAACACCCAGCGGCAGAACGCCCGCCCGCAGCGCGGCATCGGCTCGGCTGACCTGCTCATTGAGAGCAAGGTGGAGGGCGGCATCTCCCGCTTCTGCGCGGTGTACCACGATGCCAACGCCATCCCGGAGGTGGGGCCGCTGCGCTCCGGCCGCGACCAGTTTTTGCAGCTGCTCATGCCGTGGCAGGCGCTGTACTACCACGACGGCGAAAGCGCCCCCTGCACCAAGTTCATCAACGTGTATCACTACTCCGGCCTGAACATCGGCGGCAAGAGCTACTTCAACACGCCGGTCCACCCCCACGTTGCCCACCGTGACAACCGCGGCCGCAACGTAGCCTATGAACACACCGAGTTCACCTCCGGCAAGGAGATCAAACAGGCCGCCGGCAATGCCGGCATCGGCCTGACCTACGCCAACGAAACGCCTTTCTTCCACTTTGCCGATTACCGCACCGCAGCCTCCAATGACCTTCCCGGTGCCCCTGCGGCCAAAACCATCAGCATCACCCACTCCGAGAGCTACAGGACCCGCCTGACCTACAACAGCTGGGGCCGCAGCTACAAGCTGGAAATGTACAACCGCTCCAAAAAAGCCTATGAGAACACGGTGGACGAGCTGACCGGCAAGCAGCTGACCTTTGACAACGTGGTGGTCTGCTTTGCCGATATCGCCGCCTATGCGGGCGATTCTCACGATGTCCAGTCGGTCAACTATGTGGCCGGTGGGCAGGCGTACCTCTTCACACGGGGCGGCGTGCAGGTGGGCCGCTGGGAGAAGCCGCATCCCACCCATTCGCTCAAGCTCTACACCGAAACCGGCGAGGAGATGACCCTGAACCGGGGCAAGACCTACCTGGCACTGGTGGACAATGATGAGTGGAGCAATTTCAGCTACTAAATCACCCGCCCTCCGGGGCAGAAGAGGGAAACCGATGAAACGCTTTTGGATGCGCGCTTTGCTCTGTTTTGCGCTCAGCGCCGCACTGCTGACAGGCTGTGCGCTCAGCCCCAGCTCCCAGCCCGCTGAAAGTCCCACTGACCCGCTCACCGGGCAGGAGCTTGTCTGGCCGGGCCAGCGGCCGGTCGCCATCACCATTGACAACGCGGCCGCCAGCACCACTCAGTGGGGGCTTTCCACAGCCTCGCTGGTGCTGGAAGCCCTGACCGCACAGCAGCAGGCCACCAGGCTCTGCCTGGTCTACCCTGCCGTGGGGGCCGTGCCGCAGGTCGGGCCTGTTTCTGCCGGGCAGGACCTTTACTGGCGGCTGCTGGTGGGCCAGCAGGTACTGCCGGTGCAGCGGGGCGGCGGACAGTTTGACCAGAACTACCTTGATTACTACTCTCTGCGCGCGGTAGACGCACTGGAGGTGGGTACCAATGCCTTTTCCTGTGAGACCAATTGGCAGAATGTCCCGCTGTGGCATACCAGCGGTGCAGCACTTTCGGGTGTGCTGGGCAGCCTGAACATCTCCCCGGCCCTGACAGAATCCCGCGTCACGGACACCTCTTCCAGCAGCTCCGACAGCGAGAGCGGAACCCTCCTCTCCGTGCCCAATCTGCTGCCCATGCAGGAAAACGGCAAGCTGCCCGATGCAGATGCTTCGGACGCAATGAGTGTCCGGGTCCAGTTTGATGCGCAGAACGCCACCGGCTTCACCTACGATGCCGACAGCAAGACCTACCGGATGCTCCACGCGGACGGCACACCGCAGCTGGATGCCAACAACGGCCAGCAGGCAGATTTCGACAACCTGCTCATCCTGTTCAGTGCATCCACCCTGCGTGACGATGGTGTGACGCTGGATTACGACCTGACCATGGGCGGCGGTGTCTGGCTCAACGAGGGCCACCTGTGGAACATCACCTGGACGCAGGGCAGCGAGACCACCTTCTTCCTGTATGATTCCAACGGCCGCCCCCTGACCCTGACGGCAGGCCGCAGCTATCTGGCGCTGGTGTCCAGCCTGACCGGGCAGGAGCTCACCGTGCAGAACTCCACCGGGGAAAACCTGTTATAAGCAAAAGAGACGGTCCTGCAATCCAATGCAGAACCGTCTCTTTTTATGCTTTCTTACAGATCGACCACGCTGCCCACCTCGGCAAGGGTGGCAGGCACCGCGCCCAGATGGACCTCATCGGCATCCCGGCGCACCACAAAATGGACGGTCTGGCCTGCGGCAAAGTCAGGCTGATAGATCAGCTCCAGCGTCTGCCAGTCCGCCGGGGTCTCGCAGAAGCAGTGGAGCATGGCCCCGCGCCCTGCGGCCAGATTCAGCGTAAAGGCCGAGGCATCCGCCGCGTTCTCGCCATAGAGCGGGGCTGCAAAGCTGCCGCAGCGCACG
>ENA-OROK01004168-OROK01004168.1-human-gut-metagenome-genome-assembly--contig:-NODE-4168-length-10771-cov-2.330254_pt1 | contig 10771 bp, 8 predicted proteins | sample MGYA00242127_ERZ509046 | MGnify/ENA primary metagenome ERZ509046 (study PRJEB26280, sample SAMEA2338728) | human gut metagenome | biome: human gut; feature: human-associated habitat; material: faeces... | reverse complement strand
TTGCCTGGGCTGTCTTTAAGGCTGCTTTGTAAGGAACTTGGTCTATAACAAAAAGTAATTGTCCTTTCCGAACAACCTGTCCTTCCGTTACACAAAGTCGCTCGATAGTTCCCGATACTTGCGGATAAATATCTATATCCTGACGACCGCGGATCGTGGCCGAATAAGGTGTTGTCAACTCTTTGTCTGCCGTAGAAACTTTCATCGTCGCGTAAGATGCTTTCATCTGTGCATCCGGTGCATGTTTGCAGGATGCCATCCACATAGTCGTACAGCCGATAACTGCCATCAGCCGTATCCATTTTGCATTTGCTCTTGTCATATTCGTTTTATTCATTAAAAATGACGCAAATGTACCTTAAAAAGAGCGGTTTTATTTGTCTGAATGTCTATATAAATCTTCCATATTTATACAGTATAGATATTTTAAGAAAAGAATGATTGAAAAAAAACAAATAACTATAACTTATTGCCGTGTAATGTGTAAATATGGCGTTTGGAGGAAGAAGACAGGTTTATGGGGGAGATAAATTTCACGAGAGAGGGTGGTGCGCACACCACCCTCTTCTTTATTTTTATTGCAGATATTCTGCCAGTTTGGTTGGCAAGTAGAATGTATTGTTTTTGTCAACGTATACGATTACCGAATTCAGGCGGATTTCTTCCCGGCCTTTCTTTCCGATCGTCACGATGTTGCTGAACGGCGTGATGTTGATCTGCTTCCTTTTGTTTTTTACGACCAGTGAAGGAGAACCTTTCTCGTCTTTAGCCGGAACGATTTCACATTTGAAATCTTTGAATACTTCCGTGTGAGGAGCGAAGTTTCCGGCTGTCAGTTCTTCCAGCGTGTCGTGTGTCATACCGAACAGGGCACAGAGATAATGATTCAGTTCGATATTCGTGTGCATACCGAGAGGTAAGCTTGTACGGTCGGGATGGTAAGCTGCAAGGAACACCTCTTCGCCTGTGTGGCCGCCAGTTGTGAAACCGAAACAGGTTCTGGAGGTAAGCAGCTTGGACATGAAAGTCGTCAGCGAACTGCTGTATAAAGAGCCTTTGCCTTCGATCGAGCGTTCATTTTCCGGGATCGGGCTGTTTTTGTAATTCTTGCAATGGTTCAAGGCATCCAGTTCTTCTGGTGTCAGTTCGAAGCCGGCATATTCCCGGAAGACGTTTTGCACTTCGGAATTCGGTACACTGTTCACTTTCTTGGCAAAGCCTTCGGCTGTCAATTTATACAAAGAAAGCTGATGGAACAACTGGTCCTTGCTCAGTTTATCGTAACCTTTACAGTCGGCACGGCCGATACTGATACCGCTGTTACCATGATCGGGAACGATCACTACGGCAGTCTCGCCATTCTGACGGGCAAATTCGAGGGCAGCACCGCAAGCACGGTCGAAAGCCAACATATCCGTGGCCATGCCGACCGGATCGTTCGCGTGGGCAGCCCAGTCGACCTTGCTGCCTTCCACCATTAGGAAGAAACCGTTCGGGTTTTGGGATAACTTTTCGATTGCCTTGCGTGTCATCTCTTCCAAGGATGGCTGTTGGCTCGGATCTCGGTCGATGTCGTAAGCCATTTCCCGATCTCCGAACAAAGCCCACATATTGTTGCCTTTGTAATTACGCATACCATCGATGTCATTCTTGAAAATACCGTATCCGTTACCTTTCAGGTAGGCTTCGCTCTCTTCGGGAAGCAGGCTGGTGCCGCCACCGATCACGACGTTCAGGTCGTTGTGAGCCATCTGCGGAGCGATCCATTCATATTTGCCACGGTTGTAGCTGTGGGCGGAGCAGTCGGCCGGTGTTGCATGCGGGAATTCGCAGGTGAAAACCAGTCCCGTTGATTTGCCCTGTTTTATTTTGGCAGCTTCCAGGACGGTTGTCAGCGGTTGGAAAGCGCGTGCCGGATCGGTCGGGTAGATATCGTTGTCACCGTCGTTCTCCGGGTAGGTGGAAACGTAGCCTGTACGGCTGGGTTGTCCTGTCATGTAGCAGGAAGTCGTAGGAGCCGAGTCGCCGATCGGGGCATTCGAAGAATGCGTGCGGACTGTTCCGCAGAGATACGGGTCGATGTTCAATTTCGGTTTGTCGGGGTTGGTATACCATTGCAGCCAACGCGCCATAGAGACTGTAGCCAGTGATGTCCCGTCCGGGATTAGAAGAATGACATTCTTCACCGGCTTTACGTTTTCTACATCTTGTGCCTTTACCGGCATGAAGATGACAGACAGTAACAGGAGAAGTGAGATTGTTTTTTTCATTATGATTTATGATTTATGATTTATGATTTATTTGTCTAATTGTATGATATCTTCTGTGAAGTGCGTGATCTTCTCCAGTCCGGTTTCCGTAACCAGGAAACTATTTTCGATGCCGACGGCGCCGATACCCGGTATCACATATTTCGGTTCGAGTGCAAATACCATGTTCGGTTCCAGCATGTCTTTCGAGCGGGGCGTAAGTACCGGCAGCTCGTTTATCTGGATGCCGATGCCGTGCCCTACGAATTTGGCTTGTTGCTTGGTCCCCATGAAGTATGCGCCGAGTCTCTGGCTTTCGGTGATCTTGGCGGCTATCTCGTAGAGTTCGGCACAAGGTGTGCCCGGCCGGGCGATATTCTCGATCTCGCTTTCGATAAGGAGGGCTGTCTGATGTGCCCGGTAAGCAAGCTCGGTCAGGTGGCCGACGGAGAACACACGTGTCATATCCGTCATATAAGCCGTATAATTTCCTGCCATGTCTACCATGATGGCTGTCCCTTCTTTCAGAGGCGTTCCGTTTGCACCTAACGGGCAGGAAGCGTCGATACCACTACCACCTAAGGCAAAGTCGAAAGGCGAGGGGACTTCGGCGTTTTCTCCCGCCAGGATACTTCCCATAAAGATATCCATATTGGCGCCGAAGGCGCGGAACAGTCCGATGGAACCGTTCTTGCGCATCCGTTTTTCTATTTCATACTGGAATTCGAGATCAGTCATTCCGGGGCGGAAACATTCGGGAATTTCGGCATATGTCTTGGCGTGGCGTTCGGCCGAGATGCGGAACATTTCGATCTCGTACGGTGTCTTTATCCGGCGCAGTTCACGCATCATTGCGGTTGCGTTTCCGGTCTCTTTCGGATTGAAGATCTTTTGCAGACGTATATAGTCGTTGTATGTCAGTTCGTCGGCTTCGAGCAGAAGCTTTTCCGGCATTTCCAGTCCGTAGAACGCGAAGAGCTCGGCCATCTGTTCCGGTTTGCGAATGTATTCGACATGATCGCCTGCCAGTCCGTTCGGCCGTTTCACGAAGAACCACGGAGCACCTTCCGCAGGAAGATAGAAATAGCCGCTATAGATACGTCCGGTTGTGTAATACAGATTTACATCCACGGTAAGCAGGCATCCGTCGGCATTTATCTTCCGCATCGCCTGTTGTATGCGATCCCATTTCAGCTTAAGATCGCCGGTCAATTCTTTTTGTATCATTTTCAACACTTATTTTTATCCGGCATCAAAGATATTAAATTAATGCCGGGATTGGAATGATTAGGGATATTAAATCTTGATTAAATTTAGAATTGTTCGAGTACTTGTATCCGCTTTTCAATGGGTGGATGAGTGGCGAAAAGTCTGCTTAAACCGTTCAGTGCGCTTTTGGCCTGTTGGCCCGGATGCTGGATGAAAAGCTGGGCTACGTCTTCTCGTTTGACGGCTTCGATGTCGGGATCGGCCGAGATTTTCCGTAGTGCGCTGGCGAGGGCGAGCGGATTCTTGGTCATTTCGGCAGCTCCGGCGTCGGCCAGGTATTCCCGTTTGCGCGAGATGGCGAAACGCATCAGCATGGAGAAGAAATAACCGATGGCTGCAACAACCATGACTAAGACGATGATGATCGCAGTGTTGTTTTTCTCGTCTCTCCTGCGGCTCATCGACGAGTAGTAGACGGAACGCATGGCCATCTGTGCGAGCATGGCAAAGATGCCGACAAAGACAATCGATACGATCATCAGGCGCACGTCTTTGTTGCGGATATGCGACAGCTCGTGTGCAATGACCGCTTCCAGTTCTTGGTCGTCCAACTTGTCGATGATCCCCCGTGAGAGGCTGACGGGGTAAGTCCTTTCGTTGATGCCGCTTGCAAAAGCGTTCAGAGAATCGTCGTTGATGATATTGATCTTGGGCATTTTCATTCCCTGGCTCATACATAGGTTTTCCACTAAGTTGTATACCCTTTTGTTTTCCATTCTCGACAAAGGTTCGGAACCGGTTGCCGAGTTGATGATGCTTGTATTGGCAAAATAGGCGATGATGAACCATATGAGTACGCCTCCTAATACGTATGGCGCCAAATGGATGAACATCCCGGTGGAATATCCGAGCAGTTCGGCCCCCGTCAGGCCGTCGTCGTTCATCGCCAACAGGTGGAGTAGGTAGCAGAACGCAAAAAGCAATCCCATTACCAGGCAGGGAAACAAGCAAAGCAGGAGCAGGGACCGGAAATTGTTCCTGCTCTGTTGGGTTTGTATACCGACGTATTGCATCCTTAGAACTTGATTTTAGGTGCTTCTTCGAGTGTCGCGCGTTGTTCGCCCAGGTCGAACATCACTTCCTTCTTGAAACCGAACATACCGGCGATCAGGTTGGACGGGAATGTCTCGACTGCGTTGTTCAACTCTTTCGTGGCCGAATTGAAATAACGGCGCACGGCAGCCAGTTTGTTTTCCAGGTCGGAAATTTCTTCCTGCAACTGCAAGAAGTTCTGGTTGGCTTTCAGATCGGGATAGGCCTCGAGCGTGATCTTCAATCCGGCAAGAGCGGAAGTCAGGACGTTTTCGGCCATGATCTTGTCGTCGATCGTTTTGGCGCTGATCGCTCCGTTACGGGCGTTAATGACGCGTTCCAGGGTCTCTTTCTCGTGTGAGGCATAGCCTTTGACCGTTTCGACCAACTGTGGGATAAGGTCATGGCGTTGTTTGAGCTGTACGTCGATGTCGGCAAATGCGTTCTCGCGGTTGTTGCGCAATTTCACTAACGAATTATACAAAGAAACGATCCAGATTGCCAGGATCACGATCACTGCTATTAAAATGATTACTGTCATTGTCTTTATTTTTTTAGGTTACGGCTGCAAACATACGAATTAATTTACAATCTTGTTTCTCTTGAATCCTAAAACAGGTCACTATGTGATTCATTCCGAACCAAGAGCCGTTCTACAGTAAAAAATATCCACAAAACCGTAATTTGTATTCCTTCTGTTCGAGTGATGCCCTGTAATTTTGTTCCCGGAAGAAAACGAATAAAAATCAAATCTGAAATTTGAAAATATGGAAACAACAAAAACAGTGCTTGCTCCCGGAGAGCGTATTACAGTGATCGATGCCTTGCGTGGCTTTTCTCTTATCGGCATTTGCCTGATTCATTCTATGCAACATTTTGGAGCTATGGGGACGATGACGTCTCAGGCTGTGTTCCCGTGGGAGGGAACGATGAACGAGATTTTCAGTTGGCTTATCAATTATCTGGTTTTCGGGAAATTCTTCATTATCTTCTCTTGCCTGTTCGGTTTAAGTTTCTTTATCCAGATGGATCGGGCGGCGAAGAAAGGACTTGACTTCCGTCCACGTTTTTTGTGGAGGCTGGTTCTCTTGTTGGCGATCGGTTATTTACACGGCTTGATTGTCCGGGTGGATATTTTGCTGATATATGCGATACTGGGGTTTGTTTTGGTGTTGATGTATAAATGGCCGACCAAGCTGTTGGCAGGGATTACGCTGTTTCTTTTCTTAGGGGGGGCGACACTTGTCCCGGTAGCTTATAAAAGCCTGACGGCTCCGGCGGTCGAGCAGGTGGAACGTGTTGCCGAAAGGCCTGCTTCCCGTCCGGCAGGTCCTCGGAAAGTCCCGACCTTGTCTGAAACGATCGAGAGTAACGCTTGGGACGGGATCGTCGGAAAAATGCGCTTCCAGGTGTCGAGCGGGCGTATTTACTTGACCTTGGGACTTTTCATCTTAGGGTTCATCGTAGGACGCATCCGTCTGTTCGAGCGTATGGATGAGTTTCGTAGCCGACTGAACCGTTGGGCCTTGCTTGCCCTCTCAGGGTTGGGACTGCTTTATGTGGCGCGTTCTTATCTTCCGCCTGTGGCTTGGGGAGAGGTCTCTTTTTATTCGTGGATGAGTTCGACGACGACTAATCTGATTAACCTGTTGACTGCTTATCTATGGGTAATTGTGGTGATGGAGGGATACCGTTTGCAGAAGGTGCAGCGGGCGATGGCGCCGTTAGTCAGCTATGGGCGTATGGGCCTGACGAATTATATCGCGCAGTCCGTGATCGGAGTCTTTATTTTTTCCGGTTTCGGGTTGGATTGGAGCCATCTGGGTGTTTTCTTGAGCGTATTGGTTTGTCTTGCTTATACGGGTGTTCAGATAGTGTTCAGCCATTATTGGCTGAAGAAGTTCCGTTATGGACCGATGGAGTGGTTGTGGAGGACCGGTACTTATATGAAATGGCAGCCGGTGGCACGGTGAACTCCCTCATCTCGCCTATAGTCATTGTTGTTGTGATCATTTTTTGAGTGTAAATGTTTGCTTTCCGCCGGATCTGTGAGTACCTTTGTCTAATATCAATACATTAATACCATGTTAGACAAATTAGATTATTCTTTGGTTCCGAACGACTTTGCACTTTGTTTTAACGGGAAATGCCTACATGCTTCCACCTGTCTGCGTCATCAGGTGTCGCGGCATATCCCGAAAGAACGTTGGGCGGTGAGAGCGATCAACCCGGAACGTGTTGTCCCCGATGGCGATTGTTCCGGGTTTATGGACGACAGCCCGTTGAAAAATGCCTATGGCATGGAGCACCTGTTGGACAATATCCCTTATCGCCAGGCTAAAGAAATACGGCGGGAGATGAGAGAATATTTCGGGACGACTCATTTTTACCGTTTGAAACGCAGGGAGCGTTGTTTTACTCCCGAAGACCAGTTATACGTACGCGATTTGCTCCGTCAATACAATATCGAAGAGGAACCCCTCTTCGACCGGTATGAAGAAAATTTCGGTTGGGAACGTTGTTCTGATACCATTGCATGAAAGAGAAATTTCCATCGCATGAAAATAAATTTTCCATAGTGGGGAAATAAATTTTCATGTGATGGAAAATTTATTTTCACTGTTGGGGAAAGAATGAAAATTTTTAGTGTATCTGAAGAAACGAGGTTTCTTGTATAAATTGCTTGTGTTGAAAAAAGACCTATCTTTGCAAACTTGATCGACAAAGTAAACTTAAAAAGATATTGTATATATGGAAAAACAAAAACAGTCCCGGCGACTGCTGTCGCTGGATGCCCTGAGGGGGTTTGATATGTTCTTTATTATGGGAGGGGCTTCTCTTTTCGTTGCGTTGGCAACGTTGTTTCCGAATTCTTTTTTTCAGGCGATAGGTGGACAGATGGATCATGTGGAGTGGGACGGGTTGACGCACCACGACACGATTTTTCCGCTGTTTCTGTTCATTGCCGGCATCTCGTTTCCGTTCTCGTTGGAAAAGCAGCGCGAACAGGGGAAGAGCGAGTCGGATATCTATAAAAGGATTGTCCGCAGAGGAATTACGCTGGTGTTGCTGGGATGTGTCTATAACGGATTGCTACAGTTTGACTTTGCGAACCTTCGTTGCGCCAGCGTCTTGGCGCGTATTGGGTTGGGATGGATGTTTGCCGCCTTGCTGTTCGTGCATTTCCGGACTTCAGTCAGGGCGTGGATAGCGGGGGTGATCTTGGTCGGCTATTGGGTTTGGATAGCTTTTATCCCTGTGCCGGGTGCGGAGGCCGGACCATTCACGCTGGAAGGCAACTGGGTCGGCTATGTGGACCGTTTGTTGTTGCCGGGGCGTTTGCATCAAGGATTTTTTGACCCGGAAGGGTTGTTGTCCACGTTACCGGGGATTGTGACGGCTATGTTGGGAATGTTTACGGGCGAGTTTATCAAGTTGCGTAAAGAGGGATTGACGGACAAGCGGAAGGTGGCAGGCTTGGTGTTGGCCGGTGTGCTGTTACTATTGGTGGGGGTGTTGTGGAGTTTGGTGTTCCCGATCAACAAAAAGCTGTGGAGCAGTTCGTTTGTCTGCGTTGTCGGAGCCTATTCGGTTTGGATGTTCGCCCTGTTTTATTACATTGTCGATGTGTTGGGATGGCGGAAATGGACTTTCTTCTTCCAGGTGATCGGGGTTAATTCGATTACGATCTATTTGGCGCAAAAATTCATCGATTTCTCTTATACATCCCAAGGCCTGTTTGGCGGACTTGTCGGATGGATGCCGGAAGCCGCGCAGCCTTTAGCCAGTTCGATCGGCTACATTGCCGTTTGCTGGGGATTCCTGTACTTCCTGTACCGTCAACGAATTTTCCTGAAAGTGTGAAGAAATTTGTGATTTCAGATTTATGACCAGAAAACATAACATTAAACATAAATCTGAAATCTTTTTTTATACAAATCATAAATCATAAATCATCATGAAACCATCTTATCAACGCCTGGAGTCGCTCGACGTGTTACGTGGCTTCGATTTGTTTTGTCTGGTGGCGCTGGAAGGGGTTCTGCATCCTCTCGGACGTGCGATAGATGCGCCTTGGTATAACGATTTTTTGTGGTGCTTCTCGCATGTGCAGTGGGAGGGGTTCTCTTCGTGGGACTTGGTGATGCCGCTCTTCATGTTTATGGCGGGCGTGTCGATGCCGTTCGCCCTTTCCCGATATAAAGTGATGCCGGATAAATGGGCGGTCTACCGTCGTATCGTCAAGCGGGTGGCCTTGCTCTGGGTCTTCGGTATGATGTGCCAGGGAAATCTTTTAGGATTGGACCCGGACCGGATTTATCTTTATTCGAACACATTGCAGGCAATTGCGATGGGCTATCTGATTTCGGCAATGCTGTTCCTGCATGTGCGTCTGTCCGTGCAGATCGGGACGGCGGTCGCCTTGTTGTTAGCCTATTGGGGAGCCATGCAGTTTATTACGGTCGATGGTTATGGAGGTGGCAACTACACGCCGGACGGTAACCTGGCGGAATGGGTGGACCGTACGGTCCTGGGACGATTCCGCGATGCTGCTGTTGTGGAGAACGGACAGATCGTATTTGCCGGATCTTATCGTTATACTTGGATATTAAGTAGCCTGAACTTTGGCGTGACGGTGCTGACCGGAGTTTTTGCCGGGCATATCTTGAAGAGCGGAATGGACCGGAAGCACAAATGGCAATGGCTGTTAGGAATCGGTGTGATAATGGTTGCGCTGGGTTGGCTGTGGGGCTTGCAGTTGCCGGTGATCAAGAAGATATGGACGAGCTCGATGGTGTTGGTCAGCAGTGGCTATTGTTTCCTGTTGATGGGTTTGTTCTATTATTGGATCGATTATAAAGGACACCGGAAGAACCTGACTTGGTTGAAAGTCTACGGCATGAATTCGATCGTGGCCTATATGCTGGCTAACGTGATTAGTTTCAGATGTATAGGAACTTCTCTTTTTCATGGCCTCGAACAATATACAGGAAATTATTATCCGGCTTTGATTGCAGCGTCGAACGCATTGATTATTTATGTAATTTTGTGGCTGCTTTATAAGCGGAATATATTTTTGAAAGTGTGAAAAGATTTATGATTTATAATTTATGATTGATCATCAATGCATAAACTATAAATCATAAATTATAAATTACAAATGATAACTCATAAATCTCAAAACAATGGAATCGATCAAGCAAATATACAGGATCGGTCACGGGCCGTCCAGTAGCCACACAATGGGGCCGATGCGTGCTGCCCGGATGTTCCTGGAACGCAATCGGGGAGCCGTACGTTTTAATGTTACGCTCTATGGGAGCCTGGCGGCTACAGGCAAAGGCCACATGACGGATGCGGCAATTCTCGAAGTGTTGAGCCCGGTGGCCAAGACCAATATCACTTGGGAACCGAAGGTGTTCCTGCCTTTTCATCCGAACGGCATCCTCTTCCAGTCGTTTGACGAAAGCGGAGAGGAACTGGATAACTGGACGATTTACAGTATCGGGGGAGGGACGTTGGCAAACGAAACCTACAACGAGTTGACACAGGGTCAGGTCTACGAAATGCATACCATCAAGGACATACAGGCCTGGTGTGAAAAAACCGGCCATTCCTACTGGGAATATGTCGAACAGTGCGAAGGTCCGCAGATATGGGACTATCTGGCCGAAGTATGGGAAGTGATGCAACAAGCGGTCCGTAACGGCCTCGAAGCCGAAGGCATCTTGCCCGGCGGTCTGGGAATCCGGCGTAAGGCATCCGACTATATGATCCGTGCCAAAGGTTACGGCAGCAGTATCAAAAGCCGTGGGATGGTCTATGCGTATGCTCTGGCCGTTTCCGAGGAGAACGCTTGCGGAGGCAAGATCGTGACGGCTCCGACCTGCGGTTCGTGTGGTGTCATGCCGGCTGTGCTTTACCATCTGAAAGAGTCCCGCGACTTCCGTGACTCTCGTATCTTGCGTGCGTTGGCGACAGCCGGGTTGTTCGGTAATGTGGTCCGTACGAATGCATCCGTTTCCGGGGCCGAGGTAGGATGCCAAGGAGAGGTCGGTGTGGCTTGTGCGATGGCTGCTGCTGCGGCCAGTCAGTTGTTCGGGGGGACGCCTGCACAGATCGAGTATGCGGCCGAGATGGGGCTGGAGCATCACTTGGGACTGACTTGCGACCCGGTTTGCGGGTTGGTACAGATTCCCTGTATCGAAAGAAACGCCGTT
>ENA-OROK01004160-OROK01004160.1-human-gut-metagenome-genome-assembly--contig:-NODE-4160-length-10790-cov-2.928924_pt1 | contig 10790 bp, 9 predicted proteins | sample MGYA00242127_ERZ509046 | MGnify/ENA primary metagenome ERZ509046 (study PRJEB26280, sample SAMEA2338728) | human gut metagenome | biome: human gut; feature: human-associated habitat; material: faeces... | reverse complement strand
TCTGCACGCTCCAATTCGGTGAACGCCTTTTCTCCCTCATCTCCGATAAAGAAGCCTTCGAGCGCGCCAAGCGCATGGACGTTTCAAAATGGCTCGTTTTCTATGCGGAAAACGGCAGAATTGAGGACGAAGTCCCGTTCGGAAGAATAAAATCTTCCGTATTAAACAGAGGCTTGGACGGCACGGGCATAGCCATTTGCCCCAAGGGCTTTGAGACGGGCTTCATGTTTTCAAGCGTCTTCAAAACGGGAAACGCGTCCGAGACCCTGTCGGTGCCGCTTCTGCCAGAATCCGCACACGCTGTCACTTGCCCGCTTTGCTGGCTAAAATTCGACGTCGGCGACGCAATGAGTATAGCCGTTCACGAAAGTTTGCGCGGCGACCCAATCCTCGGAAGCGAAGAAATGCTGCGCTTCCTGCCGACCTCATTCAACGAAGACGGCGTGCCGCTCGATCCCGCCGGAATGCCCGCGCCAGATATCGCCTGCCCGCATTGCCGCAGGCGCCTGCCGCCGGGTTACTTGGAGCTCGACAACAGAATTTTCTCGATAGTAGGCGCGCCGAGCGCGGGAAAATCATACTATTTGAGCGTCTTAATAAAAGAGCTCCAAGGTTCGCTCTACCGCAATTTTGGGATAACCTTAAAAGACTTGGATCCGTCCGGAAACGTCCTTCTAACCCAGATGAAAAACCGCCTATTCTCCGCAAAACGGCCGGAGGACGCAATTCTTGCGAAAACCGCTCTCGAAGGCGCAATGTACGAGCGCTATCCGAGATTCGGCAAAATGGTGGCTCTCCCCAAGCCGTTCACATATTCCCTATCGGAGGACGGCAAGCCCGAAACATCGATTATTTTTTACGACAACGCAGGCGAACATTTTGAGCCCGGGCTCGACATCGAGGAATCTCCGGGGGCTATGCATGTGGCGAGCTCCTCGGCGATATTCTTCTTGTTCGACCCGGTCTCCAACCGCAATTTTAAGCGCCTAATCGGCCAGCATCCCGACCCTCAGCTAAATATTGGAGGGCGAATCGACCAACAGGATACGATATTGTCCGAAATGGAAGTAAGAATTAAAAGGATTCTGTCGGTTGAGCCTTCCAAGCGCATCGACACTCCCATCGCAATAATTCTGGGCAAGTGCGATATCTGGCGCAATCTGCTGAAGGAAAATCTCGAAAACCCAATAAAAGACGGCTGCCTCGACCTCTCCATAGTGGACTCAAACAGCGAAAAGTTGCGGCGCTTTATGCTGTCGATTGACCCGTCCATCCCGTCGGGTGCGCAGACAATATCTTCTAACGTAAGATTTTTCGCGCTTAGCGCGCTCGGGCATTCACCCGAGATGCTTACACTCGGCGAGTGCGCCGGGAAAATCGCGCCCATACCGGAAAAACTCAATCCGATAGACGTGGATATCCCGACGATTTGGGCGTTGTCGCAAACGACAAATTTGATACCAACGCGTTGAAATGGCATATCAACTGATATTCACAAGTTCGCCCGTCTCCCTAACAACGGGCAGAACCGGCTTCTCGACTGTCGCGCGGACTTCGGGAATGCCGGAGAAGTTGGCGGCGGCAGTCGAGAGGTGCAGCGTATATGAGGCTGCGCGCGGGGCGGTGTATTCGCACCGCATATTGTCGGTAGGTTCGCAAAAATGGTATTTGCTCTCCAAGATTAAAGATGCGGGGGTTGACTATACAAACCGCAATAATTTTCTCGCACACCATTTGATTTTGTCGCCCGAGGAGGCTGTTCAGCTAAATTCCAATCCTGCCGAAATACTCCTATTTTGGGGCGGATGGCTCGGCTCCTGGAGCGGAGAACCGCGCTATATTGAGCCTCCACAAGGCCTATCTGAAATCAAAGAAAAAGCGGAATTGCCGGCGAGGGAGTGGGAAAAAATATTTTCCGACGCCGGGAAAGCCGCGCTGCTTGGGGCGTCTGCTGTAAAAATTAAGGCCGAGATTTCTTCGGCGGAAACGCTCTTGAGGCTTTATGCGGAAAGTTTAAGGCTGTTTATAAATCCCGGGCAGTCGTGGGAAATATCGTTTACGACACATTTTAACGCGTCGGAAAACCCGCGCGATTTTATATGGCGCGCTGGTTCCGGGGCGGAATTCCAGTGCGAGATAGACGTCGAAAAACGCCTTTGCCCGCCAGCTCCGGACAATAGGTCGGCGGAGTATGCGCGCACCGGAATAATGAATAACTGCGAGAAATTCAATTTGAAAGTTTCTGGCCCGGACTTTGGAAAACGCAAATTTAATGTTGTTGCCGATACCGGCGAAGAGCGGACTTTATTGGATTGGAAAACTATTATTGTAGCTTCTTGCGCTGTCGCGGTGCTTGCGGTTGCTGCGGTTTTCGCGTTTTTCGGGGATTCTGGCGGCGAGGAAAAAGCCGCCGCGCGCGAAGTTCCCAAGCTTGTCCCAATAAAAAAAGCGCCCGTTCTTAAAAAGTCGGAAATGACGCTCTCTGAAACGCGAGACGCCGTAAGGCTTGAAATCGAAAACGGAAATTTCCAAAAAGCCCTGTTGATTTGGGACAGATCCACGCATTCAAAAAACGACCCCTCTTACCGCAAAAAAATATTGAGCGACATAGGGCACAGGGCAGACTCCCTCATGGATTTTTCGGAAAAAGTCTTTTCCCTCGAATCCGCATCGCAGGAGGACTATTCCAAGGCAATTTCAAACGTTTTTACCGCGCGCAGGGCGTTGGATATTGCAGGCGTGCCGCGCATCGAAGAACGCATGAAAACATGGAAAACTTTAAACGACAAAATAAAAAAATAAATGACTCCGCAGCTTTTAATAGTTAAAATACAATCCATACTCGGAGGTTCCTCCACCGCCGGCGAACAGCAAAAGAGAGCTATTGCTGCAGAATACTGCCGCATGTGCGCGGCCGCGAATGAACAGCTTGAAAGGGTCGTGGCTCTGATACGCGCGGGCAGGGAGTATCCGGCGCTGCAAGTCGCGGAATCGTGCGGGCTGCTCGAATCGCTGAATGCGCTCGTATTCCCAGAGCTTCCCCAATGGCGCGACATTTGTGCGTCGGAAAACTATCCCGTGCCGCCGCCGTTCGACGAAGAGAGAATCGGGCTTGTGCAGTCTCTGTATTCCAAGGGTATTACACAGACACACCCGCTTTACAGGGACTTCCGCAGAGCAATGCGCCTGCGCGACTATCCCAAAGCCCTATCTGTCATTAGGACTATTGTAAAAATAAACTCCTACGATGCAGAGGCCGCGCGCGAGTGCGAAAAACTCCGCAAAAAAGTTGCTCAAAGCCTAATCGCGCCACTCGACGCCGCCCTCAACGCAAATGACGACGACAAAATACTTTCCATATGCGCACAGTTGGATCCCGATTCCGACGCCGTAATGAAAAGCTCCGTATGGGAGCGCGCGCAAAAAATAAGGAAATCCCTCGAAGAAAAGCGCAATGCAAAAAAGAAGTCTGAAATACTAAAAAAACTATCTTCAATAAATCCCTCGGAAGATTGGGAGGAGGCTATTTCTCTTTTGTCGGAACTGAGCCTTTTCTCTAACGAGGAGGATTTATCCGAAAGCGAAAGGCAGATAGTCGAAAAATGCCTTTCCGAATCCGAGAAAAAACATTCTGAAAAACTCGCCGCCGAAAAGGCCGCGCGCGCCCGTAACCAGATATTGATTGAGCTTGAACATCCATCGGGCGGGTCTTCCTCAGCAAACCTAAAAAAACTTATTGCCCTAAAGTCCGAGGCAGCGGACAAATTGGACGAAGAAACTTCAAAGCGCCTCGACGAGCGCATTTTGAGGCTCCGCAAGTCTGCGTTTAGGTCGGCTGTGGCAACTATCGTAATTTCCGCCGCAGTCTTGGGCGTCGCCGCCGGAATATCGTACAAACTTTACGCTTCTTGGAAGCAAAACCAGAGGCTTACTGCAGCAGATTCCTTCATTGCCTCCATCGAACAACTCGACTCGCCAACGTCAAAATTGGAGGCCGTCGAAAAATTCGGCATGGAAAATCCGGATCTCGCGGATTCGCCGAGATACTCTACGCGGCTTACGAAAATAATAGATTCCGCAAATGCCGAGGCGACGGAAAACGCAAGAATTTCAAAAGCTTTGGACTCTCTCGAAAAAATCGACTTTGAAGCGGCAAAATCTTCTGACTTCGACGATGCCGCCGCAGTATCGGGAAGCCTGTCAACGGATATTGCAGTTCTCGATTCCATAAAGCGCTCCGAGTTTAAAGAGAGGCTCGATGCGTTTGTCAAAAAACTAAATTCCGCAACTCAGAGCAGGAAAATCGCGCTCGGCGACCGCACGCGCGAGCTGCTTGAAGAATATGAGAAAATCCTCGCGGACTACGAGGGCTTTGAGTCCGAATTGCCGGTTTTGATTTCACGGGAAGAAAAAGTATTAAAAGAATTGCGCCCGATAATGTCGGACACCTCCAAAAATTTCAGGCCGCACAATATAGATTCGGACAGATTTGAAGAAATAACTTCCAAAATCTCCACCGCGCGCTCTAAGTACGAAAAATTCGGCATACTGCGCGAAGCGCTGTTGTCTTCAAAAGATACTTACGACTACCTCGCGGCTCTCGATATGCTAACGGTTGACGGAACCGTGCCCGCGGAATTTTCGCGGAAACTATCGCCAATCGCGGAGCTAAGGCGGGAAATTAAAACAGGGCAGGCGGTGGAATTCGCCGATTTGGACGCAATAGCGAACCTTCCCGACGCCTTTTCGACGCCAAAAGCGGTATTGCCTGAAAGCAAAACCCTGACGAGCCTATACAGATATACAACAGAATCCGGCTCGCCCGTCTATACAATCGCCCAGGTTTCGGAGCGTACGCAAAAATGGAGCGGAGGGTACACCACGGTGCAGGAGGCGAAAGAAATTTCCCTCGGCGGAAATATCACATCCACCCGCTATATGAAAAGCAAAACGAGCGGCCGCGAGCCCGTTGGAGACTTGCTGACCGGCGGGGCGCTTACACCGGAATCTCTTGTCGGAGTTGAAGTTTTCAAGACGGCGGCGTCTAAGTCTCTCTTGGATGCGCTTGCTATGATAGCAAATTCTAATGTAAATCCTGCGTATAAAGCCTATCTTGAAAAAATTATAATTGAAAAATTGAAGGCAAAACCGGTTGAGACGGGCTTCGCGTATTCGCCGAGCGCCAAGGCGCATGCCGATAAAGTTCTAAAAAACACCTCCGGAATGTTCGACTACTCTTGGATTTTTGAAAAGGACTCTAAGCTCAAATATCTGAAATCCGAGCTGTATTCAGAAGTATTGCCCGATTTTGAGAAGGAAGCGCATATTTTCGCGAAAGCTGTTGAAATCGCGGAATCTTCACCCCTTGAACTCGTTGGCATTGTGCTCGAAAACGGAAAAATGCGGCTTTTTAAGGAGCCAAAAGGGGCATTGTGGGGAGTATCAAAAAAAGGCTTCGGACGCCTTGCCTCCAAAAACGACGCAATTGCGCTCAGCCCGGTTTTTTCTGAGACGATCTCTTCAAAGGAGATTATCTCCAAAGCGAAAGAAAAATAAATGGCTAACTTCTATATAAAGTGGAAGGGCGAAATAAGCGGGCCGTTTTCAAATTCTGAAATTTTGGAAATGTTAAATACAGGTAAAATAGGCCTGTTGCACGAAATCCGCGAAGAAAATTCGGAGTCTTGGCAGTTTTTAAAGGATTTTGACATTTCCAAAGCGGAAAATGCGCCTCAAAAGAAATCGGACGCAGATATGATGTACGCCGCTTTTTTCCTCGGAGGGGCTTCTTTTCTCCACCCTATAATATATCTCTTTGCTATACTATTTGATGGATATATATTTTTTAGAGCGCGCGCACGAAAAAAAACACAGCCGGAATGGATAAGACTGGCCATTCTCATAACTGCCGTCTCCGGAATGGCGGGAATTATTTTTTACAAGAATATATATCCGGTACTTTGTGGCAAATGATTATTCTAAATGCGGGGAAATAGGTTGCAAAAAACATCTTTTGTGGGATAATACCCTAAAATGAGAAAAATCCTTTTCGTCGTAAACAAGACAAAGCAGAAGGCGCGTGAAATAGCCGAAAGGCTGTCAAATGTCGCGCTGAAAGCCGGTATGGAAATAGAGCTTTGCTTGGATTTCCCCGTTCCCGAGTCGGCATTTGCCGGCGCGGATATCTGTTGCGTGGTCGGCGGCGACGGAACTATTCTTTCGTGTGTCAATGCAGTCGCAGATTGCGGAATCCCGATTTTCGGCATAAACCTCGGCAAACTCGGATTCCTCGCCCATTACAGCGATTCAATCGACGACGAATCATTTCTGACTCTCGCAATGGGTGAGGGAAGGTTTCTCGAACGCGAACTCCTCGAAGCGAAGGTGGACGGGCATTCTTTCGTGGCGCTTAACGATTTTGCAATAAAGGCTTCCGGAGCCGCGACAGTATCGGGATTGAGTGTAAATGCCGACGGGGAATTTATAGCGGACTACCTCGGAGATGGCCTGATATTTTCCACCCCGACAGGCTCTACGGCCTACAATCTATCCGCCGGCGGACCGCTCGTACACCCAAAGGCAAAAGTTTTTGTGATGACGCCTATTTGCCCGCATACGCTCTCAAATAGAAGCCTCGTTTACGACGCATCTGCCAAAATTAAGATTTCTTGCATATTGGGGGATTGCGTTTTCGTCTCCGACGGGAGGATTGTTGCAAACTTTCCCCGCTGCGCGCAGGCGGACATTTTTATATCGTCAAAAACTGTAAAATTTTCCCGCCTACACGGGCATTCACATTTCAGTATTTTGCGCTCAAAACTCGGATGGGCTGAGGACCCGCGGCACTCAAAAATATGAATTCCACAAAAATAGACGATTCCCCAACGGGCGGGACGCCGGAAAATGAGGCGCTTATAAAAAAGTTGCGTGCGAGGGATAAAGCGGCTTATTTTATTTCTTATGCGTCGGTTGTCTTGGTGCTCGCATGCGGAGTTTGCCTTTTTATCGTAGCCGACTCTTCCCCTCTAATAAGAAGATTTGCGGAAACAGCTTTGGGAAAATCTGTCGCGGTTGACGCGTTTTTACTTATATTTTTTATTTTTGGAATGCCGCAGTGGGGAATTCTTAGGTTTAAGGCGTGGGCTTGCGCGGGGGCAGCCGCGTATATAGCGTACTCGCTCCCGGAATTTGCCCAGCAGGCGTGGGCTTTTTGCGCTGCTTCAACGTTGCTTGGTGCGTGCACTCTCCGCAAGGGGCCCGTACTTTCCGCATTTATTGGCGTTGCGGCTTTGCTCGCGTGTGCATTATTCTATAAAATATTTCAACCCTAAAAAACTATGGATTCACCTAAAAAAAATTCGCTGTTTTTTACCGTAAAAAATTTTTTGACCACAAGTATTTGGGACCCCTATTACTCTGAAAAGAAAGGGCTGGCGGGATTCGGAGTTGTTCTACTGAGAATAATTGTTACGACGATAAACGGGATTCTCAAAAACCGCGTATTCGTACAGGCGTCGTCGCTATCGTACGCTACGCTGCTTGCAATCGGCCCGATACTCGCGATAACAATTTTATTCTCAGGAATATTTTTTAGGGATAAAGGAGAAAAATTTATATACGGGAAAATTCTCGACGCCGCAACTTTTGTTATGCCGGCTGTCGCGGAAATGATGCCACCTGCAAATACCGACTCAGGAAGCGTCTCAAAAATCAATCCTGTTGTCTTTAAGTTTATAAACAATATATCAAAGGGAAGCGTTTCCGGAGGCGCAATAGGAGTGGCGACAATGCTCGTCACGTGTCTATTGCTATGCAAAAATATGGAGAGCTCCATCAATTTAATTTGGGGCGCGCGCAAAGGGCGAAAATGGGTAGATCGAATAGTCTTCTACTTCTCGATGATTTTTTTTGGTTCCGTAGGCACGATTTTTGGAATGACTTTTTTGGCAACTTCCCAGCTTTCGTCGTTTGTGGGCGGAATCCCGATAATATCGGATTACGCCTCATGGATAACGTATTTGATAGGCATGGCGGGGATGACAGTCGTTCTGGCTTCGTTCTATAAATTCTTTCCGTGCGCGCGCGTAAAATGGAAGGCGGCGCTCGTGGGGGGATTTATCATAATGCTGATGCTGATGCTAAACAACAAACTTTCTTTCATATATATCGGATACATTGTTAAGCAGCAAAATCTTTACGGGTATCTCGCAATAGTGGCTGTGGCAATGTTTAGCCTTTATATATTTTGGCTCGTAATATTGTCCGGAAGCCAGATTACCTATGCCGTGCAATATATGGATTTTCTATCCGACGACGACGCTTGGAACGCCATGGGGCCGCGTATGCGCGCGCTGTGCGGGCTTGCTGCTTTCGCCGAAATATCCCGCGAATTCTGCCTTCGCGACGGGATTCCGACGCAGGAGACCCTTTCCTCCAAGCTAAAACTTCCGTCGGCGGCAGTGGCAGCATCGTTGGACATTTTGTCCGACAAGGGATTTGTGTGCAAAGTTTTGACGGCAGATACGCAGGAATCCGCCGGCTATAAACCTTCTGTTCCCCCAGAATCCGTCACGCTTTCGCGCTTTTTTGAAGAATGGGGATACAACCAGTGCGACAAACCCTCAATTCTATCCCATAGCGAACCGGCGGTTGCCGAGGCGCTTAAATCGATAGACGAATACGCAGGACTCGACATAAGCAAAAAAACAATAAAAGACCTAATATAATGGACATATTTGAATTTAGAAACGAATATTTAAAAGGCGGGCTTTCGCGCGCCGACCTCGACGACAATCCCTTTAAACAATTTGAAAAGTGGTTTAACCACGCGTGCGAGTGCAATGTGACCGAGCCCAATGCGATGGTGGTGTCCACCGTTTCGGCGGAGGGGGCGCCCTCGTCGCGCGTTGTGTTGCTAAAATCGTGGGACGAAAAAGGGTTTGTGTTTTACACAAACTACACAAGCCGCAAGGCGCGCGAGATATCGGAAAACAACAAGGTTTGCGCAGTTTTCGCGTGGCTTGACCTTGAGCGCCAGCTGCGAATAGAGGGGATTGCCGAGAAAGTCTCGGCAGCGGAGTCTTTGCGATACTTTTTGTCAAGGCCGTTCGGAAGCAGGCTCGGGGCTTGGGTTTCAAGGCAGAGCAGCGTGATATCCTCCCGTTCTTTGCTTGAAATGCAGTTTGAGAAAATGAAGGAAAAATTCAAAAACGGAGAAGTTCCCTTGCCGGATTTCTGGGGCGGTTATAGAATTGTCCCAAACGCTTTTGAATTTTGGCAGGGCAGGCAAAACAGATTGCACGACAGGTTTGAATACGTCAAAAAATCCGATTCCAACTCTCCGGCGGTTTGGGAAATTTCGCGTCTTTCTCCTTAACAAAATTTTTTCAAGCGTTTGCTCGGAAGTCTGCGGTTTTAGGCTCCTTTATCTACGCTGATTCGTTGCGGCGCGCCATTTGGGGGCAAGGCAATTTTTATTTAAGCTTTTCCGCTAGCGCAGGAGAAGATTCCAGCCCTTTCGGCGGCGTCTCTGAAATTACATCGTCGAACCTGAGCATAGGCCTGAATTGCGGCGCGTTTTTATATTTCAGGTTCTTCGCGCCCCAGTAGGAGGGATGGTACTGGCAGTTGGTGTCTATCCAGTTAGATAGCGCGAGAATTTCGGTGTCTGAAAGCTTAATTTCTTTATGGATTTTTGCGAGCTCACGCGCGCGCGCCGCGTCTTGCCGATCCTTTATATCCACTGCGCCAGGGGCGAACGCGCCTATCAAAACGCTCGTCCGCGCTCCGAGACTGCCTGAGGGCAGGTACTCTACATTGTTGTCCTTTTGGAATAATTCAGATATGATTTTGCCAAGCAACCTTCGATCCACCCTTATATAGTCTTTTTTTGCCATATTTGTCATTCCAATGCGCTCACCTTCAATATGGCAGTTTTGGGGAATATTCGTATGTCTCACATAGTCGGGAACGAGGGATTCGTACGATACATTGAAAAACTTTGTCTGGGTCCCACGCAGGTCAAGGCCCTTCTCGCACCGGTTTTGCCCGTGGCACGACACGCATTTTTTGTCGAAAATCGGCTGGATTTGTGCGGCGTAGTCGAAAAGCTTTTTGGCGGATTTTTCCCCTTTCTGGGGCTTTAGCTCTTGCGGAGGTTTGCATAGCGCAAGAACCCGCGAGAATTTCGCCGTCCGGCAGCACTTGAAGTATGTGGAGCTGTATGCCGATCCAAAAAGCTACAACGCACTGACCTACGAGGATACGCTGCTCATCGGACAGGAGCTCGCCCCGCTCATCACGCCGGAGGAGGACGATGCCAAGGCGCTGCGGTTCGACGCACTCTTGTACGGCATTGAGCTGGCGTACCTCGCCGGAAAGACGTACGGAAAAGCGCGGAGCGACCTTTTCAAAAAAGTCTCTGCTGTTGCATCGGTGGCGAATATCCCGGAGATCGCGGCACAGTCTGAGCTGATCGATAAGATCCTGCATACGGACTATGTCGAGCGCGCGGGGATCAACGAGTTTGAGCACATCCGGAAAAGTCTGCGCGATCTCATCAAGTACATTCCCTTTGACGGAGCCATCTATACTACCAACTTCGCTGACGAGATCCTTTCCGTGGACTGGAAGGGATCGGAGCTGGAAAACGACGATCTGAAAAATTACAAGGCAAAAGCCGAGTTTTATGTACGGCAGCACGCGAACGACACCGCGATTGCCAAGCTCCGCGGCAACATCCCGCTGACGTCCGGCGATGTGGAGGCGCTGGAGCGGATCCTCTGGAGCGA
>ENA-OROK01004149-OROK01004149.1-human-gut-metagenome-genome-assembly--contig:-NODE-4149-length-10818-cov-3.696181_pt1 | contig 10818 bp, 9 predicted proteins | sample MGYA00242127_ERZ509046 | MGnify/ENA primary metagenome ERZ509046 (study PRJEB26280, sample SAMEA2338728) | human gut metagenome | biome: human gut; feature: human-associated habitat; material: faeces... | reverse complement strand
CAACCCGGCGGGGGAGCGGCTTTCCGCGCCTCCGGCAAGCCGGGGCGTGCCCAAATCGAAAAGAGCCGCCGTACCGCTGTGCTCCGAAAAAACGCGCCTGAAAAGCTGTGCCGTAATGCCACCGCCCCCGCCCTCCCAATCGGGAGAGCGGGGGCGGTTTTCATATACCAAACCGCGCGAAGGGGCGCGGCAATTATGAACATGGGGGTTGTATGTAAAACTCTATGTGAAACCGCCTGCGGATGGCTGGGCGGACAACAGCGCACCGGGGAAATGACCGCCGGTTTTTTACAGCATCCCTTGATGTTGCATAAGCCTGCCGGTCAACGGACTCAGCCGACAGGGTACAAAAACGGGTCTTGAAATGAAAATGTCGGTGCGGGTATCACGCGGCGCGTCTTACTTGGCGTAACTGACCACGCGGCTCTCGCGGATAACATTGATCTTGATCTGACCGGGGTATTTGACCTCGGACTGGATCTTTTCCGCCAGCTGACGGGCTACGAGCACCATGCTCTCGTCGCTGACAGACTCCGGCTTGACCATTACGCGCAGCTCTCTGCCTGCCTGAATGGCGTAAGCCTTATCAACGCCCGGGAAGCCCTCGGCGATCTCCTCCAGCTTTTCCAGACGCTTGATGTAGTTTTCCATATCCTCCCGGCGGGCACCCGGACGGGCGGCGGAAATGGCATCGGCTGCCTGTACCAGCACAGCGATGACGGACTGAGGCTCCACATCTCCGTGGTGCGCCTCGATGGCATGAATGACCTCTTTGCTCTCCTTGTACTTCTTGGCGGCGTTTACGCCGATCTGCACATGGGAGCCTTCCACATCGTAGGGGAACGCCTTTCCGATGTCGTGCAGAAGACCTGCCCGACGTGCCAGCGTTGCGTCCACACCAAGCTCTTCCGCCATAATACCGGCGAGGATAGCCACCTCAATGGAGTGCTGCAGGACGTTCTGACCGTAGCTTGTCCGGTAGCGCAGACGTCCCAGCAGGCGCACCAGATCGGGATTGATACCGTGAATGTTGACCTCAAATGTTGCGCGTTCGCCAGCCTGCTTGATGGCGGCGTCCACGTCCTTCTTGGCTTTTTCCACCATTTCCTCAATGCGGGTTGGGTGGATGCGTCCGTCCGCGATGAGCTTTTCCAGCGCCAGCCGGGCAACCTCGCGGCGGATGGGGTCAAAGCCTGAAATGGTGATGACCTCCGGCGTATCGTCGATAATCAGCTCCACGCCCGTGAGCGTTTCCAGCTTCTGAATGTTGCGTCCCTCGCGCCCGATGATGCGTCCCTTCATCTCCTCGCTGGGCAACGCCACCGACGAGATGGTGGATTCGGCAACGAAATCGCCTGCGCACCGCTGAATGGCAAGAGCCATGATATGGCACGCCCGGTCGTCGGCTTCGTCCTTGAACCGACTCTCCAGTTCAACCAGCCGCTGCGCCATTTCGTGCTTGACCTCGGACTCCATGTTGGCAAGCAGTTCCGCCTTTGCCTGCTCGGCAGTGTAGCCGGAAATCTCCTCCAAACGCGCCATCTGCTGTGTCAGCACGCCCTCCGCCTTTTCGCGGATAGCGTCCACGTCCTTGATCTTGCGGTCGAGCTGTTCGTTCTTCTTGTCCAGCTGCTCGCTTTTCTTATCCAGCAGGTCGCTCTTTTTGTCCAGCGTTTCCTCGCGCTTGCTCAGCTTTGCTTCCGTGCGGGAGACCTCTGCCCGGCGGTCGCGGATCTCCAGCTCCATCTCATTCTTGAGCTTGAGTCCTTCCTCCTGTGCCGCCAGAACGGCTTCCTTCTTCAGCGTTTCCGCCTGCTTCCGCCCTTCGGCAACCATGTCCTTTGCCCGTTCGCGCAGCTTCTCGGCTTCCTCGCGCACCCGTTCGGCTTGCTTTTCCGCCGTCCCGATCTTGGATTCCGCCAGCATCTTGCGCAGGATCATTCCGACGCCCACGCCAAGAACCAGACATACCGCGCCTGCGATCAATGCTGCAATGACAGGATTCATGGATAACACCTCCTTTTCTTCGTATTCTCAGATTTTGAATGCAAAACGTCCGTCCGCTGCCACGAGCCGGACGGACGCCTATCTATTATACACAAACCAGCCGTGTTTGTCAAGGGATTTTGGAGGGTTTGTTGGGGGACGGCATTCACTTTTTTGCGGTGTTGGTTCGGATCTGCTGCTCCGGTACCCGGTCGGAACATAGCTTCTTCATCCATACAGGAAAGCCGCATCCCGATCGGATGCGGCTTTCCTGTATTCATGTCAGATCAGGCTTTGGTGGTCGCCTCTGCAGCGGAGGTTGCCTCCTCCTTGGACGTCGCCTCTTCCTTCGAGGTCGGCTCCTCATTGGACGTTGCCTCCTCCTTCGAAGTGGGATCCTCCTTCGTGGACGGATCTTTCTTGGTGGCGGGGTCTTCCTTCTTGGTCGCAACAGAGGTTGTCGTAACCCTATCGGTGGAAGTACCCTGCGAGTCGTTATTGGTGTTGCAGGAGGCAACACTCAGCAGCACTGCGGCGCAGATGGCGATCATAGCAAACTTTTTCATTTGTGGAAATCTCCTTTTTCGTTATCCAGTACTTTTACTTGCCCGGTTCGGTTCAGTGATCCGGCACGGGTACGGAGAGCACGGAACCCGTGCGCTGTCCGATGGCTCTCCGCCCCGTCTATATAGGTAACGAACGAATAACGAAAAATGTCGGGGATTTCCGAAAAAAATTCCAAAACTGTCCGAAATGCAAGGCAAACCCGGATTATATCAATAAATATTGCGGATTTTCCTGCGCACGGCGAAGCACACACCGAAGCCAGCCATCACGGCGATGATCACACCGCAGATTACATAGATGCCCGTGCTGATGTCGATGTCCGACTTCAGCTCCTCCCAAAGCTGATTCAGGAGCGCCAGCTTTTCGGGGGTGAGATTCTCGTAGGCGGTCGCCTGGACGTTGTCGGTGTCGTACATGAGGTCGAAGCCGCCGTCCTTGATGCTGTTCATGTACTCAATGTACTCCTCGTTCTCCCGCACCAGCCGGTTGGGGGAGCCGTAGTAAGTATACTCGGCGTTGGCGACGGCGGGTTCCTCCGTCAGCATGAAGTCGATGTACCGCTCGGCAATCAGCTTGTTCTTGGCGGAGGTGGGGATGCACATGGCGTCCACGTACAGGTTGGTTCCCTCGGACGGGTAGTAGAACTCCAGATCCTCATTCTCCTCATACATGGTCATGAAGTCCCCGGCGTAGTAGGAGGCAATGGCGGCGGAGCCGTTCTCCATCTTGTTGTAGATTTCATCCATGACATAGCCCTGCACAACGCGCTTTTGCTCCTTGAGCTTCTCCAGCGCCTGCCGCCAGTCTGCTTCGCTGTCCGAATTGACGTCCAGTCCCAGCAGGTACTGCGCGGAACCGAAGGCGTCGCGCGAGTTGTTGAACTGCAGGATATTGCCGGCGTTGCGCTCGTCCCAGAGCAGCTTCCAGCTGCCGATGTTGGGGTCGTCGGGATCCACCATGGTCGTGTTGTAGATGATGCCCACCATGCCGTACATATACGGCACGGAGTACAAACAGCCCTTGTCATAGTAGTCGAACTTGGCGTTCTCTCCGTAGAAATCTCCGTGGAGATTGGCAAGATTCGGGATGTTTTCGTGATCCAGCTTCTGCACCAGTCCCTCCGCAATCAGCCGCTGGATCATATAATCCGACGGCACGACCACGTCGTAGGAAACAGACCCGGAGGCGAGCTTGGCATACATATCCTCGTTGCTGGAAAAAGTGGAGTAATTGACGCGCACGTGCTCACCGAAGGTCTCGTAGTACCATTCTTCAAAGGCGGCGTTTGAATCCAGCGAATCCTCGGAGCCGTCCGATATGTACTCGCCCCAGTTGTAGACGTACAGCGTCGTAACCTTGCCCGAAATCTCCTTGCAGGAGGTAAGGAGCGGCAGAGCGCATCCGCACAGGCAGATCAGCACCATGCACAGCGCAACGGCGCGCCGCAGGGCAGAGGTTTTCGTTCCAATCATGTGCTTCATGCGCGGACACCCCCTTCCCGGCGTCTGGCGCGCGCAGTCCGGAAGGAGCCGGCAAAGTTGACAGCCAGCAGCACCACCAGAATCAGCACCACGATGAGGGCGCACAGGGCATACATACTGAACTTGACGTTGTGCGCCGTCTGGTTGTAGACGTACAGCGGCAAGGTCTGAAAGTCCGGCGAGCTGACAAAGTGGGAAATCACGAAGTCATCCAGTGACAGCGTAAAGGACATCATGAGTCCCGACATGATGCCGGGCACGATCTCAGGCAGCTCGACCGCAAAGAATGCCCGCGAGGGCGTACAGCCCAGATCCTGCGCCGCCTCGGAGAGCGAGCTGTCCAGCGTCTTGAAACGCGGCATCACGGACAGGATGACATAGGGCAGGTCAAAGGTGACGTGCGCGATCAGCAGTGTTCCGAAGCCGAAGGTGTTCGATGTGCCGAGAATGGTCGCCGCCGCGACAAACAGCAGCATCATGGAAACGCCGGTCACGATATCCGGATTCATCATGGGGATATTGGTCACGGTTTGCACCGCGCCCCGGAGCCAGCGCTTGCGCATGGTGTTCAGCCCCAGTGCCCCGAAGGTACCGATGACCGTGGCGATCAGCGCCGCACTGACGGCAAGCACCACCGAATTGCGCAGGGAGGTCAGCGCCTCCTCGTCCGCGAACAACTCGCGGTACCATTTCAGCGACACGCCGGTGAAGGACGCGAGACTCCCGCCCTCGTTGAAGGAGAATATAATCAGCACAAGGATGGGTACATACAGCAGGAAAAAGATGAGACCGACATAGATACGGGAGAGTGCCTTCATATCACCATGCCCCCTTCCTCGTTGTCGGTAAAGCGGTTCATGATGCACACCGAAACAATAATCAGCACCATCATAATCAGCGACATGGTGGCACCGACGCCATAGGTGCTGGTGTTCTGGAACAGGCGCTCGATGGTATCGCCGACCAGGTCGATTTTGCCCGCGCCCAGCTTCTGCGAGATATAGAAGGTGGAGATGGACGGCACGAATACCATGGTGACGCCGGACACAACGCCGGACACCGTCATGGGAACGACGACGCGGAACAGCGTCTGCAGGTTGCTGCATCCGAGATCGTGTGCCGCCTCGATGTACCGATTGTCCAGCTTGGTCATGACCGTGAAGATGGGCAGCACCATATAGGGCAGGAAGTCGTAGATCATGCCCAGAATGACGCCGAAGTCGGTCCCGACAATGGGCAGCCGCTGCATCCCGATGCTTTCCAGGAAGGAGTTGAGCAGTCCGCCGTTGTCCAGCAGTGCCATCAGGGCATAGGTGCGGATCAGCAGGTTGCACCACATGGGGAGCATGATCAGCACCATCAGCACCTTACGGGTGCGGGGGGAGGTGCGGGACATGAAGTATGCAAGCGGGTAGCCGATCAGCAGGCATACCACCGTTGCAATCAGGGCAAACGCGATGGAAAGGATAAAGGTATGGCTGTACTGCCCCATCGCCGTGATGTTATCGGTCGTGAAGTTTCCGTTTCCGTCTGTGAAGGCGAAGTACAGCACGAACAGCATGGGCGCCAGAATAAACAGCACCGCCCAGACAATGTGCGGCGCCGCGGCAAGGCGCTGGAACAACGGACGTCCGCCGGGGCGGGTGCGTCCGGTGATCTTTCCGGCATTGGTCATTCCTGCTCATCCTCCCCCGTCACGTCCGAGAGATGCTCCATCTCCTCGGAGAAGGTAGAGTAGTCGCCGAAGGTGTCGGAGAACTTGGAGCGCTTCATGACATGGATGGCGTCCGGCTCGATGCGCAGTCCGATCACCTGTCCCTCGCCGACGTAGTCCGACGTCTCCAGCATCCACTTGAACCCGGCGACATCGACGATAATCTCATAGTAGTCGCCCTTGAAGGTAATGGAAAACACCTTGCCGGACAGCATTCCCTTTTCCACCGGCACAACGTCCACGTCCTCCGGGCGGATGACCACATCCACCGGCTCGCCCTTGGCAAAGCCCTTATCCACGCAGTCGAAGGTGTGTCCGGAGAAGCTGACTACGAAATCCTCCTTCATGACGCCGTCCACGATGTTGGACTCCCCGATGAAGTCGGCAACGAAGGCATTGATCGGCTCGTTGTAGATGTCCACGGGCGTTCCGATCTGCTGGATGCGACCCTCCGCCATGACCACGACGGTATCGGACATGGAAAGAGCCTCCTCCTGGTCGTGCGTGACGTAGATGAAGGTGATGCCGGTCGTGCGCTGAATGTTCTTCAGCTCGTTCTGCATATCCTTGCGGAGCTTGAGATCCAGGGCACCGAGCGGCTCATCCAGCAGCAGCACGCGCGGGCGGTTGACCAGCGCACGGGCAATGGCGACGCGCTGCTGCTGACCGCCCGACAGGGTGGTCACGCGGCGATGCTCAAAGCCCTTGAGGTTGACCAGCGTGAGCATTTCCTGCACACGCCGCTTGATTTCCGCCTCGGGCAGCTTTTTCAGCCGCAGACCGAAGGCGATGTTCTCATACACATTGAGGTGGGGAAACAGCGCATATTTCTGGAACACCGTGTTGACCAGGCGCTTGTAGGGGGGAAGATCGTTGATCTCCTTCCCGTCGAAATACACCGTACCGGAATCCGGGGTCTCGAACCCGCCGATGATCCGGAGCGTGGTTGTCTTGCCGCACCCTGACGGCCCGAGGAGTGTGATAAACTCCTTGTCGTGGATATCAAGGCAGACATTGTCGAGAACAGTCTCGCCGTCAAACGCCTTTGATACCCCTTGCAGACGAATGAGAATCTGATTTTCCATTTCGCATACGGTCTCCTTTTGGGGCACATAAAATTTTTTGCGCGTTTCCCGTCACGCCGCGGGCGACAGTCTCTGCGTTTCTGCAAGCGCCGGTATTCCGGCGTGGGTAAGCGCATAGCCCGCTTTCGTGCATACTGACCGCAAAATCGGCTATATTGTAACAGAAACGGCAGAAAAATGCAATAGGTTTTCAAAAAAACTCAAAATTCGTCATATGCTATAATTAGCCGTGATTTTCCTGTCATAAATCGCCGCTTTTTCAAAAAAATATATAAAAAACTCCGGAGTTCTCCGGAATTCTCTTATTTTCTCTGTTTTGAAAGAGGGCAGAACAGGTCGGCGCCTGCTTCAGAGAGAGAGGGGGCTGCCGTGGCAGCCCCCCGTCGGTCGTATTCATATGTACTGTACCGGAAGTCCGTAGCTTGCCGCCCAGTGCGCCGCGTAGGAATCCCGCCCGCACAGAACAGTCAGCTTTGTGCAGTTCTCGAAGGCGGCGTAGGAAATGCTCCGCACCGAGGCGGGCACTGTCATGCTGGCCAGCTCTGTGCAGTCCGCGAAGGCAAACCAGCCGACCGTTTCCACCGTGTCCGGCAGGATCACCGCCGTAATGCCCGCACCCCGGAAGGCTCCGTCCCCGATTGCCACGACCGGACAGCCGCCAATTTCCGCCGGGACAGCCACCGTTCCGGCGCCGCCCAGATACCCGGTCACGGTCGCCTGCCCGTCCTGTATGCTGTACCGGAAGCTGTCGGAAGGCAGCGGCGTCGGTCGGACAACCGGCTCGGGCGTGGGGCGGGGAAGCAGGCTGCCCGGCTACCTGCCTTGCCGTATCCAGCTCGGCACCGGCTGTCAGCAATCGCAGCTCCTGCTCCAGCTTTGCCAGACGCTCGCGGTACTCATACTCGGATATGTAGCGCTCCTGCCGCTCGTTCAGCAGTGTCTGCTTCATTTCCTCAATCCGCTCCTCGTAGTAGGTGCGCAGATCTCCGTCCCCGCTCCCGATGCCCTCACCAGGCTCCGGCGCTCCGGTCGCATCGCCCGCCGATACGTGCCCCGAGTCCGTATCCTTGCGGGCACCGCCCGCCGGGTCGCGCCGTGCGCAACCCGCCAGCGCCGCCAGCGCCAGCCACGCGGCAAGTAATGCCGCCATCCGTTTCCCGTATCCGGTCATACAGTCTCCTCCTTTTCTGCGGTCTTTTGCCGCATTCCGTAAGGGGAACACCGATCGGGTGAGGCGTATCCGAGCCCCCGCCGATGTGCCGTGCGGGGGGATGTTCGGAGGCGTCCCCCGGATCCGTGATCCCTGATGACAGCATACCACGGAAGCGGTGCAAGGACAATCCTTTTTTGTCGCCGACGGGGCGCAACCGTGCGACAATTTTCTCCGGAACGCAAAAAGGCGGGGACGCCCCGCCTTTTCTTACATTTTTATTTACGATTCACGGCGACTCTTACCGCAGGCGTCCCTGCACCGCCACGGCACGCCCCAGAATGTGGACGTGGTTCAGTTCCTCGCCGGTGAACACCAGCGGCTCATAGGCGGGATTTTCGGGCGACAGGACCAGCTTCTGCTCTGTCGGATAGTAGTACAGGCGCTTCAGCGTGGCTTCATCGTCCAGCACCACGGCGGCAATCTCTCCGTTGTTCACCATGTCTGTCTGCTGGATAAATACCTCATCCCCGTCGTAGATGCGTGCCCCGACCATGCTGTCGCCCTTTGCAATCAGGCAGAAATCCGCCTCCGTGTCGGCAGCGCTGACGTAGCTGTCCCCGTTATCCTGTGCCACGATCGGTTTACCGCAGGCAATATCACCCAGCAGCGGGTAGCGGCGCAACTGCAGGGGGAGCAGGTTATCCGGCAGACCGGCGCTCGCCCCGGCGGGGGCGGATGCGGTCATGGGGCAGTCCTCGCCCATCAGCCACATGGCGGACACGCCCAGCACTTCGGCAAGGCGCAGGATGGCGTCGCCCTTGGGCTGGTATACCCCGTGCAGGTATTGGCTGATGCGCGCGGGGGACAGCCCTGTTTCGGACGCCAGTCGGGATGCCCGGATCCCCTTCTCCCGCATGGCTGCTGCCAGTCTCTCCCGAAATTCCTGCATACTGCCTCCCCGCGCGGCACACGCCGCGACTTTCATTCTCTCATGGGGTAGTATAGCATATCCGGACCGGAAAGTCAAGCGGTTACGGAAAATTTATTAAGGTTTCTATATTTTTGGCGGGTGGTGTTTCCCGCGCGGCAGCCGCCGGGGAAAAAAGTAAATGTTTTTGCACCGGATATTTACAAATACCCCCTTGCAAAAACGAACCGGTTGTGGTATAGTATAAAATGTGATAGTGGGGACTGCCGACAGGCGGAACCCCATAGTAAAGAAAGGTGGAAAACTGTATGACGTACAACAAGAAAACCATCGAAGACATCGACGTATCCGGCAAAAAGGTACTGGTTCGCTGTGACTTCAACGTGCCTGTGAAGGACGGTGTCATCACTTCCGACAAGCGTATCGTGGAGGCTCTGCCTACCATCCGGTACCTCAAGGCACACGGCGCCATGGTCATTCTCTGCTCCCACATGGGCAAGCCCCACAACGTGCTGGACGAGAAACTCAAGCTGAACAAGAAGGAAATTGCCAAGATCGAGGCTCTGCCCGCTGAGGAGCAGGAGGCTGCCCGCGCCGCTGCGCTTGAGAAGGCCGCCAAGGACAGAAAGAAGCTGTCGCTCTCCATCGTTGCCGATAAACTCAATGAGCTGCTGGGCGGCGGCGTCGTGTTCGCAACCGATACGGTCGGTGCGGATGCGCAGGCAAAGGTCGCCGCAATGAAGCCCGGTGATATCGTCCTGCTGGAAAATACCCGCTTCACCGCTGCCGAGGAGAAGAACGATCCGGAGTTCTCGAGGAAGTTGGCGGCATTTGCCGAGATTTTCGTCAATGATGCTTTCGGCACCGCGCACCGCGCCCATGCCTCCACCGCCGGCGTCGTGCAGTATGCCGGTCTGCCCGCTGTCTGCGGCTACCTGATTCAGAAGGAAATCTCGGTGATGGGCAAGGCGCTTGCCGATCCGGAGCGTCCCTTTGTCGCCATTCTGGGCGGTGCCAAGGTCTCGGACAAGCTCAATGTCATCGCAAACCTGCTGACCAAGGTCGATACCCTCATCATCGGCGGCGGTATGGCGTATACCTTCCTTGCCGCCAAGGGCTACTCGGTCGGTAAGTCCCTGCTGGACAGCGAGAAGATCGATTACTGCCGCGAAATGATGGCAACCGCAGAGAAGAACGGCGTCAAGCTGCTGCTTCCTGTCGATACCACGGTGGCGGATCACTTCCCTGATCCTATTGATGGCGCGATCGATGTGAAGGTCGTGGACTCCGACAAGATTCCCGATGACATGGAGGGCCTGGACATCGGTCCCAAGACCATGGCGCTGTATGCCGACGCCGCCAAGACCGCCAAGACCGTTGTCTGGAACGGACCTATGGGCGTGTTTGAGAACCCGACACTGGCAAAGGGAACCATCGCCGTGGCGCAGGCTCTGGCTGATTCCGATGCGATTTCCATCGTCGGCGGCGGCGATTCTGCGGCTGCCTGCGAGCAGCTCGGCTTCGCGGATCGCATCACGCACATCTCCACGGGCGGCGGCGCGTCGCTTGAGTTCCTGGAGGGCAAGGAGCTGCCCGGTATCGCCTGCCTGATGGATCGGTAAGTCCCGCGTCCCGAATTTCCACCGGAATCCCCGAATACAGGGAGGCTCTCTGCAAGTATCCCGCACGGTCAGTCGGCGGAACAGACGGAGACTCCCGGAACACAACAAAAGAAGGTAGAATCGTTATGAACAGCAAAAGAAGAACCGTGATCGCCGGCAACTGGAAAATGAACTTCACCCCCGCCGAAGCGACCGCTTTCATCAATGAAATCAAGCCCATGGTCGCCGGCAAGGATGCCTGCGATGTCATCTTCTGCGCGCCCTATGTCACCATTGCGGCGG
>ENA-OROK01004139-OROK01004139.1-human-gut-metagenome-genome-assembly--contig:-NODE-4139-length-10840-cov-3.588595_pt1 | contig 10840 bp, 9 predicted proteins | sample MGYA00242127_ERZ509046 | MGnify/ENA primary metagenome ERZ509046 (study PRJEB26280, sample SAMEA2338728) | human gut metagenome | biome: human gut; feature: human-associated habitat; material: faeces... | reverse complement strand
ACAAAGAAGCTATTGAACACTTCGCAGACATTTTCCCCGACGATTTAAGTTCTGTCGGCGACGCGCTTTACGCTTTGAAGAAAGTCAAAGTCCGCGCGAAAATCCTTGACAAAGGTATTCGTCCCGACGGTCGTTCGCTCACCGAAATTCGTCCTATCTGGTGCGAACACGGCATTTTGCCGAGAGTTCACGGCAGCGCGGTATTCACACGCGGACAAACCCAGGCTTTGACGACTTGCACGCTCGGCACGATTTCCGAAGTTCAGAAGCTCGAAGGTCTTGACGACGACAATTACAAGAGATATATGCATCACTACAACATGCCCCCGTATTCGACCGGCGAAGCGAAACCCGCAAAATCGCCCGGACGTCGCGAAATCGGACACGGCGCACTTGCAGAACGCGCGCTTGAACCTGTCCTTCCCGACGAACTCGAATTCCCGTATGCAATCCGTACGGTATCGGACATTCTGAGCAGCAACGGCTCGACTTCTATGGCGAGCGTATGCGGCAGCACAATGGCTCTTGAAGACGCAGGCGTACCTATTAAGGCTCCCGTCGCAGGTATCGCAATGGGACTTATCAAGGACGACGAAACCGGCAGAGTCGCTATCATGAGCGATATTCAGGGACTTGAAGACTTCCTTGGCGACATGGACTTCAAGGTTGCCGGCACGAAAGACGGTATCACCGCAATCCAGATGGATATCAAGATTAAGGGCATCAACGAAGAAATCCTTCGCACCGCTTTGGAACAGGCTCGTCAGGGCAGGCTCTTCATTCTTAATAAGATGGCGGAATGCATCGCGGAACCTAAGAAAGAACTTTCGAAATACGCGCCCAAGATTATCCGCTTCAACATAGATCCCGACAAGATTAAAGACGTCATCGGATCGGGCGGAAAAGTCATCAACAAGATCATCGACGAAACCGGCGTCAAAATCGACATCAGCGACGACGGAATGGTATTTATCGCTTGCGAAGACATCGACCGCGCAGAACGCGCAAAGGCAATCGTCCTTGCAATCGCGAAAGATCCCGAGGTCGGCGACGTGTTTGAAGGTCCCGTCGTGCGTATCCTTCAATTCGGCGCATTCGTCAACATCGCTCCCGGCAAAGACGGCATGATTCACATTTCGAAACTTGCCGACAAGCGCGTCGAAAAGGTTGAAGACGTCGTGAACATCGGCGACAGAGTAAAAGCGGAAGTCATCAAGGTTATGAAAGAGGGCGACAAGACCAAAATCGACCTTAAACTTCTGGAAATTTTGGATAAATAAGTTCAAAATTGCTTGACAATAAAATATAATATTGATATTATTAGTCCGCAAGTAGAAATTACCTTTCTCACCGACAGCAATCAGGCTCACCGGTTCTTACTGAAAAGTCAATCTTTTGTAAGGGTAGTTTCTGTTTGCGGAAACTACCTTTTTTTGCATTATAATGCGCTTGGCGCAAGGAGGATAATTTTATAAAACCGGATAAATCCACGCAAATTAACGAGCAAATCCGCGATCCTGAAATCAGGGTTATCGGCTCAAACGGCGAGATGCTTGGCATTATGTCCAGCAGAAGCGCTCTTGAACTCGCAGCCGACCAAGGTCTTGACCTTGTGAAAATTTCACCGACTGCCGTTCCGCCCGTGTGCAAAATTATCGATTACGGAAAATATCTTTTCAACCAGAAAAAGCGCGAAAAAGAGGACAGCAAAAAACAAAGCGTTGTCGAACTTAAAGAAATTCAACTTTCGGCGACAATCGACGTCGGGGATATGAAAACGAAAGCCAACCAGACCGCAAAGTTTTTGTCAAAAGGCAACAAAATCAAAATCGCTTTGCGCTTAAAAGGCAGACAAATGCAACATTCCGACCTCGCTTTCGAAGTCGTTTCCGAATTCCTGCAAATGCTGGAAGAAGGCAGTTACAAGGTGGATAAACCCGCCAAACTCGAAGGACGTATCATCTCCACGACGATAAGTCCCGTCAACAACAAAAAGTAATAACTTTATATAATCATTGGAGGACAGAAATATGCCTAAACAAAAAACCAGAACTACTGTCGCCAAGCGTTTTACCGTTACCAAATCCGGTAAGGTTAAAAGCAGCAAAATGGGCAGAAGGCACATCTTAACAAAGAAAAGCACCAAAAGAAAGCGCAATTTGAGAAAAGGTTACTACCTTGAAGGACAAGTCGCCAACAACATCAAACGTCAATTGCCGTACTAAGTCGGAGGTATAGAATATGAGAATTAAAAGAGGCGTCAACGCCGTTAAAAAACGCAGAAAAATCTTGAAACAAGCCAAAGGCTACTGGGGCGGCAAGTCCAAACTTTACCGCGTAGCTCGCCAGGCTGTTATGAAATCGCAAAACTACGCTTACGTCGGACGTAAAGCCAAAAAACGCGATTTCCGCAAACTTTGGATTGCTCGTATCAATGCAGCCGCTCGTATGAACGATATGTCTTACAGCACGCTCATTCACGGTTTGAAAGTCGCAGGTATCGACCTTAACCGCAAGGTTCTTGCAGACATCGCCGTCAACGACGCGCCCGCTTTCACCGCTCTTTGCGAAAAAGCGAAAGCAGCATTGAACGCTTAATTAAAAAAAGTTTTAACCCCGCAGACGCGGGGTTATTTTTTTACCGTAAAAACGAATATTGTCGAAAAACGTCGTAAACGCACGCGAAGGTCTTGCATATAATAAATCGCTTGCTTACGCATTTTGAATATGATATACTGTTTTTAATTGATAAATTAAGAAAAACAAGGGTATTTATGACAAAAATCGTACTTGATTGTTACGGCGGCGACAACGCCCCGGAAGAAATAGTAAAAGGCGCGCTTGACGCACTTGACAACGACTTGGACCTTTCTCTCGTGCTTACGGGAAAGGAAGACGTTCTGAAAACGCTTGTCACGAGAAATTCCGACCGCATCGAAATCATCGATGCGCAAGACGTCGTTACGAACGACGACGTACCCACCGACGCAATCCGCAAAAAAACCGAAAGTAGTATGGTGAAAGCCTTTGACGCGCTGAAAAACCGCGACGATATCGGCGGCATCGTGTCGGCAGGCTCGACGGGCGCGTTGCTTACCGGCGCGTTTCTGAAAATCGGAAGAATCAAAGGGATATCCCGTCCCGCAATGGCGGCGTTGCTCCCGACGGTCGACGGCAATAACGAAGGCGTGGTGCTGTGCGATTGCGGCGCGAACGTAGACTGCAAGCCGCAAAACCTTTTGCATTTTGCGATTATGGCGGCGTATTACAAAATCACGACGGGAAAAAACGACGCAAGAGTCGCGCTTTTGTCAAACGGCACGGAAGACAAAAAAGGTTCGGAACTCAATCACGAGGCGTTTTTGTTGCTTAAAGACAGCAAACTGAACTTTCTCGGCAATATGGAAGCGCGGGATATTATCTCCGGCAAATACGACGTCGTCGTTGCGGACGGCTTCAACGGAAATATCGCATTAAAAAGTCTGGAAGGCGCGGGACTTTCCATTTTCAAAATGCTGAAAGACAATATTAACGCCGGCGGACTCCGCGCGAAAATCGGCGCGCTTTTATTGAAACCCGCACTCAGAAAACTGAAGCATACTATGGACGTCAACGAAAAGGGCGGCGCGGTATTTCTGGGCGCAAATAAAGTCGTTGTGAAAATCCACGGAAGCTCCAAGGCTCGCTCGGTTACGGTCGGGCTGTTGCAGGCTGCAAACCTTGCGCGGCGCGATATTACCGGCGCGATAAGAGACGCGCTGTCCGATTACGAGGTTGAAAATGCTTGAAAGTTTTTCGGAAGTCGAAGACATCATCGGATACAAATTTAAGGACAAAAACCTGTTAATTCGCGCTTTTACGCACAATAGCGGCGTAAAAAAGGGTACAAAACGTTCATATCAGAACCTTGAATTTTTGGGCGACAGCATACTTTCGTTCGTCATTGCCGAGGCTTTGATGAAACGACACCCGTCGTTTGACGAGGGACAACTCACCCGTATGCGCGCGGCAATCGTCAGCGAAAAACCCCTTGCCGAAACCATAAAAAAGACAGGACTTAACGAGTTTCTGATTATGGGCGAATCCGAGACGAAAATGGGCATAAACCGCAATTCGTCGGTGATGAGCGACTTGTTTGAGTCGATTGTCGGCAGCATTTACCTCGACGGCGGCATCAAAAACGCAAAAAATTTCATTCTGAAATTTCTGGAACCGAAAATCAGGCTTAGCGAATGCAACAACAATAATTTTTACGATTATAAGTCGATGCTCAACGAGTTTGCGGGGAAACACTCGCTTGCCGTAAGATACGAAGACGCACTGAACGACGAAAGCGCGCTGCAAAAACAAAAGTTTGAATTTGTCGTCTATATCGACGGCGAAGAAATGGGCAAAGGCGCGGGCGGCAGCAAAAAAGAAGCCCAACAAATGGCGGCGAAAGTCGCGTACAAAAAATTGATAACGAATAAATAATTTAAGGGACTTAAATTACTTTTCAATCTCCTATATTTTGTGTTATAATAATCAGGTATCACAAGATATAGGAGATTTTTTGTGAGTTTTCAAAAAATGGAATTGCAGGGGTTCAAATCCTTTGCAGACAAGACGGAAATTACTTTTCAGGACGGTATCACCGTCATCGTCGGACCGAACGGCTGCGGCAAATCCAACGTTGCGGAAGCGGTAAAATGGGTTCTTGGCGATCAACGCCCCTCGGCGATGCGCGGAAAGTCGATGACCGACGTTATTTTTAAGGGTACGGAAGCGCGCCGTTCATTGTCGTACGCCGAAGTCAACTTGTATTTCGACAACAAAAACCGCATTTTCCCGATCGAGTCGGACGACGTGGTTTTAGGACGAAAAATCGACAGAAGCGGCGTCGGCGAATACTTTATCAACAAGCAGAAATGCCGCCTCAAAGACGTCATCACGCTTTTGCATGACACCGGTATCGGCCGCGAAGGTTACAGCATCGTCGGACAAGGGCGCGTCGCGCAGATTATTCAGGCGAAACCCATCGACAGACGCAGCATCTTTGAAGAAGCAGCGGGCATCGCCAACTTCAAGGCGCAAAAGGACGAGACCGAAAGAAAGCTCGATCGCGCCAACGAAAGCCTTGCGCGCGTAAAAGACATTTTGCACGAACTGGAACTTCGGCTTGAACCGCTGGCAAAGCAAGCCCGCGCGACCGAAAAGTACAACGCTCTTTATCAGGAACTTAAAGACGCCGAAATCAATTACTTTATTTATCGTTACGAAAACAACAAGTCCGTTGTCGACGCCATCACGGAAAAACTCCAAAAAATCATTCTGGACACCGTGAAGTTTGAACAGGAATATCAGGAAAACGAGACTAATTACGAGAAATATAAGGATATTATCGCAAAAATCGACGAAGAAATTTCGGTTCTGAACGCGGAACTTCTGAAACTTAACGTCGGGCTTGCGACTGCCGAGGGCGAAAGTAAGTTGTACGCAGAGCGTGCCTTGTCCGTCAGCAACGAAATCAAACGTCTGGAACAGGAAGAAGAAATCAAAAAGGAAGAACTTGACGGGAAGTCCAAGGAACTTGTCGATAAAGTCACCGAAAAGGAAGTAAAAACCGGCACTCTTGAAAAGTTGGAGGCGGAACTCAAAGACGTTACCGAAAAGTACAACGCCGTCACCGAAAAACTCTCCGACGACGAGAGAGCAAGGGAAATCTCGCAAAGAAACCTTGTGCTTACCGCGGAAGAACTGGGAAATATCAAGGCGAACCTCGGAAAATACATCGCAGAGCGCGATATGAGTGCGAAACGCCTTGAATTTTTGAAAGGCACGTTAAAGGACAAAAAGGCGTCGCTTGACGAAGAATACGTCGCAAATTCCGTGCTCGAAGGCAATATCACCGTCGCAAAAAACAAAATCGCGTCGCTGGATATGACACTTAACGAGGCAAACAACGCGTATTTTGACAACGTCGAAACACTCAAAAGTTTCAACGAAGACAAAAATAAATTCACAAACCGCATCACCGCGCTTGAAACAAAGCATATGCTTGCGGTGCAGGCAAAGGAAAGTTACGACAGTTTCGGCCGCGCGATTCAACTTCTTATGTCGGATATGAAGGTCAATCCGGAACTTAAAAGAAGGTCGCAGGGGCTTGTCGCGGAAATCATCAGAACGCCCGAGGGCATGGAAGTCGCAATGGACGTCGCTTTCGGCAACGGGCTGCGTAACATCGTCACGAACGACGAAGAAGACGCAAAATATATCATCGACTTCTTGAAACGCAAGGGTTACGGACAGGTTACTTTCCAGCCCATCAACGTCATCAGGGGCAGAAAACCCGACGCCGACCAGATGCGCGTGCTGAAAGAACACGGCGTCATAGGTTTTGCCGCCGACCTTATCGAATACGAAAGCAGGTTCGAAGGGGTTATCCGCGGCATGCTCGGAAACACGCTTGTCGTGAACAACCTTGACACCGCAATCGGCATTTCCAAGATGTATCGCTATACGTTCAAGATAGTGACGCTTGACGGCGACTTTATCGCCGCGCACGGTGCGATCACAGGTGGCAGCAGGAAACCCGACGTTGCAAATATTTTGGCAAAAGACCGCGAAATCGCCGAAATTAAGGCGAATTTGGACAAAGCGCGCCGCGATTTTGACAATATCGTTCAAATGTGCAACGAGGCGGAACGCGAAAAAGTCCTTGCCGAAAAGACGATAAAAGACACCGAGGCGGAAATCTCCGCGCTGAAAATTCAGCTTTCCGTCACCGAAGAAAAGTTTAATAAATCCAAAGAAAGCATTCAGTCGGCAGAAAGCGAAATCAAGGCGCAAGCCGATGAAATCCAAAGCCTTTCGGACATCGTCCGCGACACCGAAGAAAAGTTGAAACTTGCCGACAAAATGGAAAGCGACATCAAGGCTCAGCGCGAAAACGCCGACGCCGAAAACGCGCAGTCCAAATCCGTTTCCGACGAAAACAAAAAGTTGCAGGCGGAACTTAACGACAAACTTATGTCGGTGCGCCTTGACGTGACGAAAACCAAGACCGATATCGACCAGACCGACCTTGATATTTCACGACTCAAAAAGGAATGTCAGAGCATCAGCAACTTGCTCCTCGATATATCCGCGTCGCTCACGACCAACCGCGCAAGTCTGAAACAGATCGAAGACGCCGGCAAACGCAAGGCTATAAGCGAAGACGACAGAAGAAAAATCGAGGATATCGAAGGGAAACTCAACGCGTTCAAGGCGACGAAAGCGTCAACGAACGAGGAAATTTCCGTTATCGACGGTAAGCGCGATACGCTCAACAAAACCATTAACGACCTTAAAGAAAAACGCTTTAAGGAAGAAAACAGGTTGGAACAAACCAACAACGAAATCAAATATCTGCACGAGCATATCTGGGAAGAATACGAGTTGACTTATCAGACCGCGCTTGAATTCAAGAACGAAGAATTTGAAATCAAGGACGCGCAACAGAATATCAGCCGCCTGAAAAAGTCGATTAACGCTTTGGGCGACGTCAACCCGCACGCAATCGAAGAATATAAGGAAGTGTCGGAACGCTTTGAAAACGAAAAGGCGCAATGCGAAGACATCGAAAAAGGCAAAGCCGACCTTATCAAAATCATCGAAGATCTGACGACCGAGATGACGACGAGATTCACCGACGCTTTCAACGAAATCAACGAAAACTTCAAAGAAACGTTCACGGCGTTGTTCGGCGGTGGCCGCGCGAAGTTGGAAATCGTGGAAAATCCCAACGGAAATCCGCTGGAATCGGGCATCGAAATCTACGCGCAACCCCCGGGAAAACGCATGCTCAACATTTCGTCCTATTCGGGCGGCGAGCAAACTCTTATCGCAATCGCTATCTTGTTTGCGATTATCAAGATGCGTCCGATGCCGTTCTGCGTGCTGGACGAAATCGACACCGCTTTGGACGACGCGAACGCAGGATTGCTTGCAAAGTATCTGAAACATTTTTCGGAACGCACGCAATTCATCATCATTTCGCACAGAAAACCGACGATGGAAATCGCGGACAACATTTTCGGCGTGTCCATGGAAGAGCGCGGCGTATCGACGCTTTTGTCGGTCAACTTGTCCGAAGCGTTGAAGTACGCAACGAAGGAGAACTGATAATATGGGATTTTTCAGTAAACTTAAAGAAGGTCTTAAAAAGACGAAAGACAATATCGGCAAAAAGATTTTCGCGGCGTTTTCGGGACGCGCTCTTGACGACGACTTTTACGAGGAACTTGAAGAAGCGATGCTCACCGCCGATATGGGCGTGACCGCAACCGAACAGATTCTTGACGAGTTCAAGGACGAGGTCTATCGCGAAAAAATCACCGATACCGAAAAGGCGAAAAATCTTTTGAAACGTATCATGGTCGACAGCATCAGCTACGACATTCCCGACTATGACTATCCTTTGGTTATTTTGCTTGCTGGCGTGAACGGCGTCGGAAAAACGACGGCAATCGGCAAACTTGCAAACTATTTCAAATCAATCGGGAAAAGCGTTGTTGTGGCTGCCGCGGACACGTTCAGGGCGGCGGCGTCCGAACAACTCGAAGTATGGGCGGATCGCGCGAACGTCAGAATTATCAAACATAAGGAAGGCAGCGATCCCGCAAGCGTTGTGTTTGACGCGATTTCGTCGGCAAAAGCCAGGGGCGACGACGTTATTCTCGTGGATACCGCCGGACGTCTTCACAACAAGAAAAACCTTATGGACGAACTCAAAAAAATCCACAAGGTCATCATCAGGGAACTGCCGAACGCCGATTATCGCAGCTATATCGTGCTTGACGCGACGACGGGACAAAACGCATTGTCGCAAGTCGAGATTTTCTCGGAAGCAATCGACATCGACGGCATAATCTTAACAAAACTCGACGGCACGGCAAAAGGCGGCGTCGTAATGGCGATTTCCGCGGAACAGGAAATTCCCGTGGTATTCGTCGGCGTCGGAGAAAAAATCGACGACCTTCTTCCGTTTAATCCCGAAGAATTCGTCGACGCTATTTTTGAAAACTGACGATAAACGATTGACAATATAATTATATTTGATATAATGACTGTAAAGGTAAAAGCCTTTACAGTTGTTTTTTATGATTGATATCGACGAAAAACTTAACGTCAGCGAACTACTGAGGGTTTACGGCGCGCTGCTTACGCCGCATCAGGCGGAGATTATGCGCCAGTATTACGACTGCGACATTTCATTGTTTGAAATCGCGTCCGACCTTGACGTTTCGCGACAGGCTGTAAGAGACGTGCTTGTGAGAAGCGTGAAAACGCTGAAAGACGTCGACAAAAAACTTCGCCTTATCGAAAGGTCTTCCTGTATTTTGGACGCGATAAACGCGGCAAAGGAAGACGCGAAGAAGGGAAACGTCGGCGCTGCGATTGAGCGTCTTGACGACGCCGTCGCGCTTTTGGAGGAGTAATATGGCATTCGACAGTTTGTCGGAAAAACTGAATCACGTTTTTTCGAAAATGCGTGAAAAAGGCAAATTGACCGACCTTGAAATCAAGCAGGCAATGCGCGAAATCCGAATCGCGCTGCTTGAAGCGGACGTAAACTTTCAGGTCGTAAGGGATTTTATCAACAGAGTGTCCGAAAAAGCCTCGGGCGAAGATATCCTGAAAGGTCTTAACAGCACGCAACAAGTTATAAAAATCGTCAATGACGAACTTATCGCGCTTATGGGCAGTACGCACAGCAAACTTGCGGTGGCGGACAGACCCCCGACAATCATTATGATGTGCGGTCTTCAAGGCGCGGGCAAAACCACAATGTGCGGAAAACTTGCGGGGATGCTGAAAAAACAAAACAAAAAAGTCATGCTTGCGGCGTGCGACGTATATCGTCCCGCGGCAATAAAGCAGTTGCAGATCGTCGGCGGGAAAGTCAACGTTCCCGTTTTCGAAGAAGGACAAATCAACCCCGTAAAGATTGCGAAAGACGCTTTGGACGAGGCGAAAAGGCAAGGCGCGGACGTTCTTATCATCGACACGGCGGGACGACTTCATATCGACGAACAGTTGATGGAAGAACTGCAAAAAATCAAAGCGGAAGTAAAACCAAACGAAATTCTTCTTGTCGTCGACAGCATGACGGGACAAGACGCCGTCAACGTTGCGGAAACTTTCAACCAAAAACTCGACATCACGGGCGTCATCATCACGAAACTCGACGGCGATACCCGCGGCGGCGCGGCGCTTTCGATAAAAGCGGTGACGGGCAAACCCATAAAATTCGTCGGCAGCGGCGAAAAGATGGAAGATATCGAGCCGTTCTATCCCGACCGTATGGCAAGCCGAATCCTTGGCATGGGCGACGTTCTGACGCTTATCGAAAAGGCACAGGAAGCATTTTCGGAAGAAGAAGCGTTGAAACTTCAAAAGAAGATGAAGACCAACTCTTTCACTCTGCAAGATTACCTGAATCAGCTTGAAAGCGTGAAGAAGATGGGCGGCATCGGGAAACTTATGTCGATGGTGCCGGGGCTTGGCGGAAAGGTCAACGAAGACGATATCGACGAAAGCAAAATCATTAAAACGAAAGCGATTATCCTTTCGATGACGCCGGAAGAACGCAACAATCCGGACATTATCAAGGCGTCCAGGCGCAAAAGAATCGCGGCGGGCAGCGGCACTTCCATTCAGGACGTGAACCAACTGTTGAAGCAATTCGACATGAGCAAGGAAATGATGCGTCGCGTTTCGAAAAACGGCATGCGCGGCATGAAATTCCCGTTTTAATATCGGATGCCAACAGATAATAATACGAACTTAGGTTTTACGCCGTGTTTTTGACTAATAC
>ENA-OROK01004123-OROK01004123.1-human-gut-metagenome-genome-assembly--contig:-NODE-4123-length-10874-cov-2.821056_pt1 | contig 10874 bp, 8 predicted proteins | sample MGYA00242127_ERZ509046 | MGnify/ENA primary metagenome ERZ509046 (study PRJEB26280, sample SAMEA2338728) | human gut metagenome | biome: human gut; feature: human-associated habitat; material: faeces... | reverse complement strand
AGTGTCTTCGGCGGTTTTGGGTGCTATGGTCGAGAAGGGGCTGTTCGAACCGTATAAGAAAGAGATAAGTCGTTTCGAGACGGAGGTTTATACTGTTCAAGAGGCTGCTCCGTTGAGCGATGCCCAACAAGTTGCATATCGGCAAATATCGGATTCATTTAAAGAGCATTCCGTCACGTTGTTGCATGGAGTCACATCAAGCGGAAAAACAGAAATTTATGCTCATTTGATAGACCGTGTTCTGCACGAAGGCAGACAGGTATTATACTTGGTTCCCGAAATAGCATTGACGACACAGTTGACGAATCGTTTACGCAAAATTTTCGGGGATAAATTGATGATTTATCATTCGAAGTTCTCGGATAACGAGCGGGTGGAGATTTGGAATACATTGCTCGACGACCATTCTCCCCGAATCGTTTTGGGTGTGCGGTCTTCCATTTTTCTGCCGTTCGGCGATTTGGGATTGGTAATTGTCGACGAGGAGCATGAAACTTCGTATAAGCAGTACGACCCGGCTCCCCGTTATCATGCTCGTAATGCGGCGATCGTTTTGGCGTCGATGCATGGGGCTAAGACTTTGTTGGGAACGGCTACCCCGGCTGTCGAAACTTATTTCAATGCGAGGCAGGGGAAATATGGTCTGGTAGAATTGAAGAGTCGATTTAACGATGTGGAGTTACCCGAAATTATCCCGGTAGATGTGCGGGAGATGAGGAAAAAGAACCGTATGCGAGGGAATTTTACACCTGAATTGCTCAATCGCATGCAGATTGCTTTGGACGGGGACGAGCAAGTTATTTTGTTTCAAAATCGGCGGGGATTCGCGCCCATGGTGGAATGTAAACAGTGTGCATGGGTTCCCAAGTGCGAACATTGCGATGTGAGTCTGACTTATCATAAGCGTTTTAATCAGCTGACGTGCCATTACTGCGGTTTTACGTATGAGATACCGAAAGTGTGTCCGGCTTGCGGACAGCCTACGATCGGGGTGATGGGTTTCGGAACGGAACGGATAGAGGAGGATATTGCTCAACATTTCCCGAATATACCGGTATCTCGTATGGATTTGGACACGACCCGTTCCCGTAGTGCTTATGAGCAGATCATCGAAGATTTTTCAAAGAAAAAGAATAAAATCCTTATCGGCACGCAAATGATTACGAAGGGATTGGACTTCGACCATGTGAGCGTGGTGGGGATATTGAGTGCCGACTTGATGATGAATTATCCCGATTTCAGAGCCCATGAGCGAGCTTTCCAGATGATGGAGCAAGTTTCGGGACGAGCCGGTCGGAAAAATCGGAAGGGCGTGGTCGTATTACAGGCTTCTCAGCCGGAATCTCCTCTGATACGTCAGGTAATCGCTCATGATTACGAGGGTATGTATAACATGCAGTTATCCGAGCGAAAGGCTTTTTCTTATCCACCTTATACCCGGTTGATATATATTTATCTGAAACATAGGGACGAGACTCTTTTGCAGGAGTTGTCGGTACGATATACATCTCTGTTGAGAGAGGTATTCGGCGCACGTGTGTTAGGCCCCGATAATCCGCCTGTGGCTCGTATTCAGTCTTTATATATACGGAAGGGCGTCTTGAAAATGGAACTTTCGGCATCGATGCCGAAAGTAAAGGAGATTTTGAAACAGGTCTATGAAAATATGTTGGTGGACGACCGGTTTAAGACTTTGTTGCTCTATTATGATGTAGACCCGATGTAGTGTAATCAATAACTAATTTATAATCATATCCATGGAACATAGAAATTTAGTTGCCGCTTTGTGTATGATTTCGGCTTTTATTTTGCCAATAAATGCGGAATTGAAGTATGTAGATGCGTCTCGTTTGACGCTTATCGGGAAAGTGATGCCGACTCCCGAAAATGTCTATCACCGGGTCGATACGGTAAAGTATAACGATATGCCGTTTCAAGTAAAGCGGTTGTTTACGCATTCGGCCGGATTGGTCGTTAGTTTTAAGACCAATAGCCCGACGGTTGCCGCTCGTTGGATAACGAAGGGAAAAGGTGTGATGGGAAACGTTACGCCGATATGCGATAGAGGATTGGATTTGTATATGAATGACGGCGGGAAATGGATACCGGTGGGCGCAGGCACTCCGTCGGCAGGAAAAGCGGAGCAAGAGCGGGTCATCACCAAGAATTTAAAGCCGGGGGTACATAGGTTTTTGTTATATCTCCCGTTGTTCGAAGAGGTACGTTCGTTGGAAATAGGGGTAGACGAGGGGGCTTTTATCGAGGCAGAGCCGTCTCCGTTCCGTCATACGGTTCTTATGTATGGATCGAGTATCTTGCATGGGGCTTGTGCCAGTCGTTCGGGGCTGGCGTACCCTGCGCGAATGTCGAGAAATACGGGTATCAATTTCGTGAATTACGGTTTGAGCGGAAACGGTAAAATGGAGGCTGCGGTGGCCGATATGTTGAAAGATATCGATGCCGATGCTTTTATTTTGGATTGTATGCCGAATCCTTCTCCTGATGAGATCACGGAGCGTACTCAATATTTGGTGAACACGATTCGGAAATATCATCAGGGAACTCCTATTATCATGATAGAGACTTATATGAGGGAAAACGGATACAGTGACCAAGCTGTGCACGATCGTTGTACCCGTCAAGGCGAGGCATTTGTGAAACAGTATGAACTGTTAAAGAAACAAGGTATAAAAGACCTGTATTTGATTCGGGACAATCATGCCATCGGGACAGATCATGAAGGCTCGGTAGACGGTACTCACCCTAACGACTTGGGATTCGATCGTATGGTAGAGCAATACCAACCTCAGATTATGAGGATATTAAAGAAATACGGAATCAAATGATAAAAGAAAAAGGCTCGAATTTTTCGAGCCTTTTTCTTTTTATGGAAATCGCTTGGAGATGGCGACCTATGGGCGGGATAACGCTCGTTTGATTCCTTTAACAACCAATGGTTCCATAACTTTGTATCCGTCGAGGTTGGGGTGGACGCTATCCCTGCCGTAATTGGGGTTTAACCCTTTTTGTTCATCGACAAGGGCGGTATAAAAATCGACGTAAATCAATCGTTTCGAGCGGGCGTAATCTTTAATGAGTTCGTTTAAGGCAATAATCGTATCTGCCGGTTGGACTTCGGGAGACCAGCCGTATCGATTGGCAGGGAGTACGGAACATAAGACGACTTTTATATGGTTGGCTTGTGCCAGTTCTGTCATGGATTTGATATTGTCCATGATCATATCGATATTCGTCGGGCCGGTATTCCCGGCTATGTCGTTTGTCCCGGCCAATATGACGACTGCTTTGGGAACCAGATGTATCACGTCTTGTCGGAATCGCAGAAGCATTTGAGAGCTGGTTTGTCCGCTGATTCCTCTTCCGATGTAGTCATTTTCGGAAAAGAATTGCGGATCCAGAGAAGCCCAATTTTGTGTAATTGAATTACCCATGAAGACAACCCAATTTTTACGGGCATCTTCCGAGTCGTTTTTCCTCATTTCCATAATAGCTTTGTTGGCTTCGCGATAACGATTCAGATTGGGCCAATCTTGCGCTGCGCATTCAAGAGTCAGTATTGCTGTAAAGAATATGAATGGTAAAGAAAGTTTCGATAGAAGTTTCATGGTATTTAAAATGAAGTAAGAACACTCCATTCGGAGTGTTCTTGAAATGAATAAACGGTGTTAATAAGCAAAGATGGGGTATTCTTTCATCATGCCGTTGACCTTTTCCCGAACGGCTTTGATGACGGCTTCACTTTCTGGATTGGCCAAAACCGTGTCGATAAGTTCTACGATTTCGCACATCATTTCTTCTTTTGCTCCACGAGTCGTTATCGCCGGAGTTCCCACACGGATACCCGATGTTTGGAACGGAGAGCGGCTATCGAACGGAACCATGTTTTTATTCACCGTGATGTCGGCTTGAACCAATGCTTTCTCGGCGACTTTTCCTGTCAATTCGGGGAATTTGGTACGCAAGTCGATGAGCATGCAGTGGTTGTCAGTACCGTTGGATATGATTTTGTATCCTTTATCCATGAATGCTTTTGCCATAGCAGCGGCATTTTTCTTCACCTGAGTCTGGTATTCGATGTATTCGGGTTGCAGGGCTTCGCCGAACGATACAGCTTTAGCTGCGATAACGTGTTCAAGCGGACCACCTTGTACTCCCGGAAAGACTGCCGAATCGAGTAATGCTGACATTTTCTTTATTTCTCCCTTAGGTGTTTTTTTACCCCAGGGGTTTTCAAAATCTTTACCCATGAGGATAATACCTCCACGGGGCCCGCGCAGGGTTTTATGAGTGGTCGAGGTGACGATGTGAGCGTATTTCAAAGGATTGTCCAACAATCCGGCGGCTATGAGCCCGGCGGGGAGCCATATCAACCATAAAAATGGCGCCTATTTCATCGGCTATTTTGCGCATGCGGGCATAGTCCCATTCGCGAGAGTAAGCCGAGGCTCCGCCGATAATCAGTTTCGGACGTTCGCGCAAGGCTACCTCTTCCATCATGTCATAATCGACGTATCCGGTATCTTCTTTCACACTGTACTCCAACGGGTGGAACATCAGTCCGGAGAAATTTACGGGGCTTCCGTGCGAAAGGTGGCCTCCATGTGAAAGGTTCAGCCCCAAGAATTTGTCACCGGGGTTCAACACGGCCATGAATACGGCCATGTTTGCTTGTGCTCCCGAATGCGGTTGAACATTCGCCCATTCGGCATTGAACAGTTTCTTGATACGGTCGATAGCGACTTGTTCGCTTTGGTCTACCACTTCGCAACCTCCGTAGTAGCGTTTCCCGGGATACCCTTCGGCGTATTTGTTGGTCAGGCAAGAACCCATTGCCTGCATGACCTGATCGCTGACAAAGTTTTCCGAAGCAATCAATTCAATGCCTTTTCGTTGTCGTTGATTCTCTTTTTCAATGATGTCGAAAATAATGTCGTCTCTTTTCATATTGTGTTGTGTATTAAAAGTTTTTACCATAAATATCCTATTGAAATGCTCAATTCGTTGACGGCTCTGGACAGTTTTACCTGACTGGTTTGGAGCTCATCGGGATTGACTTTGAAAGATAAATCTTTGGAATTTCCCACACAATAGGCATACCGAAAGTCGATGTATAGATGCCCTATGGTGGTGCTCAATCCGCCGATCAAATAGAATGAAAAGCTGTTAGGGGATTCATCGTAGATTAGGTTGCGGAATGAACCTCCCGTAGTGCTTATTCCGCTTGTTTCATTAAAGATGTAGGAAACCCGGGGACCAGCAAAAAGATTCATGAGGTATGGGCCATGTTTGGTGATGTTATAGCCATATAGTATGGGAACATCGAGGGTATAAGCCGAAGTATTGATTTTACGTAATTCGTAGTCGGGATTATATAGCCGGGTATGGAACTGATGCATGCCCACTTCGAGTTGTATATAATGTTTTTTGAAATTGTATCTTCCTATAAAAGAGCCGGATAATCCCAGCCTCGATTCGGAATCGGATTCGTCGACTTTGTTTCCGTTCAGGGTCAAATGTCTTATGTCGACTAACGGCGCATTGACTCCCAAGCGGATTCCCCAATTGAATCGCTTGCTTACGTTCAATTCTTGTATTTGAGCTTGAACTGTAAGAATCCATAAGAGTGCCATGCAGATAACCGTAGTGATTCTCTTCATACCTGTCTATTTATTTTTTCTTTTGGACAGACCAACCGAATTTCCCTATTTCTTTTCCTATTTCGTAGTAATGCCCGTGGGAATAGACCAATAGATCGGCCTTTTGCATATCGAACGCGCCTGTCTCGGGATTTATATATTTATCATCGGCCAATATGTTTACTACGTCGGATATGAACATATCGTGGGACCCGAGGCTGATAATTTCTCTTACCTTGCATTCTATACAGAGGGGAGATTCCTCGACGTAGGGAGCTTTTACGATTTGAGCGGTTTTCGGAGTGAATCCTGTTTTTTCGAATTTGTTATAATTCTTTCCGGAGGAAACGCCGCACCAATCGGTCGCTTTTGCCATTTGAACGGTCGTGAGATTGATTACGAACTCCATGTTTTTTCTTAGAATCTCGTAGGAATATCTTTCCGGTCGAACGGATATGTAGCACATGGGAGGATTGGTACAGAGCGTGCCGACCCAACTTACCGTAATGAGGTTATACTCTTCGGGCGTATTACCGCAACTGACCAGAACAGCCGGCAACGGGTAGATGGTAGTCCCGGGTTTCCAACTTTGTTTCATATATCGGAAGAATTAACAGATTTCTATTTCTTCTTTGGTTACCGACCGCTCGCAATAATGGCATTTTACTTGGACATCGATTTTGTCGGTCACATGAAATATGGTTTCCATCGGTTCGTTATTCGTGATGCATTTGGGGTTTCCGCAGCGGATAATGCCATGCACGATGTCCGGTAAAGATACTTTCCGTTTTTCGATGACTTGGTAATCGCGGATAATATTGATTTGTGCAGCCGGGGCTACCAATGCGATCTTATTCAAGTCTTCTTCTTTGAAGAAACGGTCGGCAACTTTGATGATACCTTTTTTCCCTATTTTTTTACTGGCTAAGTTATTGCCGATGGTGATGCTGTTCGTACAGTTTTCAAGTCCTAAGATAGACACTACTTTGAATAATTGGCTCGAAGGTATATGGTCGATGACGGTTCCGTTTTCGAGAGCCGCTACTTTTAGTTCTTTTTTTTCGTCGTTCATGATTACCGAAAATAAAAGGGGTTAAACTTCAATTCCTAAAACTTTACAGATAATGGCTTGCCGAGCGAATAGTCCATTTTTGGCTTGTTGGAAATAATAGGCTTTGGGATTGCTGTCGACATCGTAAGAAATTTCATTAACCCGGGGGAGCGGGTGTAAGATTCTCAGATTAGCTTTGCTGTGTTCGAGCATACTGTTGTGCAGCGTATATACGTTTTTAACTTTTTCGTATTCCATGAGGTCGGTGAATCGTTCGCGTTGAACCCGGGTCATGTATAGAATATCCGCTTGATTGATTACCTCTTCGGAAAATTCGGTGTGTTCGAAGTAGGGAATATGATTTTGTTCACAGAAGAGTTTATACTCGATAGGCATTTTCAGTTCATCGGGTGCGACGAAATGAAATGTGGGATTGAAATGAGACATAGCCATCAGCAGGGAGTGTACGGTACGTCCGTATTTTAAATCTCCCACCATAGTAATGTTCAGGTTCGATAGAGTGCCCTGTGTCTTGTAGATGGAATATAAATCGAGCATGGTTTGCGAGGGGTGCTGATTCGCTCCGTCTCCTGCATTGATAACGGGAACGGAAGAAATTTCAGAGGCATAACGGGCAGCACCTTCGAGATGGTGGCGCATGATGATTAAGTCGACATAGTTGCTTACCATCATGATGGTGTCTTTCAGTGTTTCTCCTTTTGAGGAGCTGGTCGTGCTGGCGTCTGAAAATCCAATGACTTTTCCGCCTAATCGGTTGACAGCGGTTTCAAAGCTGAGTCGAGTGCGGGTAGAAGGCTCGAAGAACAGAGTCGCCACGACTTTACCTTCCAGAATTTTTCGATTGGGATTTTCTTCGAATCGACGCGCTTTTTCGAGAAGATCCAGAATTTCTTCTTTTGAAAAATCGGTAATAGATACTAAACTCTCACGTTTCATCGTCGGTATGATTTGTTTTTATATTACAATGCTCGTTAACAAAAAAGCCAACACGACTATAAAAGTCATATTGGCTTTTTATTTTGTTTCTCTTCAAGAGAATATATTTCTTGGCTTTTATAAAAATGCCTGTGCCGTAATGGATTATATGTTTGTTCTTGCCCACTCATTTCACTAAGCAAAGATAGTAAAAAAAGACCGAAAGCCAAGTGTTCAGACATAAAAAATATTCTTTATAAATCTACAAAATGTATTCGGATAAAATATATTTGTTACCTTTGCTTTAACAATTGGCTGCGGATAGAGCGAATGGCTTTTAAGACTTTGTTAATAAATGCATAGATGGAGAGATGAAAGTGGGTAAGTTGAAAAAATCTATCGGGGATACATCGCGTATTGTGCGGTATATGTGGTATGCCTTTGGGGGAATCGTTGTTCTTGTCGTTGCGGCCTTTGCGATGATTGCATGGGGGTGGATAGGATATATGCCGCCGATAGAGGATATGGAAAATCCGAAAGATAAATTCGCCTCGGAGATTTATTCTTCCGATATGGAAGTAATAGGCCGGTTTTATCAAAGCAAGAGTAACCGGGTGTATGTACATTATGATGAAATTTCTCCTTATTTGGTCAATGCTCTTATCGCTACGGAGGACATTCGTTTCAAGGACCATTCCGGCATAGATGTGAAGGCTTTGTTCCGGGCTTTTATCAAACGAGGGCTATTATTTCAAAAGAGTGCGGGGGGAGGAAGTACGATTACCCAACAGTTGGCCAAACTCCTTTATTCTCCTAATGCCGATAATGTGGTGGAACGGTTGTTCCAGAAGCCGCAGGAATGGGTTATAGCTGTACAGCTCGAACGTTTTTATACCAAAGAGGAAATCGTGAATATGTATCTGAATCATTTCGATTTCCTGAATAATGCAGTCGGGATACAATCGGCGGCATACATTTATTTTCATACGACTCCCGATAAGTTGAAAATAGAGGAGGCTGCGACGTTGGTGGGTATGTGCAAGAATCCCTCGTATTATAATCCCCGCAGGTTTAACGAACGCACGAGGGGGCGTCGTAACACGGTTTTGAACCAAATGTATAAGGCCAAGTATATTACAAAGGCGGAACTTGACTCTTTACAAGCTTTGCCTTTGGAGCTGAAATATACCCGGGTGGATCATAAAGAGGGGTTGGCTCCTTATTTCAGAGAGCAATTGAGATTGATGATGACGGCAAAAAAGCCTGTGAAATCGGAATATCGGGGGTGGGAAGCTCAAAAATTCATAGACGATTCCATTGCTTGGGCGAATAATCCGTTGTATGGTTGGTGCGAGAAAAATGTGAAGGCTGACGGAACCAAGTATAATATTTATACCGATGGGTTGAAAATCTATACGACGCTCGATGCGCAGATGCAACGGTATGCCGAGGAGGCTGTGGAAAAACATTTGGGCGGGTATTTACAACCTCGCTTCTTCGCCGAGAAAAAAGGACGGAGTTATGCACCGTTCTCCCGAAGCATAACTCGGGAAGAGCGGGAGTCAATCTTGGATAGGGCGATGAAGCAGTCGGATCGTTATCGGGCGATGAAGGCATCGGGTGCGAGCGACGAGCAGATTCGAAAGGCATTTATTACTCCTGTCGAGATGCAGGTCTTTTCGTATCAAGGCTCGATCGACACGATTATGTCTCCATTGGATTCTATCCGTTATCAGAAGTCTTTCTTGCGAGTGGGATTTATGTCTATGGATCCGAATACAGGTCATGTGAAGGCTTATGTGGGCGGTCCTGATTTTACGCATTTTCAATATGATATGGCTTCGGTGGGACGGCGCCAGATAGGATCGACCGTGAAACCGTTCTTATATACGTTAGCGATGGAGGAGGGATTCACTCCTTGCGATATGTTTTTAAATGAACAGCCTACATTGATTACAGAAGACGGGAAGCCCTGGTCTCCTCGGAATTCGTCGAAAGCGCGTGTGGGCGAGATGGTTTCTTTGCGTTGGGGGTTGGCAAATTCGAATAACTGGATTTCTGCTCGATTGATGGATAAGTTGTCGCCCTCGTCATTGGCGAGGTTGATGCATTCGTTCGGGATTAAAAATAAGATAGATGAAGTCATCTCTCTTTGTTTAGGTCCGGTCGAGGTCTCGGTCGAGGAAATGGTGACGGCTTATACAGCCTTTTCGAACAAAGGCGTGCGTGTAGACCCTTTGTATGTGACTCGTATAGAGGATAATTTAGGGAATGTAATAGCCGAGTTCACGCCTTCGATGACCGAGGTTTTCAGTGAACAGGCTTATTATCGCATTTTGCCGATGTTGAAAGATGTGATAGATCACGGAACGGGCGGTCGTGTTCGTTTCCGTTATGGTATTACTGCTCCTATGGGAGGTAAAACAGGGACGACCAATAATAATTCGGACGGTTGGTTTATGGGATTTACTCCCGATTTAGTTTCCGGTGTATGGGTAGGAGGCGAGGATCGCTCGATTCACTTCGATGGTATGGCCGATGGGCAGGGAGCCAGTATGGCATTGCCTATTTATGGTCTTTATATGCAGAAAGTTTATGGGGATCAAAGTCTGGGTTATTCACAAGATAGCGACTTCGAGATTCCTGAGGAGTATTCCGATCCTTGTAGCGGAAGTTCATATATCGAAGAATCCGTTACAGCTCCCGTGGAGAGCATAGAGGGTATATTCGATTGATTTTTGCACCGTTTTGGTCGTTTTGACAGATACCCGTGTGGTTCTGTATGTCGGGGGCAATCACAGGTATAATAGCCAGATGAGGACGGGAACTGAAATATCGACGATGATGCCGTGAAAGATGGCGAAGATGACGTACTTTTCTCCGAGGGTGGCGCTGATGAGAGGTAGAGTCGTGTCGATGGAGGTTGCTCCTGCGGCTGTAATCGGGGCTAATTTCCCGCAATAACGGGCAAGTAGCGGAATTGTAAGAAGTGTCAAAAGCTCTCTGCTCAGATTACAAATAAGAGCGATAGTACCGATGTCGGCTCCTGCAAGCTCGTTCAGTAAAATTGCCGATAGACTGTAATATCCGAATCCGCAACCGATGGCAACGGTTTCCCGTAACGGAACGGGACAGAATAGCGAGAACAAACAACAAGCGGCGATTGTCCCGACGATCGTGGATAACGGTATCAACAAAATCTGGAATTTATATTTTTTGATGGGAGCGGA
>ENA-OROK01004121-OROK01004121.1-human-gut-metagenome-genome-assembly--contig:-NODE-4121-length-10878-cov-5.311097_pt1 | contig 10878 bp, 10 predicted proteins | sample MGYA00242127_ERZ509046 | MGnify/ENA primary metagenome ERZ509046 (study PRJEB26280, sample SAMEA2338728) | human gut metagenome | biome: human gut; feature: human-associated habitat; material: faeces... | reverse complement strand
GGCAGGGCCGGGCATGCCCGGCCCCTACAGACTCGATAAATTAAAAAAGCTGTCCGCAGAGGAAGGTTCTCCTGCGGGCAGCTTTGCTTGCATACCGTCGAAATTTCTGCTGTAATACAAAAGCCGCCTGTTTCACAACAGACGGCAAGGCGCTGCACACAACGGCAGGCGGTTGGCCACACTTCCGTAAAGGAGGTGAGACCATGCGTTTTACATTTACGTTCTATATCGGTCGCAAGACCTTTACTTTGAGCTTAGTTGTAAAAAGCAATAACCGCCACCCTGGCCGGTGACGGTTATTAGTTTGAGCTTTTAACTTTCACCTGAAAGGGCCAACCGCTTGTCGCAGCGCCTTTTCTATAGTTATTATACCCCACTGCCGCGGCCATGTCAAGCGTGCCTTGCACCCCGCGGCATTTCGTGCTACAATAGACGTACCATTAAAAAACAAAGGACGAAAAACAATGAGTGCGATTTTAGCAGTATGCGGTGATACCTTCTGCGCCATGGTCAGCGATGGCCGCTATGTCGAGGAACCCATCACCGGCGAAAAGCCCCATATCCTCAAAAACGACCTGCCCAAGGTCCGCAAGATCAACCGCAACGTCGTGGTCGGTTTTGCGGGCGACACGCTGGCCGCCGTGCAGATCATCAACGCGGTGGACGAGTACCAGACCCAGTACCTGACGCTGGAGAAGGTCGTCAAGATCCTGCGCGAGAAGGCTGCCACGGTCTCGGTGCAGCCGGTGGGCGTGCGGCTCATCGTGGGCGGGCGCAACCGCAAGGGTGTGTTCACCATGACGATGATGGGCAGCGTTGACGGCTACGAGCCGCAGACCCAGGCCGCCCGCAAGGGTGCCTACCTCATCGAGGGTGCCTGCTCCCACACCGACGTGGCCCCCTGGCTCGAGGAGGAGGTCAAGCCGCAGGCCGCCAACTGGCACAGCCTGGACGATGTGGCCCATACGCTGGACGGCTGCATTGCCAAGATGGCCAAGCTCGACAAGAGCATCAACACCACGTATTTCCGTCAGCTTGTAATGTGAATTTGACGATAAAAGGAGAAAAGCTATTATGAAAATCGCTCTGATCAATGAGAACAGCCAGGCCGCCAAGAACGCCCTGATCGAGGCCACCCTGCGCAAGGTCGTCGAGCCGATGGGCCACGAGGTCGTCAACTACGGCATGTATGCCGCCGACGATGCCGCCCAGCTGACCTACGTTCAGAACGGCATCCTGGCCGCTGTGCTGCTGAACTCCGGCGCTGCGGACTACGTCATCACCGGCTGCGGCACCGGTGAGGGCGCTATGCTGGCCCTGAACAGCTTCCCCGGCGTCATCTGCGGCCACGTCGAGGACCCCGTTGACGCTTACACATTTGCACAGGTCAACGACGGCAACTGCGTTGCAATGCCGTTCGCCAAGGGCTGCGGCTGGGGCATGGAGCTCAACTGGGAATACACCTTTGAAAAGCTCTTCGGCTTCGGCAGCGGCAGCATCAGCATGGTGAACACCGACTTGACCGGCACCAACGCTCTGAGCTACACCGGCGACTACAACGTGGTGGATTACCCCACCACCAGTATGCTCTATGTGGGCTGCAACACCCACTCTGGCCCCTGCCAGAACCAGTCCTTCCGGCAGGCGCTGTACTATGTCTTTGATCGGGATACGTTGGCCACAAAAATGCTCTCCGGCCACGCAGAACCCACCGTACTGCGCCGCAAGCGCGATGGGACCGCGGCGCAGCCGCACCTCGCCGCCGGTGAAGGTGTCGGTGCCGATGAGCATACTGCTGTCGGTGTTCACATGGAACGAGGCGGTGAACACCGGGCGCGCGAAGAGCCATGCAAGGTTGTCCGCAAGAACGTTCTTGCCCGTCGCCTTTCCGCCTGCGAGCAGGAGATTCTCCCCCTGCAGCAGCGCGGCGACCGCCGTATCGAGCACCTCTTCGCCGATAAACTTCACCATCGGGCGCGCAACGCGTCCCTGCGCGGCCGCATCCACGCTCCACTGTTCTTTGAACCGCTCCAGCCGGAGCGCAAGGTCTTCTCTCATGATATAATATTCTCCTTCTGCTGTGGGCCTCCGTGCGCGGCCTATCTATCGGAAAAAAATTATAGCCCCGGCGGGGAAAAAAGTCAACTTCCCGCCGCCTTCAGCGCTTTTAATCGGGAATTTTCCCAGTTCTCCGTTGAATTCTGTAGAAAAGCATTATATACTGACAAAAAGAGTTAAATTTTACAGGAAAAGCAGTGCTGGGGGAGAAAAATGAAGCTTTACCTTCAATATGGCGCGCTGATCGCTGTACTTTCACAGATTTACTTCGCTCCGCACGAGAATTTTGTGGCACCGCTTTCGCTGGGATTGGTATTGCTTGGGATTACGATACGAGATGAGTTGATAAAAAAGCCGGTAATGCTTGCTGCTATTGCGGGAGTATTTGCCGCTGTGCTGCGGCTGATAATGATGTTGTACTCAGGCAACAATGCGGATGTTATCTCTGTTATTCTCGATAGTCTGGTCATTTATATCCTCTATGCGGCGCTTTATCAATTCCTCAGCGGCGTGATGGGAGAAGATTATCTGCCGGACATGCTCTTTACCATGCTGATGGCGGACTTGATTTCGAACCTTGTCTCGCTGGCCATCTGCAACAAAATGAGCGACGAACGCGCGGCGTGGCTGCTCGTTATTGCGGCGATTCGTTCTGCGCTCGTACTTGCGATCTCACAGAAAAATCGCGAGGTGCAGTACGAAAAGCTTACAAGTTTTGCGGCCAACATCTATGCCGACATCTTTTTCCTGCAAAAGTCAAAAAAGCAGCTGGATGAGATGACCACACGCAGTTTCTCAATCTATCAAGCACTGCCGCATGAAAGCCCACTGCGCCAGCGGGCCCTTTCGCTGGCTAACATGGGCCATGAGGTGATGAAAGACTACAGCAACATTGTGAGCGGACTTGCCAAAGCCATTCAGGTCACACAGCAGGAATCACCCATGCTGCTCTCGCAGATTTGCCGGATATTGGAGGCCGGCACACGTGAAACGATTGCCCCCGCACGTCTCCACATCCATTTGGAGGGTGATATTTTGATTGAGGGATACTACGACTTTTTTATCGTACTCAATAATCTTATTATCAATGCTGCACAGGCGGGCGCGCATCAAATTACAGCCGAGCTTACTGCCAAAAACCGCAGCATCGTCATGCGCGTGGCTGACGATGCAGGGGGCATTCCCGACGACATATTGCCTCATATCTTTCAGCCTGGCTTTTCCACTAAGTTTGATGAGCAGACTGGTGTGCCATCCCCAGGGCTGGGGCTATGTCATGTCAGAGATATTGTAAACAAATGGAACGCACAGATCAGCGTGGAGAGCAGCGTCCCTGAGGGGACAACTTTCCGCGTGGACATTCCGTCACTTTGAGAGGAGAGTGCCACATGAATATGAAACGAATTCTGATTGTGGATGACGACAGTTCTGTCGGCACGATGCTCAAATTTGTCATTGCTCGCGAGCAGCTTGGCGAGGTGGTTGCAACAGTAACAGATGAAGAGCAGGCAGTGGATGAGATTTTATTCTACCAGCCCGACATTGTACTGATTGATCTGCTGTTTCCGCACACCGATGGAATACGCATTATGAAACGAGCCATGTCGCGCGGCGCCGTCGGCCATTTTATCATGATCTCGCAGGCGCATGATAAGAACATGGAGGAAATGGCCTACAAGGAAGGGATTGACTTTTTCGTTCATAAGCCCATCAACGTGCTGGAGATCCGCAAGGTGCTGCAAAATGTCATTCAGATCATGGAAATGGAGCGGATGCTTTCCGCTGTGCGGCAGGCTGTAACGCCTGCCGCCGCTGGACCTGCTGCGGATGACAGCGAGCAGCGCCTGCGGGAGATTTTCGCAGATATTGGGATACTCGGCATGACGGGAAGCAGGGAAATCGCCGCTGCCGCGCGCTATCTGCGCAGCCGTCGCCGCCATACGAGACAGGAATACCAGCTCTCCGACGTATATCAGCATATTGGCTATGAATTATATGGCAGCGAATGCGATGCCGCGCGGCAGAAGGGTATTGAGCAAAAGATCCGCCGCGCTATCCAGAAAGCACAGAGCCACTTGGCTGCGCGCGGCAGCGAGGACTTTTATGATGAGATATTCACCGAGTATGCCTCGCGCCTTTTCGATTTCGGGCAGGTGCAGCAGGAGATGCGAATGCTGCAGGGAAAGGGTTCACAGTCTGGAAAAATCAACACCAAGAAGTTTTTTGAGGGAATTTTACTAAAACTGGAAGACTGACGCCGAATTTTTTGGAAGGTTTTTGAAGGTTTTTGAAGTTTGCACTTACTATGTAAATTGATGATGGAGGGCGGAAGCGCTTGCTGCGCTTCCCGGATGGAGCATGAAGAACATAGAACACCGTGCCGCGGCATACAGCCGCCTTGCATGGGCCAAGTTTGTTTTGTGCAATCTGGTTGGCATTTTCGTCTTTTTTGTCACAGTACCCTTTCATGGGACGCATACGATTCCACTGGATGTGTTCTGCCAGCTTGCCGCTGTCCTGGTTGGGCCGGCTCAGCGTTGGCTGGTGCTGGGTGTATGTGTGGCAGGGGCGCTGCTTCCGTTCGCAAAAAAGAACTGGAACAGGAGCGCGACAAGCACGATCTTCACGCTTTTCAAGCTTTTCGGCGCGGCCTGTGCGGCTATGTATCTTTTCGGCTTCGGCCCAAAGGAATGGCTGGAGAACGGATCGCTGCTGCCCTTTCTTTTTTCACTGGGGCAGTCGTTGACATTCCTGGTCCCCATTGGCTCTATCTTCCTTGCCTTTCTGACGAATTACGGGCTGATGGAATTTGTCGGCGTGTTTGTCCGCCCGCTCATGCGGCGGATCTGGAAAACACCGGGGCGCTCAGCCATCGACGCGGTAGCCTCGTTTGTCGGCAGCTACTCCGTCGCGCTTCTCATCACCGATGAGCTTTACACGAAGGGCGCCTACACAAAAAAGGAAGCGGCTATCATTGCGACCGGCTTTTCCACCGTGTCGTCCACTTTTATGATCACAGTGGCAAGCACTCTGGGATTGATGGACCGATGGAATCTCTACTTCTGGTCCACGCTGCTCATCACATTTATTGTTACGGCGGTCACGGTGCGGATGTATCCGCTGAACCGCTTTCCTGATGAATACAGGGAAGGCGTGCAGCCGCAGCCCGAGTGTCCGGTCACGGAACGCCGAATACATACGGCGTTGGATACGGCTCTTGCCGCTGCGGAACAGAGCGGCAGCCTGCCGGAAAGCATCTGGAAAACCTTCCTGAGCGGCTTGCAGATGGCCTGTACCATCGTGCCGAGTATCCTTTCGGTCGGCCTGATCGGAATGCTGCTGGCAATGTATACTCCGCTTTTTCGGATCATAGGTTATCTTTTCTATCCCTTTGCCGCTCTCGTGCAGTTGCCCGAAGCTCTGCCGGCGGCGCAGGCGCTGGCCACCAGCATTGCCGAGATGTACCTGCCGTGTGCGTTTGTCATGGATTGCTCGCTTGCCACGCGTTATGTTGTAGCGGTAGGCTGTATTTCGGAGCTGCTGTTTTTCTCGGCGGTCATTCCCTGCATTCTTTCCACCAGCATTCCTGTCAAGGTGCCGCAGATGCTCTTCATCTGGGTCGAGCGAGTGATCCTCTCGGTCCTGCTTGCCGGTGCGGCGGCATTGATCCTGTTCTGATGACGACCGGGCAGGCAGCGTATGTGCTGGGAAACTCTCCTGGATTATTCAGGTGCGTGTGCGCCTGTGTAATTAACTATTTTATGAGGAGGAACACCCATGAAAAAGCTGTTGAGTCTCATTCTTGCACTGGCTATGGTCCTTGCCCTTGTTGCCTGCGGCAACAAAACCACCGATGATTCCAACGCGGCCGGTAACGGTGATACCACTGATGCCGACCCCATTCGCATCGGCTTCTTTGCCCCTGTTTCTGCCGCCTCTGCCGCCGCTGACGGCCAGAGCGCCGAGCAGTCCGCCAAACTTGCGGTCAAGCTGATCAATGAAGCGGGCGGCATCAACGGCCGCAAGGTCGAGCTTGTCAACTACGATGACGGTCTGGATACGGCGGAAGCGGCCAACATTCTGGAAAAGCTTACTACCGTGGATAATGTTGACGCTATCGTATCCGGTTCCTACTCCGGTCCCACCAAGGTCGCCGCTCCCATCTGCCAGGATGCCGGTATCGTAATGGTCTCCGCCTATGCTGTTCACCCTGACGTTGTCAATGCAGGCGACTTCATCTTCTCCCAGTCCTTCCCCGGTGCGGTCCAGGCTACCGCTGCCGCGCAGTTTGCTGTCGGCGAGCTGAAAGCCAACCGCATTGCCATCGTTGCCGTTGATCTCGACTTCGGCAAGGAGCAGGCCGCCTACTTCAAGGCGCAGGCTGCCAAGCTTGGCGCGGAGATCGTTTCCGAAGACTACATTGCGATCTCCGATAACGACATGACCTCCGTTATCACCAAGATCAAGGACGAAAAGGTCGACCTCATCTATATGCCCAACTACTATGCACACGCCTCCGAGGTCTGCCGTCAGGTCGCCCTTCAGGGTCTCGACGTCAAGATCCTCGGCTGCGAGGGCGCTGACTCCTGGCAGCTGCTTGAAACCGCCGGCGAATATGCCAAGGGCCTCTACATCACCACAAACATGAACCGTGACGACGCCAACGAAGGCACGCAGGCTTACATCAAGAACTATCAGGCGGAATATAAGATGGAACCCGATATGGTCGGCGCTTCTGTGTATGATGCGTTCCAGGTCCTCTTTGCCGCGTTTGAAAATGTCGGCACCGATCCTGCCGCTATGCGCGACTACATTGCGGGTCTGAAGGACTTTGACACGGTTACCGGTACGCTGATGTACTACACCAGTGCGGGTTCTGCCGTCAAGCCTGTTCAGATCCAGCAGGTCGGCGATGATATCCTCTTCCACAGCTATGGCATCATCGATGACATCAACATCATCGACGGTGACAAGGTCGAAAAGGTCACTTATTAAGTTACAGGGGGAAATGCCCCTCTCCTGCACAGCCAAAGGAGCGGAGGCGTCATAACGGCGCCTCCGCCCTTCTCTAATTCCAACGATTGGGAGGGAACGTCCTATGTTCCTGCAGCAAGTCATCAACAGCCTGATGATCGGCAGCCTTTACGCCCTCACGGCGATGGGTGCAACGCTGATCTATGGCATTCTCGGCATACTGGATATTGCCAATGCAGGCGCTTATCTGCTGGGAGCCTATGTGGGTTACTATGTCTACACGGCGACCGGCAGCCTCGTGCTTGCCTTTCTTGTGGCGATGGCAGTTATCGGACTGCTCGGTGTGGTTTTACACCGCACGATCTATGGTCCTATTCTTGCCAAGCCGCGTACACTTTCTATCATTCCGCTGGTCGCGGCGGTCGGCCTTTTTACCGTCAGCAGCGACGCAGTGCGTCTAATCTGCGGCGCCGGCACCAAGGCATATAACTTCCGCTTCCCAGTGGATGTGATTCACCTTGGCAGCGTCTCAATCCAGACGAACTGGATTTTGATTTTTGCCCTTACGGCGCTTTTGCTTGTGATTCTCTGGATCATCCTGAACAAAACGAAAATGGGGCTTGCGTGGCGTGCCACAGCAGAAGACCCTGATATTGCCCGCGCCTGCGGCGTGAATACGAATTCCGCAATGGCACTATCTTACATTTTAGGCTACGGTTTTGCCGCGGCCGCCGGTATCATGACCGGCATTCTCTACAATTCCATCACGCCTGCGCTCGGTGAGGTTCCGTCGTATAAGATGCTGGCTATCATTGTGCTCGGTGGCCTTGGCAATCCGCTCGGTACTGTGGTCGCGGGACTGATTATCGGTTTTGCCGAGGTCATGCTCTCGACCTATACGAAACTTCCTATTCCGAAGGACGCCATCGCATTCGTTGTCCTGATTATCGTGCTGCTGATCAAACCCTCCGGTCTCTTCGGTCAGCGCAACAAGGTTTAAAGGAGGGATAACGATGAGTGCTTATCTATATTCTATCGGTGCAACAGCCGCTATCTTTACTCTGCTTGCCTTGTCTCTGAACATTATCACTGGCTACGCCGGACAGGCAATGATGGGTCATGCGGCTTTCTTCGGTATCGGCGCCTATACAGCCGCCATTCTGACGCAGACATACCATGTGAACTTTTTCCTTGCGCTGCTTATTGCCATGCTGTTTACCGGCGCGTGCGGCGCGTTGCTTGGCCTGATCTCCCTGCGATTGCAGGCTGACTTCCTTGCCATCACGACCATCGGCATCAACTTTGTTATGGTCGCGCTCTTTAACAACATGAGCATTACCGGCGGTTCGCTCGGTCTCACGATCCTCAAGCCGATGCTTTTTGGCACAAAAATGGGCAACCGTCAGTTCTTCTGGCTGACATTTGTCGTTATTGTCGTTGTGTGTTTGCTGATCATCAAGATGCGCCGCTCATGGTTCGGCATGGCGCTGGCTTCCATCAACAATGATTCCGCAGCGGCCCACTCGTTCGGCATTGATGTGAGTCGCTATCAGATACTTACATTTATTATCGGTACGGTAATCGCAGGGCTTGCTGGCGGCATTTATGCCCACCGTATGGGCTATATCTGTTCGTCCGACTTTGCGTTCGTCATCTCTATCCAGATTCTCTCGATGGTTGTTATCGGCGGCATCGGGACCATTCGCGGACCGATTTTCGGCGCGCTGCTGCTGACATTCCTTCCTGAGGCACTCCGCTTTGCGGACAACTACCGCTCCTTTGTATATGGCACGCTGCTGGTACTTATGGTGCGCTTTATGCCCAGCGGCCTGATCGGCGACAACAGCCCAATTGTAAACGGTTGCCGGAAACTCCTGCAGAGGATCACAGCAAAAAAGGAGGCGGATAAGGCATGAAGGAACTAATGCGTATTGAAGGGCTGAAGATGTACTTCGGCGGTCTCAAGGCTATTGACGGATTGGATCTCACCATTAATGAGGGAGAGACCCTCGGCATCATCGGCCCGAACGGCGCGGGTAAGACTACGCTGTTCAATGCCATTTGCGGCGTTTATAAGCCAACCGACGGCAAGGTCATTCTCAAGGGGCAGGAGGTGCAGGGCCTTCCTGCGCACAAGATGGCGCGCATGGGCATTGCCCGCACCTTCCAGATTTCCAAACCGCTGGCGGATCTGACGATTCTCGACAACGTAATTGCCGCTGCCGGTGTGCACGAGTACACCGGAATGCGCTCCTACTTCCGCAAAAGCCACACCAAGGAGGTAGTGGATAAGGCGGAGGCTGTGCTGACAGAGACTGGATTGATCAAGCTGCGGGATAAAAGGGCGAGCGATGTGTCGCTTGGCTATCTCCGTCGGCTTGAGATCGCCCGTGTGCTTGTTACTGAGCCGGAACTTATTATGCTTGACGAACCCTGTGCGGGACTCTCCAACTTCGCTATCAACGAAGTGACGGAGCTTGTGATGAAGCTCAAAGCACAGAAAAAGAGTATCGTCCTCATCGAGCATAACCTACCCATTACGATGAAGGTTTGTGACCGTATTATGGTGCTCAGCTATGGCAAGAAGATTGCCGAAGGAACGCCGGAAGAAGTTAAGAACAACAAGCAGGTCATTGAGGCCTACCTTGGCGAAGAGGAGGAATAACCATGCTGGAGATCAAAGATCTGTTTGTGTCCTACGGAATGATGGAAGTCCTCCACGGTATCAGCCTGAATGTTCAAACCGGCGAATTGGTTTCCGTCATTGGCCCGAACGGGGCGGGCAAAACCACACTGATTAAGACCATTATGGGACTTGTTCAGCCCAAGAGCGGTGCAGTGCTCTATGACGGACAAGACATCTCCCATATTCCCGCCCATAAGCGCGCGGAGATGGGTATTGGCTATGTGCCGGAAGGACGTCATGTTTTTGGACGGCTGACAGTAGAGGAGAACCTTGCCATTGGCGCTTATAGCTCCAAGGACAAGGAAAAGCTAAAAAAGAACATTGAAATGGTCTATGACATTTTCCCGCGTCTCGGTGAACGCCGTGAGCAGCTGGCCCGCACAATGTCTGGCGGTGAGCAGCAGATGCTTGCGATTGGCCGTGCGCTGACTCTTTCACCCCGCCTGCTGCTGATTGACGAGGTCTCTATGGGCCTGATGCCCATCATGGTCAACACCTGCTTCAAGGTCATCCATGATCTAAACAAAAACGGTATTACTGTACTTGTCGTCGAGCAGAACGCCAATAAGGCGCTCAAGGTAGCGAATCGCGGCTATGTACTCGAAACCGGCAAGATCGTGCTGAGCGATACAGCAGAGAATCTGCGCGGAAACAATGTCGTGCAGAACGCCTACCTCGGCGCGTGAGCGACAGGCTTCGCACAAGGGAGCGGCCACAGGAAATAGAGATTTAGAGAGTCTGATCAAACCGCCGGTTCAGCCGGCGGTTTTGATTTTTGTTCATCCGAAACCTCCCGCAAAGGGCGTCGTGGTCGGCCACCATGAGTTCCCTGCAAGCTGCTGCGTGACCGCATTCTTCGCACGACCGACGCCATCGTCAGGCGCGGCATTTCCCTGCCGGTGGAAATTATCGCTCCGGCATGATATGATAAATTTGTAAAAAGTTTTCCCGTCCGCGCAATGAAAGACGATTTTTGTTGTCTATATTAAGTGAAAGGCCTTTACACGGAAAGAAGGGAGGGCAAAATGAAAGACCACGAGATCATAGAATTGTACTGGGCGCGTAACGAGAGCGCGATTGCCGCCACCGCAGAAAAGTACGGGAACTACTGCCACACGATTGCATATAACATACTGCGTAACAAAGAGGATGCGGAGGAA
>ENA-OROK01004095-OROK01004095.1-human-gut-metagenome-genome-assembly--contig:-NODE-4095-length-10950-cov-4.786232_pt1 | contig 10950 bp, 9 predicted proteins | sample MGYA00242127_ERZ509046 | MGnify/ENA primary metagenome ERZ509046 (study PRJEB26280, sample SAMEA2338728) | human gut metagenome | biome: human gut; feature: human-associated habitat; material: faeces... | reverse complement strand
ATAATATCAAATCCATATCACATGTTTTTAATGTAATCGAAAAATTATAAAACATTAAATTTGTATGCTCAATAATAGTATTTATTAAAATATCGCTCATAAATTATCTCCAATCTTATTAATTTAAATGCCATAGTAAGAATTATACTAAATTCACATGAATTTGACTATTGTTGATTTTTTAATTCTGTATCTTAAATGTCCATATGTTCGCTGATTTCTTGATAATTAACATACTCAATATATCACAAAATTCTAAAAATATCAATATCATAAACACAAGCAAAAACAGGGGAAAATAAATAAAAAAGAGCTGAAAATTCAGCTCTTTTTCCGGCAGAGAATTCAAAAGTGAATTCTAGCATTGTTTAATTCTTTTTTCAAATTTAATAAGCAACGCAAATGATTAATCTTTGTTCTTCTGCCTGAACGAATATAACAATATATTTCGTGAAACATTGCATAAAAAGCAACCTTTAAGTCACAGTTTTTTGATGTCGGATATTTTGATTTATACATTTCATAAAGACCAAAAGCATTTCCGGTTAAGTTTTTTAATTGAAACAAATCATATTCCCTATCTGCCCATTTGCTTTCAAGCGGATCGATTATTGCAATAGGATTAAGCTTATCATCTGCCAGTATATTCATTACATTAAGATCACCGTGTATTAATGAGGCGTGTTCAACTTTTTCGCTGAAAATATAATCAAAATTATTCCAAGCTAATTCCATCACTTTCAAAAAGTACGATTCTAATTCTCCTCTGTCAACCATATTACGAGCTGTTTGCAGAATATCAAACGCAAACGGTTTATAATAATCTAACCATTCGTCATAATTCGCATTTTGAACAAGACCGAACTTGTCATTAGTTTTAGAGTGCCAAGCATACATTGCCGATGTAATCTTATCAGCAAATGCACGCTTTTTTGCTTTTGATAAAAACAATTTTGAAAAATCAGTAAAACAATCTTTTCCTTCGACATACTCCATACAAATATAGTCAATAGAAACTATATCGTCTTTCAAATATGTAAAGTATACTTTTGGTATTTGTATTAAACTATCTTTTGCTAACAGATTTAGTTCAAATGCTTCTCGCTCACACATATTGTCACTCCGGCAAACTTTCATCACAACAGTATAAGGCGGTCTGTCAATATCAACCTTATAGACATACCCAAACGAGCCGCCGCCAAGATATTGAACTTTGTTGACATTACAGCAAAGCTCTTTTTTTACAACAAAAACAGCGTATTTTTTTGCTTCGTCAATAGTTATAGCATTAACTTTAATTCGTTCCATACTTCAAAATTCTAAATGCGTTTGAATATAAAAATTTACAGGAAGCAACGTTTCTCCACCAACCAAAATGGCAGGGAGTGTATCGGTAATACTTTTCCGTCTCTTGAATTAATGCCAAATAACCTAAGCCCAAAGCAAACCTAATCATTTCCTCTTTTGTGCCGTTAACCTCAATTTTTGCTGTCTCATTATACGCTATTAATGAAGTGGTTTTTTTATTCAACATTTTTTCAAATTCAAGATTTACAAAATCAAAAATCGAATCGCCCCATACAGTTCGCTCAGGGTCAATAACTATCAATTCCAATTTATCATTCTTCCTCGTACAAAGAATGTTACCGTACCACATATCCAAATTAACCATTGAGCAAGTTACGGACTCCAATATATCCTTGTATTCATCTATATATTTAAGCAGCTTTTCGCCCCGTTTGGTTTTTCTGCCTACTCTTTCGGTGTCGTGAATTAGATTTAGTGTCATACTACGCAATGCAATATGCCAATTATCGTATAATTGATTTTGAATATAACCGAATTTGTTGTTTTGCACCTTGTGGAATTTTGCAATAATTCTTGCGATTTCTTCCTTACACCAAAGCTTTTCTTCCTTTGTTAATTTGGCATTATTCAACTGTTCGCCCTGCATTCTTTCCATTATGAAATAATCGGACGGAAAAACGGTGTGAGAAAAATCCTTATAGTACACATACGGCACCTTAACATTTGTATGTGCTCTGATTTGCGCATACCAAAAAACCTCTCCACGCATCATATCCTGCTCATAGGTCAGTATTCCTGTTTTTTCAAGCGGAGAAACTTTTAATACATAATTACCCATATCGGTCACAACATCATAAACGGCATTATATTCTCCGTCACCGAGCTTATCAAAGGATATAACTTTGCCAAGACAAGCGGAGTTAAACATATCTTGTACTTGTGCTTTTGTTAATTCCGGCTTTGTTCTGCTAATCATATTTGCACCTCCCGCTTTTACAATATCATCATATCGATACGCACTCTCAAAATATATAATATTTCTTATATTTATACAATATTACCGTTGAATAATAGATTGAAATATGATATTTTTAATACGGTGATTAAAATGAGTAAATACAAAATTAACATTCTCGACGAGAGCCGTATTTTCAACGAAAGAGAAAACGGAATTATTCATACTCCTTATGAGTTAGAAACTGCATTTTTATCGGGAATTAAAAAAGGCAGTCGTACCGATGTTAAAATGATGATTAACAATATGATTGACAGTGGCATAAACATCGGCAAAATGTCGAATGACAGCTTGAGACAGATTAAATATTGGGCTGTATCATTGTTTGCTTTGATTACCCGTTCGGCAATTCAAGGCGGACTTGACGAAACTACTGCTTACAATTTTTCCGATAACTGTATAATGCGTATTGATAAAATGTCAAATACTGATGATATAGTCGATTTCATTATTCAAAAATGCATTACCGTGACCGATATGGTAGCCGAAAGCAGAGAGAATAGCGTTTACTCTCAACCTATTAGAAAATGCCTGCACTACATCCATACTCATCTTCACGAAAGATTGGACGTTGCAACCCTGTCAAAAGAATGTGGATTATCCGAGGATTACTTATCATATTTATTCAAGAAGAATATAGGAATCAACCTGTCAAAATATATTAAAACACAAAAACTGCAAGCCTCAAAGGAAATGTTAAAGGAAAACTATTCCGTATCTGATATCGCATATTATCTAGGCTTTTGCTCGGAGAGTTATTTCATATCCTGCTTCAAAAAAGAATTTGGCAAAACCCCTAAGCAATTTAGAAATAATATTGCCTCATAGCAACGTAAAAAACACTTTGAATAACAAGAAAATAAAAACTAACAAAAACGGCAGGTAGCATCAAGCTACCTGCCTAAACTACTAAAATGAAAAAGAAACTCTATATCCGCATTATTATTTGAATTACCATTAAATAATAATTTGTCTCCGAATAAAACAGGATTTACATCAGTTTTGTCATACTCTTTAATGTAAAAGCAAGAGTAGAAGCATTGTGCAAAAAAGCCGAGGTGGTCGGAGGAATTACTCCAACAACGCCAAGCGCAATTAATGCAGTGTTAAACGATATAATAGAACGGTAATTCGACCTGATTCTTGCCATCAAAAGATTGCTTATTTCTTTAAGTGTTACAAGAGAATTCAAATCATCACTTGAAACGGTTATATCCGCAATTTCTCTTGCTATTGCGGCACCTGAACTTATTGCTATTCCGACATCTGCTTTACTCAATGCCGGTGAATCATTTACGCCGTCGCCCACCATAATAACAGAATTGCCGTCAGCTTGCATTTTTTCAATAAACATAGCTTTGTCCTCGGGCATAACTTCCGCATGGTATTCATCGATTCCCAATTTTTCTGCAACAGCCTTTGCTGTGCGTTCACTGTCGCCGGTCATCATAACAATTTTGTCTATACCGTTTGCCCTCAAATCTTCAAGCGTTTGCTTAACATTGTCTTTTATAGGGTCTTCAATGCAAATCACGGCAACAAGTGTGCGGTTGATTGCCATATAAAGGTGTGAATATTCGTTTGGTATTGTATTGAATTTGTCTTGTTCATCTTGCGGCACGGTGCAGTTTTCGTCCTCAAAAACAAAATGATAACTGCCTATAACAACCTTTTCGTCGCCGACAAGGCTTGAAATTCCGTGAGCTACAATATATTCAACCTTTGAATGCTGTTCTTCGTGGTCAAGACCTCTCGCCTTAGCTTCGTTAACAACGGCATTTGCAACCGAGTGCGGGAAGTGTTCCTCAAGGCAAGCGGCAAGTCTGAGCATTTCAGCCTTGTCGTTGTTGCCGAATGTGATTATGTCTGCAACTTTCGGGTGTGCGTTTGTCAGCGTTCCGGTTTTGTCAAAGACAATAACATTTGCCTTTGAGAGCGCTTCAAGGTATTTTCCGCCTTTAACGGTTGCGTTATAATTACTGCATTCGTTGATAGCGGACAAAACTGCAACGGGCATTGTAAGCTTTAATGCACAGGAATAATCCACCATAAGAATAGACAACGCCCTTGTTACATTTCGTGTAACTGCATATGTAAATATCGTGCCGAACAAACTAAACGGAACAAGCCTGTCCGCAAGGTTTGATGCTTTGCTTTCAAGTGATGATTTCAGCTTTTCCGAATCTTCAATCATTTTTACAATTCTGTCGTATTTGCCTTGACCGTTAATCTGCGTAACCTTTATAATACACTCGCCGCTTTCAACAACCGTGCCGGCATACACACGAGAACCCACCGTTTTATTCACGGCAACACTTTCACCCGTAATAGCTGATTGGTTAACCGTTATACCGCCGTCGATAACCTCACCGTCAAGCGGTATCATATTGCTTGTGCGCAGAACAATTTTGTCGCCTACATTAACCTCGTTTGTAGAAACTAAAACCTCTTCATCGTTTTTATTCTTTAACCACACTTTTTCAATTCCGAGCGACATTGTGTTTGCAAGGTCACTGACAGATTTTTTGTGGGTCCACTCTTCAAGAATTTCACCGATTTTGAGTAAAAACATAACGCTTGAAGCCGTTTCGAAATCACCTCTTATAAGCGAAACCGTAATTGCAACAGCATCAAGAACCGAAACGCTCAGCTGTCCTTTGGCAAGCGACTTCAATGCCTTTAATATATATTTTATAGATTTAATATAAGCAAATGCAATTCTTAAAGGTAAAGGATAAAATATTTTTCTGAAATAGCGCAAAGTGATTGTCATAATAAGCTTTTCTTCATATTCACGCTGAACAAGCCTTGCTGTGCCGACAATCTCAATGTTTTTCACTTCATCATTTTCAAAGTTGAAATGAGCAAGAATTTCAATCAGTTCGCTCCTGTCAAAAGAATAATAAATAATCAAGTCGCCGGTTCTTTCATAAACTGTAACATCATCAATTCCGCTGATTGATTTCAAGTAAGCATCTGCCTTATCCGCTTCTTCAATTGTCATATTTTCTTTGCAAAAATGCACTCTCATTCTGTTTTTTGTTTCGTGCAAGATTTGACATTTCATAATATTTACCTCAAATTGATAAAAGGCTGCCAATTTGACAGCCTTTTGATAATTTATGCGTTTGCAACAGCTGCGTCTTCAATAACGCTCTGTTCTGCTTTTTCCTGTGCTTCGGCTGCTTTTTTCTCGTTAATTTCTTTAGCCTCTGCCAAAATATCGTTTGCGTTTTCTTTAACCTCTGTTACTGCTTTCATCACAGAGTCTTTAACTCTCAAACCAAAAGCCGCAGTGTGAGCATATGCTTTTTTTGCATCCTTGCTTCCCAAAGCCTTAACCCCTGCCGTACCAAACAGCACGCCGCCTGCAAATGCCGCCAATTCACTAATCATAATAAAATCTCCTCTCAATTTCGTTTTAGATTTATTATATTTACGAGGTTAGCATTGCCTAACCCAATTCTTGATTTTTATTATATTCAAAAAATTATTGATGTCAACAATTTTTGATGCTTTTTGGCAAAAATTCACAAAATATATTATTTTTCTGAAAATTTCAAACTATAACGCTTGACAGCGCAATATAACGGTGTTATACTAAATGCAATATAACAGTGTTATATGAGGTGTAAAGATGTCAAACGAAGAATCAACAACCTTAAAAAATATATTGTCGGCAGGCAAAGCAGAGTTTTTGGAAAAAGATTTTAACTCGGCTTCGCTTCGTAATATTGTAAAAACCGCAGGTGTAACAACAGGTGCATTTTATGGTTATTTTTCAGGTAAGGAAGCGCTTTTTGCCGCTCTTGTTGAAGAGCACGCAAAAGCCATAATGAACATATTTATGTCTGCGCAGGAGGATTTTGAAAAACTGCCTGAAGAAGAAAAAGCAAATCATATGGGAGTTGAAAGCCGAACAAGCCTTAACAAAATCGTTGATTACATTTACGAACACTTTGACGAGTTTAAGCTGATAATTTGCAAAAGTGAAGGCACATCATATGAAAATTTTATTCATAATATGGTAGAAATTGAAGTTGAAAAAACCTATCAATTCATTGATGCTTTGCGCTCACAGGGCAAGGATGTTCCAAACATAGAAAAAGCGGTTTGCCATATGATTGTCAGCGGTATGTTTTCGGGCATATTTGAGCTTATTGAACACGATATGAAAAAAGAAAACGCTAAAAAATATGTAAGCGAATTCCAGGACTTTTATATCGCAGGTTGGTCAAAAATTTTAGGGCTTTAAGTCCTTTAATTTTTAGATATGAGTTAGCGGTAGCTAACTGAATACTTATATAGGAGGAATTAATTTGAAAGAAAAAAACGAGTCGAATTTCTTAAGGCTTATGGGATTTGCGGAGAATTATAAGTGCCTGACTTATATTTCTTTATTGCTCAGCGGTGTCAGCAGTGCGCTTGCTCTTCTTCCGTTTTATTATATATGGAAGATAATCAAAGAAGTGCTTGAGGTTATGCCAAATTTTGAAAACGCTGCAGGTATTGTAAAAAACGGTGTGATTGCGGTTGTTTTTGCTGTGTTGTCTATGATAATTTACATTGCGTCATTGATGTGTTCACACACAAGTGCATTTAGAGTTCAGGCAAATATGCGAAAACAAATGATGCACAAAATTGTACAATTACCTCTTGGGGAAATTGAAAAATTCGGAAGCGGAAAGCTGCGCAAAATTGTAAATGATTGCTCGGCTGCAACCGAAACCTATCTTGCTCATCAGCTTCCGGATATGGTTGGTTCGGTTGTAACGCCTATCGGCTTGCTTATATTCCTGATTGCGTTTGATTGGCGATTTGGTTTAATTTCACTTATTCCGATTGTCTTGTCATTTGTCGTTATGATGACATTTATGACAGGCAAAACGCTTCAGCAGAAAATGGCAGAATATCAAAATGCGCTTGATGATATGTCAAACGAAGCAGTTGAATATGTCAGAGGTATTCCCGTGGTAAAGGCATTCGGTCAAAGCGTATTCAGTTTCAGAAAATTTAAAAAATCTATTGATTCCTACAGCGAATGGGCAATCGCCTATACAAAAAATCTACGCTTGCCAATGGCAATGTTCACTATGCTGATTAACGGCATTTTTGCATTCATTATTTTTGGCGGATTGATTTTTGCAAAAGGCGAAATAACAAATGAGTTGATACTTAATATTTTGTTCTATGTAATTATCACTCCGATTTTAACAGTAACAATGACAAAAATAATGTTTCAAAGCGAAAACAAAATGATTGTTGCCGATGCATTTAAGAGAATTGACAGCGTTATGAACATTTCACCTTTGGAATCAACAAAATGTCAAAAACCGACAGATGCATCTGTTCAACTTAAAAATGTAAGCTACAGCTATGACGGAGAAATTAAGGCAATTAACAATGTTTCGCTTGATATTAAATCAGGTCAGACAGTTGCATTTGTCGGTCCGTCAGGCGGCGGCAAAACAACGCTCGCAAACCTTATTACAAGATTTTTTGACGCAGACAGCGGTGAAGTTCTTGTAGGCGGAGTTAATGTTAAAAATATCGCAAAAGAGGATTTGACAAACGCCATATCGTATGTGTTCCAGGACAGCAAGCTAATCACAGGCAGTATATTTGACAATATTCGCCTTGCAAAGCCGGATGCGGATTTGGATGAGGTTATGTCGGCACTCGAAAAAGCTCAATGTATGGATATTATCGAGAAGTTTGACAGCGGAGTTGATACCGTTATCGGTTCAAACGGTGTATATCTTTCCGGAGGAGAGACACAAAGAGTAGCCATTGCAAGAGCAATTCTTAAAAATGCACCGATTGTTATTCTTGACGAAGCAACAGCTTTTGCCGACCCCGACAATGAAGTTAAAATTCAAAAAGCTCTTAATGAACTTTCAAAAAACAAAACCGTTATTATGATTGCTCATCGACTTTCTACCGTTAAAAATGCGGATTGCATTTTTGTTTTGCAAAACGGCAAACTCATCGAACAGGGTAAAACAGAAGAACTTTGCAGTCAAAACGGCGTGTTTGCCTCAATGCTTAAAAATTATCTCACCTCCGTAAAATGGAAGGTTGAAAAGGAGGAATTGAAATGATTGAAAAATTGATGCACAAATACGCACTTTCAAGACAGGGTGCAAAAGATTTAATAAAGGGTGTTGTTGCTTGCACCTTACAAAACATTTCATTTATGTTTCCTGTAACCTTGTTATATTTATTTGTTAAGGCATTATTGAACGGAAATGTAAGAAACAATACGACTTTCTTTGTCGGCGGAGCGATTATATGTTTGTTTGTCATTTTTTGTATAACGCTTTGGCAATATAATTCAACATTTCTTGCAACTTATGTTGAAACAGGAACAAGAAGACTTGCTCTTGCCGAAAAGTTGCGTAAAATTCCGCTTTCTTTTTTCGCAAAAAAGGATTTGGCGGATTTGACAAGTACGATTATGGCGGACTGTACTTATCTTGAAACAGCGTTTTCGCACTTCATTCCACCGTTTGCAGGTTCGCTTATTTCAACGGTTATCATCGCAATCAGCCTTTTCTTTTTCAATTTTAAAATGGCACTTGCTTCTCTTTGGGTGCTTCCAGTTGCGTTTATCATAGTCGGTTCATCGGCTAAGGTTCAGGAAAAGCTCGGTCAAAAATCAATGAAGGCAAAAATAGACTGTGCAAACGGTATTCAGGAATGCATAGACACCATTGCAGATTTAAAATCAAACAACGCCGAGAATAGATACCTTGCAACACTTGACAAAAAGATTGAAAAGGTAGAAAGCAGAGCACTTAAAAGTGAATTCGGTACAGCGATTTTTGTGTCAAGTGCTCAGATGGTGCTCAAACTCGGTATTGCAACAACCGCACTCGTCGGCTCGTTGTTACTAGTAAAAGGTGAGCTTGATGTACTTACATTCTTTGTATTTTTGCTTCTTGTTTCCCGTCTTTATGACCCTATGCAAGCCGCGCTAATAAATCTTGCCGCAATCATCAGCACAAAGACAAATGTTGCCAGAATGAATGAAATTTTGGACCATGAGATTCAATCGGGCGATACAAAAATCAACAACAACGGATACGATGTTGTATTCAACAATGTAAGTTTTGCGTACAATGACGATAACAAGGTGCTCAATAATGTAAGTTTTGCCGCAAGGCAGGGAGAAATCACCGCTTTGGTTGGTCCGTCAGGCGGCGGCAAAACAACAATTTCAAGGCTTGCCGCAAGATTTTGGGACACTTCAAGCGGAAAAATTACTGTTGGCGGTATGGATATTTCACAAATTGAACCCGAAACCCTGTTGAGCCTTTATTCAATTGTTTTTCAGGATGTTACACTTTTTAACACTTCGATTATGGAAAATATCCGTCTTGGCAAAAAGGATGCAACTGATGAAGAAGTGCTTTTTGCTGCAAAACTTGCAAACTGCGATGAATTTGCAAATAAGATGCCCAACGGTTACCATACGGAAATCGGTGAAAACGGCTGCAATCTTTCGGGAGGAGAACGCCAAAGGATATCTATTGCTCGTGCGTTTCTCAAAAACGCTCCGATTATTTTGCTTGACGAAGCTACCGCTTCTCTCGATGTAGAAAATGAAACACTTATCCAAACGGCATTGTCACGGCTTATCAAAAACAAAACCGTTCTTGTCATAGCGCACCGAATGAGAACGGTTGAAAATGCCGATAAAATTATCGTGCTTGCAAACGGTACTGTTGCAGAATCCGGCACTCCGAATGAACTTATGAATAAAAACGGATTGTTTAGGCATATGATTGAACTTCAAACCGCCTCACAAAATTGGACTATATAAACTTATATGCATAGAATAAATATCCACCCGCTATGCGGGTGGAGGCAAAATGTTATACAAAAAAACACCTTTCCGATACGCTGAAGTTGTTCAGGCTCAGCGCAAACTTACAAGGAAAGGTGTTTTTATGGGAACCAGGGCTCAGAGTTTAGCGCACACAAAATGGCTGTGCAAGTATCATATCGTTTTTGCTCCAAAATACAGAAGGAAGATAATATTTTCGCAACTACGTGAAAGTATACGAGAAATATTGCGAGATTTGTGCAAATATAAAGGGGTGGATATTTTGGAAGGGCATCTCATGCCGGATCATGTTCATCTACTGGTGAGTATCCCACCAAAGATAAGTGTATCAAGTTTTATGGGGTACCTGAAAGGCAAAAGCTCCTTGATGATCTTTGATAAGCACGCAAACCTAAAATACAGGTTTGGCAACCGCAAGTTTTGGGCCGAAGGATATTATGTGAGTACCGTTGGACTCAATGAAGCAACGATAAGAAAATATATCCAGCAACAGGAAAAACAGGATATCATGCAGGACAAACTGACAACTCGGGAATATGCTGACCCCTTCAAGGGGTGAGCCAAAGTGACAACGGCACTGGGCTTGAACAAAGTGAAAGCCAGCGTCATTTAGGCGCTGGCCGGTATTAGGCCCTTATAGGGCTGGAGCAAACCACCCGCTATGCGGGTGGTTGTGATTAAAAGGCTATGTCCCAGTCCTCGATTGATCTTTTTTTGAAAACTCACGTTGGCCCAAAAACAGTCCGTGTTCCACACGGGCGAAAGACCGGCTTCGGCC
>ENA-OROK01004091-OROK01004091.1-human-gut-metagenome-genome-assembly--contig:-NODE-4091-length-10954-cov-3.252225_pt1 | contig 10954 bp, 8 predicted proteins | sample MGYA00242127_ERZ509046 | MGnify/ENA primary metagenome ERZ509046 (study PRJEB26280, sample SAMEA2338728) | human gut metagenome | biome: human gut; feature: human-associated habitat; material: faeces... | reverse complement strand
CCTGCCACTCCCCTTCGTAGGCCGAGCAGTCGTCGAAAAGGGGGTTGGGCACGGGCTCCTCGAAACTCTCGCCGAAGATCCGCTGGTCGTAAAGGCCTCCGTAAATCTCGTGGTTGACGTCTTCGATGCAGGCCCCGTAAAGCCAGGGGGTGACGCTGCCCTCGACTTTCGACGCATCGACCGTGATCGTGGCGTCCGTTGCGCCGCCCGCACAGGCGGCGGCCATGGCGGCACACAAGGCCGCAAGGGGAATTTTTTTCAGGAAACGGTTCATATGTCCGGGTTTTTATTTTACCAGTTCTTTCTGTATCTGTTCGAGCGATTTGTCCTTGGTCTCGGGGAGCTTTATCGCAAAGATAAGGCTGCCGAGGGCAATAAGCGCGAAAAATCCGAAGATATAGGTGCCGCCGACCGAAAGGAAGACGGGGAAGAACCACGACAGCAGCGCCGACCACACCCAGTGGGTCATGCTGCCCAGCACCTGCCCCTTGGCACGCACCGAATTGGGGAAGACCTCGGAAATGACCACCCAGATCGTAGCGCCCAGCGACACGGCGAAGAAGGCGATGTAGCCCATCAGGCAGACGAGCATGTAGTAACCTTCGAAGCGTTCGAGCCAGAACCCGCGCGCCACGAGCACCAGCGAGACGAACATCCCCACGGCACCTACGCCGATGAGCTTCTTCCGCCCCACCTTGTCGATGAGGAACATGCCCAGCATGGTGAACGTGAGGTTGGTGATGCCGATCATGATCGACTGCATCATCGCCCCCTCGCGGAAGACGCCCGACATCTCGAACAGGCGCGGCGCATAGTAGAGGATGGCGTTGATCCCCGTGAGCTGGTTGAACGTCGAGATGAGGAACGCCAGCAGGATGGGGATGAAATATTTTTTCCGGAAAAGCCGCTCGCCCGTATCGCCCGCCCCGGCGAGCGAGGCGCGGATCTCGGCCATTTCGGCTTCGACATTCTCGCGCGTGGTGCGTTCGAGTACACGGCGCGCCTCGGCGTCACGGCTGCGGATAAGCAGCCAGCGGGGGCTTTCGGGCACGGTCATCAGCAACAGGCCGAAGGCCAGTGCCGGGACGGCCTCGATGCCCAGCATCCACTGCCAGTCGTGGGGAATCCCCACGATCCAGTAATTGGTCAGGTAGGCGATGACGATGCCCAGCACGATGTTGAACTGGAAGAAGGCCACGAAACGCCCGCGCCAGTGCGACGGGGAGATCTCGGCGATATACATCGGCCCCACGACCGACGAGGCGCCGACGGCCAGTCCGCCCAGGAAGCGGAAGAACATGAACGAATACCAGTTGACGATCACGGCACTGCCCACGGCCGAGATCAGGTAGAGCCACGCGATCACCTTCAGCGAGCGCAGGCGCCCGTAGCGTTCGGCTGGGCCGCCGCAGACCAGGGCGCCGACGATGGTGCCGATAAGCGCCGTGGCGATCGTGAAGCCGTGCGCGAAGTCCGAGAGCGCATAGATCCCCTGGATCGCCTTTTCGGCACCGGAGATCACGGCCGTGTCGAAGCCGAACAAAAGGCCGCCGAGCGAAGCGACGAAGGCGACATAAAACATGAAGCCTTTAACGGATGTTTTCATATCAGGTCGGATTAGTTGGTTTTCAGTTTCGGTTCACGACGGTTCAGAGGCCGAATTCGATCCGGTTGATCACATGGTTCTGGTAACATTCGTCCAGTTCGACGAAATAGCCGCTCCAGCCCCAGACGCGCACGATCAGGTTGCGGTGCCGCTCGGGATGCACCTTGGCGTCGAGCAGCTTTTCGCGGCTGACGGTATTGAGCTGCAACTGGTGGCCGCCCAGGGCGATGTAGGTCTTGACGAGCATGCCCAGTTTGCGGACGCTCTCCTCGTTGTTGAAGACCGACTGGTCGAACTCGAGGGTCAGCGGCCCGCCGTTGACCACATCCTCCAGACGCGGTTTGGTGAAGGATTTGATGACCGATACGGGCCCGCGCTGGTCGATGAACAGGCTCGGCGAATAGTTGGCGGGGATCATCTCCCCGGCACTGCGGCCGTCGGGCGTGGCACCGAGGCCTGCGGCATGGAAAACATAGTACATGGCCGTACCGGTGCCGGCGCGGTAGATGCCGCCCCGCTCGTTGCGGCGCCCTTCGAGCGCACGTGCGAACGATGCGAGCAGGTCGCGCCCGATGGAGTCGGCATAGTCGTCGTCCTGCCCCATCTTGGGAGCCTCCCGGCGCAGCAGGCGTTGTAATTCGGGTGCGCCGCGGAAGTCGTCCTCCAGCGCCGAGAGCAGCGTCGGGGCATCGAAACGGCGCTCCTCGAAGTAGAATTTGCGCAGCGCCGCCAGCGAGTCGGCCGCCGTGGCAATGCCCGTGCCGTGCAGGCCGTAGTTGTTGTAGCGCGAGCCGAGCGAAATGTCCTGCGCCCGTTCTATGGTGCCGTCCATCAACAGCGACATCATCGGTGCGGGGGCGATGTAGAGGTTGCGGTGCTTGCGGCAGATGGCGTCGGCCTTTTCGGCGATCTTCCGCTCTACACGGCCGTAGAAGGCCGCATAATCGGGGCATTGCTCCAGTTCGGGCAACACCTCGCGCACGCAGCCGATGAGCGACACGGCGTCGATGTTGGGGATGTCCATCGCATGGTTGGGGATGATGAACTCCCAGCAGGCGGCCACGACATAATTGCGGGCGTCCTGCTCCGAGTACCCTTTCTTCATGAGCCCCGGGACGATCACGTCGTCGTTGCTGTACTGCGGGAATCCCAGCCCCTTGCGGGTGAGCTGCGACCCCAGGAAGAAGATTTCGTCGGGCGTATCCGCGTCGACGCGGATGTTGATCTTGGGGTCGATCAGCTCCAGTTCGCAGCTGGCCCGCAGGCACATCTCCGAGAGGCGGTTGAAAAGGTAGTCGCCGTTTGCGGCGCGGCCGCCCAGCACCATGCTCTGGCCGTTGTCGCCCTGCTGCATACCGGGATAGAGGTCGCTGTCCTTGTTGCATGCGAGGAAGAACTCTTCCACCAGGTCGAACGCCTCCTCCTCGGTCAGCACGCCGCTGTCGATGTCATGGCGGAAATAGGGGTACATGTACTGGTCGAAACGCCCCAGCGTATTGTGGTAATTGCCGGCCTCCCAGATCGCGAAATGGAGGATGCGCAGCAGTTGCAGCGCCTCGCGCAGCGACCGGGCGCCGCGCGTACGCACGGCCTCGAGCACTTGGGCCGTATCCGCCTGCCCCGCTTCGCGGGCATGGGCGGCGTAACGCCCCGTAAGCTCCTGCACGGCCTCGATGCAGAGCGCCACCGACCCCAGGAAGATACGCTGTTCCTGGTCGAGCGAATCGTCCGCCAGGCGGGAAGCGATTTCGGCCTTCCGGGCATCGAGCCCAAGGCGGATGGTGGTTTCGTAGTCGGGCGATATGTTGCAGACCGTCCCGCGCTCGTGGATGTAGTGCGACGCCTTGATCCCGTCCCACTCCTGCGGGGTGAAGATTTCGGGCACTTCGGTAACGGTGCGGGTGAATACGATCTTCTCGCCCGGCAGGATCACGGGCTCTTCGGCACGCATCAGGGCTGCGAGCATCTCCGCCGAACGCCTCACGGGCGGCATTCCGGCCGCTGCAAACCCGATATTGAGGTTGTCCAGCCCGAGCCGGGCCGGGGTACGGCGCAGGACATGGTGCTCTTTGCGGAGGATATAGCCGCGCAGGTTTTCGATTCTGGGATTCATTGTATGAGTGTTTTAAGATTGTAGTCGCTGAAAACGTCGTGGACACGGGGCTCCGCCCCGGTATCGAAACCGGGGGCATACGTCCGGCCGATCATGGCGTACTTCGCCCCGGCGGTCTTGTGGTAGCGCAGGATCTCGACCCGCTCCAGCCCCGGGGCATCCTTGATCAGCAGGCAGGTCTGCAACATGTTCTCCCGCGTATCGTTCACCCCGGGGATCAGCGGAATGCGGACGACGAACGGCCGGCCCGAAGTGCACAGCCATGCCAGGTTGCGCAGGATGGGGGCATTGTCCACCCCTGTCCAGCGGCGGTGCTGCACCGGGTCGGCGTGCTTCACGTCGAACAGCACCAGATCGGCGTGCCCCGCCACCCGGCGGAACACCTCCGGCGCGGCATAGCCGCTCGTCTCGACGGCCGTATGCACCCCCGCGGCCTGCAACGCGGCAAGCACCTCTGCCGCAAATGCGGCCTGCAGGAGCGGCTCGCCGCCCGTGAGCGTCACACCGCCGCGGTTCATGGCGTATACCGCCTTGTTGCGCAGCAGTTTGCCGGCCAGCTCCCCCGAGCAGATCGCGTACCCGCACATCGTGCGGCCGTCGCGGCGATCCATATACTGCGGCTCGGGGGAAATGCCCTCGGGATTGTGGCACCAGGCACAGCGAAGCGGGCACCCTTTCAGGAAAACGGTGGTGCGGATACCCGGCCCGTCGTGTATGGCGAACTCCTCGATGCTGAAAACAATCCCTTTCTCCATTGCGCTGTACGATCTTTCGGGCAAATATAAACAAAATTTCGTCATACTGGTACGAACTGGTATGTTTTTTTTTATTTTTCGTACCGGTTCGTACCGATATTACCCGATTTTATGTATATTTGCACGACATTGCGTGTGCAAAGCCATGAAAAACAACGAATCGAAATACAAACAGGTCGTCAACTTCGTCATCGACGGCATCGCCGAAGGGAAGCTCCAGAAGGGGGACTGGATACCCTCGATCAACGAATTCCGCGAGAACTACCGTCTCTCGCGCGACACCGTGTTCGCCGGGCTGAGCGAACTCAAATCGCGCGGCATCATCGCCTCGACGCCCGGCGTGGGCTACTACATCGCCTCGGCGCGAATCCCCTCGGAACAGAATATTTTCCTGCTCTTCAACGAATTCAACGAATTCAAGGAAGACCTCTACAACTCGTTCATGGAGCACGTCGGCAAAGGCGTAAGCGTAGACCTCTATTTCCACAACTACAACCGCAGGGTCTTCGACGCGCTGGTGACCGACGCCAACGGCAAATACACCACCTATATCATCATGCCGGGCAAGTTCACCGGCATCGCGCCGCTGCTCGAAAGCCTCTCGGGGCGGGTGTTCCTGCTCGACCACTTCCACCCCGAACTGCTGGGCAGGTATTCGTCCGTTGCGCAAAACTTCGAAAAGGACACCTACGAGGCGCTCTGCCACGGGCTGCGGCATATCCGCAAATACGAACGGCTGCTGATGGTGCAGCACGAAAAAAAGGAGCCGCAGGAGCGCTACGACGGACTGGTGCGCTTCTGTGCGGAACACGGGTTCGGGCACGAATACCTCGCCTCGATCCGCGACCGCGAAATCCGCGAAGGCGACCTGTTCATCCTCGTCAGCGACCGCGACCTGGTGACGCTGCTCAAGCAGGCCGAGCGGCAGCAGATGACGCCCGGCCGCGAATTCGGCATCATTTCGTACAACGACACGCCGCTCAAGGAGATCCTCGCGGGCGGGATCACCACCCTCTCGACCGACTTCCGCCAGATGGGGCTGACGCTGGCGCAGCTGATCTTCCAGAAAGGCATCCGCAACATCGAGAACCCCTGGATGCTCAACATCCGGCGCTCCCTGTAAAACGGCAGCAGGCCGCGATTCCGCCCTCCCTGCGGGCGGAGCAGCGGACTGACGGGCTGACGAGCTTACAGACTAATGAGCCGGCGGACAGACAGACAGACAGACAGACAGACAGACAGACAGACAGACGAACCAATGGGCTGACGGGCGGGCAAACTGGCAGACCGAAGGACTGGCGGGCCGGCGGACTGATGAGTTGACGGACGGACAAACCGATGGATTGGCAGATTGACAGCCGGGGAAACGGCTCCGGCATACGCCCCGAAAACAAACATCCCGAACTACGAATGTCCGGGATGTTTTTATTTCTTCGCCCTGCGCAACTCTTTCGCCCTGCGCTGCGCCTCCTGCGCTTCGGCCCGCTGTTCCAGCACCTCCTTGCGGGATCGGAACTTTTCCCGCCCCGACAAGACCCGCTCTTCATAACGCCGCTGTCTGAGCCTTCCCAACCAGTCAGGCGCCAGCACGACCGAGACATACCCGATCGCCTGTCCCGCGCAGTAACACCCGACCTGCGCCCACAAATTTCCCTCGAACGCCCCGACGGGCAGCACCCGGTATTCCAGCCAGGGAAACAGGGCGAACATCACCAGCAGCATGGCTGCATCGAGCCGTTCGTTGCGCGACCATCCGAGCCTGCGCCACCCCAAGAGGAGGGCCAGCAGGTTGATGCACAGCATGGAGGGGACAAGCATCCGGGGCGTAAGCAGCGACACCCCGGGACGGAACAGGATGACATAAAGGCCCGGCAGGGCGGGCAAGACGAGCTGCGCGGCAAACAGCCCTATTTTCATTCGTTCGGTTTTCATAGAGGTACGGAAATCGGGGCAGCCCCCGATACGGCACATCGAATATAGGAAAAAATCCCGGACGGTGCAAATCGCCGTCCGGCTTTTCGTCCGGCAAAGCGAAACAAAATCCCGGCGATTCGCTCGCCGGGATCTGCCTGTGTCCGGCAGGCTCCAAGTCACCGGATACCGGACATACCTGTCCCTCCGGAAGGGATTTGCGGAACGGCTCCTGAATTCCCGACGGAACAGGAACCCTCCTCCGCGGGAAGCCTACCCTAACTTCATGACATCGTCGATGCCCATGTCCTTATAGGTGGTTGCCAGCTCCTCGCTGCGGTCGGAAATGACCAGCAGCTTGTCGCCCAGCTTGAGTTCCGTCTTACCCTGCGGCACGAAATACTCGCCGTCGCGGCAGACCATCATCACCAGCGTATTCTCGGGGAGGGTGATGTCCTTGAGCGTATGCCCGCTTTCGAGCATCGTCTCGTTGACCTCGACCTCCGTAAGCGCCGACTTCATGTCCTGGTGCATGTCGACGCTGAAGGCCGACTCGCGCTCCTCATAGGCCAGCCCCAGCAGGTTGGCCATGCCGCTCACCGTAGTGCCCTGCACCAGCAGCGAAATGATCGTCCCCAGGAAAACCACGTTGAACAGCAGCCCGGCATTCTCCACATGCGCCATCAGCGGATAGATGGCGAAGAGGATAGGCACAGCGCCGCGCAACCCGACCCACGACACGTAAAGCCGTGCCTTGGTCGTAAACTTGCGGAACGGGAGCAGGCAAGCGAAGACCGTCAGCGGACGCGCCACAAGGATCATGAACGCCCCCACCAGCCCGCCGAGGATCAGCACCCGGGGTTCGAGCAGTTCGTTGCTGTTCACGAACAGGCCCAGCGTGAGGAACATCACGATCTGCATGAGCCACGTGAACCCGTCGAAGAAAACCGTCAGCGGCCGTTTCTGCTGGAGCTTGTGGTTACCGATAACCAGACCCGAAAGGTAGACGGCCAGGTAGCCGTTGCCCTTGATCAGGTCGGTGAAGGCGAACGAGAAGAAGATGAATGCCAGCAGGAGCACCGAGTAGAGCGAATGGTTGACCAGGTTGATGCGGTTGATCGTCCATACGGCCAGCCGCCCGATCAGGTACCCGGACAGGGCGCCCACGACCATCTGCACCACGAAAAAGACTACGCTCATGCCCAGGCCGACGCCGGACGAGGTATTCGACACGACACTGATGAGCAGGATGGTCATCATGTATGCCATCGGGTCGTTCGAACCGCTCTCCAGCTCCAGCAGCGGGCGCAGATTTTGCTTGAGCCCCTGTTTCTTGCTTCGCAGGATGGAGAAAACCGACGCCGAGTCGGTCGAGGACATCGTGGAGGCCAGCAGCAGTGCCAGCGCGAACGGTATTTCGATCCCCAGCCACGGAGCCACCAGCCACACGAAACCGGCCAGCACGAACGCCGTCATGACCACGCCGACCGTAGCCAGTACGACGCCCGGGCCGATGATGGGTTTTATCTCCGAGAACTTCGTGTCCATACCGCCCGTGAAGAGGATAATACACAAGGCGATCATACCCACGAACTGGGTCATCTCGACCGAACGGTACGAGATGAAATTCAAACCGAACAACATGCCCACCCCGAGGAACAGCAACAGCGCGGGGGCCCCGAAACGATACGCGACCTTACCGGCCATCACCGCCACGAAGAGCAGCAACGCGCCTCGCAATACTACGTTTTCACCACTGATGTCTATCATTCTTCTCCGTTTATGTTACGTTATGCTTTATCTACTATGTTCAGCCTGGTCAGGGGCTTGTACTCCAGGTCGGCGTACTCGAACGCCTGCATGGCTGCAAAACGGTTGTCGGGCGTACGGTAGAGGGCCACCGTGAGCGCCGGGACATTCGCGCGTGCCAGGCCGAGCAGCCGGTCTACGGCGCCGTTCTCAACCGACTGCACCACATCGGCACGGACGCCCCGGTCGAAGTAGAGCTCCTCGAAAACGAGGTAGCAATGCTTGTCCTTGTGGAAGGGCACGCCCCCCGAGCCGAAGAGCCGGATCGCAGCCATGACCATCCCCGAGAGGATCAGCAGCCCGCCGATGAAAACGATCGCCGAACGCATGTTGTTCGTGAGCTCCGCCCCGTACATATTGTTCACTACCACCAACGCAACGCCGGCAATGAACAGCACGGCAGCGCGCAACTGGGACTTACGGCGTTTTACCACAACGCCCCCGGGCAAGGCGTACATCGCCTCGCAAATTTTATTCCTATCCATATCTTTTTCATTATTAATCGTTTGTATTTCCTTTGTAAACCGGTAAAATACAACACGCTAAATAATGAGCCGGCGCAGGCGGTAGACGTAGTAGTCTACGGCATGCAGGCCGACGGACAGGTCAGAAGATTTGAATTCCGAGGTTACTTTCACGACACCCGCCTCGAACCGGTTCGCCGCAAAACGGTCGGCGTTCTGGCCGGTTTCGGATCCGCCGCGTTGGGAAACGGGCACGACCGGGGCAGGAGATACTTCCCCCGCCGCGCGGGGCAAATTCAGGTCGGCATTGTACTCGCGCTCGCAACGCCATTGGTCGTGGGAAGCGCGGTCGACCGAAATCGTGACGGCGGCATGCTCCGCACCGGACGCAGGAATCTCCCTGCCGCCCGTTTCGTAGAACAGGCAACACAGCAAGCCCGACAGTATGATCGCGATTTTACGCATGCCTGAATTTCGATCGGCAACAAAGATAAAAAAAATCCGGCAAACATCACGCCTCTGCGGGGCAAAAAGAACTTATTGGGGGATAAAAATATACGTAATCGTCCCTTGCTGGCGTGCCGGGGCGGAGTCGTCGATGTTGAAACGCGACCTGCGGGCCGAACCGAGCGCCGAAGAGCGCATGCACTCGTCCCCGCCTTCGACCACCCGGGCGTTCGTCACGTCGCCCGCACGGTTGACCGTAATCTCGACCACCACTTCGCCGCCGCCTTCGCATTTGTAGGCCGGGACGGCCAGGTAGCGGGACGTCCGCACCGGGTCGGTCAGCGAAAAGGAAACCGTGACGCGCCCCTTGACCTTGCGATCCTGGTGCTCGGAATCCTCCCCGGCGCCGCGGCGCTGGCGGATGGCGCGCTCCTCGGCGAGCCCCTGTTCGTAAGCCTCGCGGTTGGCACGCATGCGCTCCTCGGCCGCAGCTGCGGCATCGTTGAGCGCCGCGGCATTGGTACCGCGGTCGTCCCTGAGCTTTTCGTTCAGCGCGTTTTCGTTCGAAACCTGGTTCTGGATGCTCCGCCAGTCGATCGGGTCTTTCTCCTGCCGTTCGCGCGCCAGCCGTTCCAGCCTGTCGCGCTCCTGTTCCAGCTCGGCCAGCGTCTGCAGGTCGATATACATCCCCTGGGTATGGGGCTTGCGGCCGACGACGATCTTCGACGAAACGAAGGCGATCATCAGCACCAGGTAGGCGATGAGCGTCACGCACAACCCGATGCGGTGGTCGTACGTCCACGAACCGGCATCCTGCTTCCGTTTCTCGAAAGGCAGGCGCAGGCGGGGGCGTTTGACTCGTTTTTCCGGTTCCGGCGTCGGCATGGCGTGTTTCCTGTTTTTTCCGCACAAAAATACTGTTTTTTTCCGAAATATCCACCCACGCCCGCGGTGATGTCGCTATAAACCCTTACTTTTTATAATAACCGCATAGGTACTTTTTATTAAGAAAAAATTTTTATCTTTGCGCGTAAATAATCGGAAACACTGCTTATGTCAACAAAACAACAAACGCTGAAGGCCCCGATCTCATTCTCCGGCAAGGGCCTCCACACGGGCGTCAAGGTAACCATGACCGTCAATCCCGCCGAAGTCGACACGGGGATCGTATTCCGCCGCACCGACCTCGAAGGGCAACCCATAATACCCGCACTCTGCGACTACGTCGTAGACACTTCGCGCGGCACGACCATCGAGAGCGGCGGCCACCGCGTAAGCACCATCGAACATATCATGTCGGCGCTCTGGACGCTGGGCGTGGACAACGCCGTGATCGACATCGACGCCCCCGAGACCCCCATCATGGACGGTTCGGCCTGCGCCTATGCCAAGGCCATCACCGAAACGGGCGTCGCCGACCAGGACGCCGAACGCAAATTCTACCACGTGACCGAAAAGATGGTCTACACGATCCCCGAGAAGGGCGTGGCCATCATCCTCTATCCCGACGACGAGTTTTCGGTCTCGGTGCACGTGGACTACAACTCGAAGGTCATCGGCAACCAGTACGCCACCTTCAACCCGGGTGACAACTACGCCGAGAAAATCTCGCCCTGCCGCACGTTCGTCTTCCTGCACGAACTGGAGCCGCTCATCAAAATGAACCTCATCAAGGGCGGCGACCTGGACAACGCCATCGTCGTGGTCGAAAACCCTGTCCCGGCCGACCAGCTGGAACACCTGAAAAAGATCTTCAACAAGCCCGACATCGAGATCAAGGCGGGCTACCTCAACAACCTCGAACTGCGCTGCAACAACGAGCTGGCGCGCCACAAGCTGCTCGACCTGC
>ENA-OROK01004085-OROK01004085.1-human-gut-metagenome-genome-assembly--contig:-NODE-4085-length-10962-cov-4.195287_pt1 | contig 10962 bp, 10 predicted proteins | sample MGYA00242127_ERZ509046 | MGnify/ENA primary metagenome ERZ509046 (study PRJEB26280, sample SAMEA2338728) | human gut metagenome | biome: human gut; feature: human-associated habitat; material: faeces... | reverse complement strand
CTACATCTCATCAGGCTACTTTGGATGAAATGTTTTCTAAGATTATTGAAGAACCTTTAAATATTGCTTGTAGATTGGCTTATGAAATGTGGAAGCAGTATGGTGGTGATGATAGTGGTGGTACTGTTGATTATGTTTTAAATACTTCTTTAGAAGAAGGTAAAGTACCATTAGTACCTTTTTGCGTATTAAAGGGTGTATCTCTTGAGAGGGTATTAACTGTTATATTTGGTGAAGGAAATTATACTGTAAAGGTAAAAGCTCATTTAAAAAAGGCGAGGGAGAAAGGGGTAAGTACAAGTTGGAAAGGAGCTGTTTAAAGTGTCAAGGGTAGTAGATAGAGTTGGAGAAGAAAATATAGCCAGCAATGGAATGAAAATGAAAATAATTGAATACAGATCTTCTACTGATATTGATGTTCAATTTGAAGATGGAACAATTATTTGTAATAAAACTTATCAGAGTTTTAAAAAAGGGTACATAGCAAATCCTTTATTTTCAGTTTTTGAGGTAAGAGTTGGTGAAACAATTACAGCTAATAACGGTATGAAGATGAAGATAGTCGCTTACAGGTCTTATAATGATATCGATGTTCAGTTTGAAAATGGAACTATTGTTATGCATAGAAGGTATATAGATTTTAAAGATGGGCAAATAGGATTGTCACCTATATTACTTAATGCAGAAAATAGGGTAGGGGAAGAAAATATTGCTAATAATGGAATGAAAATGAAGATAATTGCATATAGATCTTGTAAAGAAGTTGATGTTCAGTTTGAAAATGGGGTTATTGTTAAAAATAAGACATATGTTGCTTTTAAAAGGGGACAGATAGGTTTATCAGGTAGTAGAGTAGGAGAAGTATCTACAGCTAATAACGGTATAAAGATGAAAATAATTGAATATAGATCTTTTAGTGATATAGATATTCAGTTTGAAGATGGTATTATTGTTTGTCATAAAAGTTATGATAGTTTTAAACAGGGTAGCATAACACATCCCTTTCTTATGTTAGAGAGAGGTAGTAATGTATTTTATAATTTTGATAGTATAAGAAAGGCATATAAGCAAGATGTTAAGGTCTATTATTTTTGTAAAGACGAGAAGGGTAATTCCTATATTTTAACCCCTCAACAAATGTTAGAAAAATCAGGGATTAAATCCCTATTTTAATAGAGAAAGGTGATATATTATGAAAGTTAAAAGATTGTTAACAAAGTTAGGTGTCATTGCTATTTGTTTAGTGATGGGTGTATGCTCCATTGTAGGTAGTAGTGCAGCCGAGGCAGGTAGCGAGGTTTCAAGTGTAGGCTCAGGGTATAGTGAGGGTACAGGTAGGAGAGACCTTACTTTAGAGACAACAGGTTAAAGGTTGTCCTGCAAGAAAGGGTATAGATTCGAATTAACTAATGTAAAAGTAGTTAGAAATTTTACAATGCCTCAAATTAAGTTAGGTAAAGGTGAAACTTTTAAGTTTTACTTATATAATACCTATATTAAAGATGTAGTAGGTTGTCCTGCTATGATAGGTATATATAAACCTACAGCGGTGGTAAAGAAGAAAGGTTTTGGGTATGATTATATTTGGACTGGTGAATATAATAGAAGTAGTGTAATAACAGGTCTTTCTAATAAAACCAGAGTAGCTCCAAGAGACGGGTATGCTACGGACAGATATACAGTATCAATAAAGGGTAGTAGCAAATGTACTTATAGACTTGTTGCTTTTGATAATTATGTAAATTATGGGGCATATGGTAAACCTCAAGAGGCTACATTTTGGGGGTATAATATTACTAATGCCAATACTTTATATAATAAATACCCTGTTGTAGCTGTAAGTGTATATAATGCTCCAAAATCAGTTACGCTTAAAAGAAGTGATAATAAATCTTCCATAGCAGGTAAAACAATTACTCTCAAGAGAGGTAAAACCTTGAGTGTGTATGAGAGTACGCCATCAGGTACATATGCAAATGCAAAGAATGTCACTTATACTTCTTCAAATAAAGGGGTAGCTAAGGTTACTAAGGACGGTACATTCAAGAGTTCAGCAAAAATAAAAGCCATAAAGAAAGGTACAGCAACCATAACAGTTAGGTTGTACAACGGTAAAACATCCTATGTAAAAATAAGAGTGGTATAAGATTGTTTTAATTACCCTATGTAAGTATCTCCTGTTTTATTAAAGCAGGAAATACTTAAGGGTATTTACTCTAAATAGTGAGGTGGTAGAGTGTCAGTTGTAGAAGAAATATCAAAGTCAAAACAGGGGTATAAAATGACTATAATTAGCGGTTCAAAAGATGGTTTGGTATCTGTTAGGTTTGACGATGGTACTGTTGTTAGAAATAAGCCGTACAAGGATTTCTTGGAAGGTAATATAGAAAAGCCTGTATGTAAAAAGATAGGTGAAGTGTCATATTCAAATAGTGGTGAAAAAATGGTGATTGTTTGTTATACAAATAATGAAAATATAGCTGTAAAGTTTGAAGATGGAACAGTAGTCTATGGAAGAACCTATAATGCTTTCAAAAAAGGTGAAATCAAGAAGCCGAGAATAGAAAAGTACGGTAGAAACAATAAACATAATGAAAGAATAGGTATAGAATCTATAAACTTAAATGGTTTAAAAATTAAAATAGTCGAGTATCGTAATAGTAACGATATTGATGTAAAGACTGAGGACGGAAGGGTATTAAAACATCAGACTTTTAAAAAGTTTAAAGATGGTAAAATATATTAAGGGGTGTTTAATTTGGGTGTATTAAAGGTTTTATGTTGGATTTTCTTATGTTTGATAGGCTTGATAGTTTTAATGTTTTATATGTTCTTTGGGTATTTGTTAGTCAGATACTTAGTAGACACGCATAAAGAGAAAAAGTCAAAAAGGTTAAAAGAAAAGGGTGATTGATTTGATTGGAGATTTAAGGTTTAGATATAGCTATCCTACCGTAGATATCTATGATGTATCAACTGGTATATTGGTAGCTGAGATAGTTGGTATTTATGGCAATGAGTATGATAGTTATATACCAGTGGATTGGGCATATATCTATGAGTATGATTTGTTAAGGGTATACATCTAATATAGGAAGGGGTGTGTTTATTTATGGATTTAAGGGATACTCGACCGTATTATGTAGTACATACTAAAGGAGACTGTAAAATTTATCGTTGTTCGAAAGATTTTGACTTCTTGACCAAAGAGGGTATTCCTCATAGTGTATATAAGTGCTATACAATAGAGGAGGCTAAAGCCTGTAAAAGAGGTAATAATCCCTCTGATAAGGACGCTCGTTATATATTTGATGATACAAACAATTACCCTTATGCTTTTATAGATGGTTCTTTTAATCACGCTAAAAAGGTATATGGTTGGGGTGGTTTTATAGACTATTGTGGTACAAGGTATATGGTTAAGGGTAACGGCGATAATCCTGAGAATGCAAAGTATAAATCCACAATCGGAGAAGCATTAGGGGTAATGAATGTAGTGGATAAAGCCATTGAGTTGGGTATCACTCATTTGGTAATATACTTTGATTTTGCTCCATTAGAAACTTGGTTATCTGAAGGGTGTAAAAGTGAAAATGAAGTAAGAAAGATATATAAAGACCATATAGAAAATGCAGTATCTGATGGGTTACATCTTATATTTAAAAAGGTAGAAGCTCATACAAAAGTAAGGGGTAACTGTATAGCTGATATGATAGCTAAGGATGCAGTAGGTGCAAAAAGGAAAAGAAAGTCTTTACCCTTTAGTTTTTTCAATGTAAGAAATACGGAAAGAGAATATGCTTTTATGCGTGTCTGATTTTATAAAATGTGAGTCTTTTAAAGGCTCACATTTTTTATGCTTAAATATGTAAAATTCAGGAATGCAGAATTTTTATCAAATTTTAAGATACTTAATTTTAGTTAAAGAACCTATCAAAAATCATATGTTAAATGTGTACAAGATTGAATAGAATATTTTAAAATAAGCTATCAAAATTTTGGTATGGTTTCTCGGTGGTTTATTTTTCTAAAGAAGTGTAATTTTTAAAATTGTGATAGATTGGTATTGTATGTATGGAAAAGAATGAATATAAAGGGTATTTAGAATTATAAATTATTAGAAATAAGAAAATATAAATTTAGATTTAAGAATGATAATTTTACATATAGCATAATAAATTTTAGAAAGGAGAAAGAAATGATTAGTAAAAAGAATTAGTTTTTAAGATTGTGTTTATTTTATAATATAGTGTTAGAAGAATGTTGATTTACTTAATATTTTTAGTTATGTTTTATGTTCGAAAGGAGAAGTATTTATGAGTTACATCTATGATAAATTAAGAGATGCTTTAGGTGGCAAGATATTTAGGTCTGGTATAGTCTTTAAAAACTGGTCACCTAACGAGATTAGAGCTATCTATATTATGAGAGATTTTATTCTTGTTGCAGATTATCTTAAGCAACCTAAGATTATAAAATTAGATACTAATGAGGTAGCTATGGATTTATCAAACCAATCCAGAAGGGGTAATCTGAATAACCTGTTAGAGAGTCGTCATCTTTCTTGTATGGAAGAGATATATGTTGATTCTTGTTATCAGGGGTATAAGGATGTTATTGATTTGAATAGCTTTGTTCAAGGCTTATACAATCAGGCATCTCGGTTGAGATACTATGGGTATGTCAGTGGTTTTTCAGTTGATGCTTTGCAGACTTTTTATTCCAGTGCTTTGATTAACGGTAGTATGGATATGACAGTGGCTAAGTCACTAAACAATTTTTCATACAATGACTTAAGTAATAAGGATTGGTATAAGAAGTATAACTTAAGACCCCAGTGGTATGAGATCGACTCAGAGAAGGGTAGATTACATACCTATTTTTCTAAATGTGAAAAACTTATAGGTGATAAAGAAACTGCTAAAGATGCTCAGATTAGTGAGTTGACTAAGATGAGCACAATTGTTGATATGTTTAACAAAGATAGGGAGAGAGCTCAAGATATTAAGCTTTTAATGTCTTTCATTACTTTTTGTAAGGGTTGTGAAGAGTTCTCTGCATCGGTAGCAAAATGCTTACAGAGTAGTATGATAGTTAAATTAAAGCCTATTAAGGGTTTGTCTAAAGAGCTATTCTTAAAGGCTATGCGAGTGGGTAATGTAAAGATGGGAGGAGCTGAGAAGTATCTATTTGATTTATATCAGAAGGTAGGAGTTTTCGACTCTGATGATACTACAGAGGATTTGGATAAAAGTATAGAAGGCATATACCAGTTAGGGTATAGATTAGATAGAGGCTTAGCTGAAGCTTTAAACAAAAATAAAAAGAAGGAGTATTACATTTTATTTTTGTTAACCTCAGCAAGGGTAGATTTCCTGCCTGAAGGCTTATTTACAGCTAAGTTAGAGGAGAAATCTTTATTAAGCTGTAATAAGTGCGGTTTTGAAAATATTGATGGTTTGATTAATTATGTATATAGTCTTTGTGGGTTTTCTAAGGAAGATTATAAAAACAGTATAGTTGCTTAATGTCAAGGAGTGTTTTAAATGAAAGAGAAGGTAATCTCTTTAAAGGTAGGTAATCTGGCAGAAGGAAAGAAATCTTTATTACCTAATGTTTTTTCAGCGTTGTGCGGAGATAAAGCAGGAAAGATGGGGTATGTAGCCATAGAAGGTGTAAATCTTAAAGGTTTTGAAAAGAAACTTTTAGGTAAAGACCAGGATTTGTATTTGGATACATTGGTAGATGCCGTATCTATTGTAGAAAATATGGGTATCAAGGAATCTGATTGCACTTTATGCGGTAAAGATAGCTTTAAGGTGGCAAAGCTGTTTGGGGTACATTTAGCAACAAATCTGACTTCTGATGAGATTATTTCTAAATGGGCATCTGAAGAGATGGTAGATGACTTTGATGTATATAAAGAAGGTAATGATTCAGATACAGATTGGGATGAAGTTGACGAAGATTATAGTGATGCTGATGATGATATCTATGATGACGAAGAAGAGGATATGGGTGAAGAAGAGGTATATGAGGATTCAGATGAACCTGAGGTAAATGATGATGAGGCTGTTCTTAGGGAAGAGATAAAAAAGGTATTTAATTCTACTGTTATATCTCTTGTTTCTAAGGTAAAGAAAAGATATGATTTACTTTTTGAATCTGGGTATGACCTTGAAAGACCTTATTGTATTATAAGTGATAAGGGTAGTTTATTTGTAGATAGCGATAATGTATTAAAGATGCGTGAAAACCCCTCAAAGGATATAGATTTTAGTGCTATCTTAAATATATATGAGTTATTTGAAGGTAAGGTTGGTTTTAACTTGAGTGATGCCAGGTCATCCAAGGTAATTGCTCAGGACTTATTAGAGGGGTATTTAAATGGAGGTAAGTTAGATTACTTCCCTTATAAGTTGTTGGAGTATGCTTATGGTAGAAATCCCTCAAGAGAAGAGAGTACACGATATAGTTATGCTACTTACAAAGGTCAAGGGGTAAGCACCAACTGGGGTAAGTTTAGTGATAAAGTAGTTGAAGATATTAGACTGACTATTGAAGATGCAATTACTTCTTACTGTCTTGATGTACTTAAAACAGGTACTGAGAGAGAAAATATTAGAAGTATAATTAGAGATTCTCAGACTATTAAAAATATTCAAAATTATATTGAATATGTAGCTGATAGTTTAAGTGTTTGTATCATTGTAACAGAATATAAAAGTATAGATGGAAAGCCAGTAATGCTAAAGATGAGGGTATGTGACCCAAGAGGCAAAGTTACTAACGGTATGACTGGTGAAATTATCAATACTGCTTTTTCGGGTAATACAGGAGGTTCCTCAGGTGCTACTTTAAACAGTGGTTTAAACGAGTCAGATAGTATGACTTATAGGGTATTTGAGTTTGGTCACGAGTTTAATCACTCTTTAAGTAATGCTATGCCATTATTTGCTTATAAGGCTTTTGAAAAGTTAAGAGAGAAAGGTGAAAATGTTTCCTTTAAGGACTTGATTCTTGGTCAGAGTACAGATGGAACTATACTTAGAAATGGCACTCACGGCTTGGTTTTGGATAAAAAATTATTCCATTATATTAATGCAGGTAGTAGAAGTGGTAAGGGTGTTATGACTCTAAATATGATTGCAGGAGCCCTGTTAAGTGGTAAGGCTGTAATATACTTAGATAATAAGCCTGATATGGTATCTATGTTAGCTAAGTTATGTGGTGGAGAAGAAGGAGGAAATTATAGTGGACCTCCTTTCTTTGGTATTAACGGTTCTAATAATGTAGATGACAAGCAGAAACAGTTTACACACGAAGATGCTTGGATTAGTAGAGACAATATTCCGATAGAGGCAGTAGCTCTATTTGGAGAACCTACTTGGAGTAAGTATGGTGAAATTTTTTATATGAGAGCCTATACTTTGGCTATGGGTATTATCCTTGCTCGAGGTCTTGATGGTGGTCACGGTAAGATGAATGACCCAGCATATGGCGGTAAAGAGGGTATTTTCTTAGTTTGTGATGAAACTAATGTGTTACAAGAGAAATTCAAGGTAATTGGTCAAATTATTGCTGATAAGATACCTTTACAGGCTAAGAAGTTTAAGTCTATGTCAGCGAGTTTAGAGTCTGTATATAATGAGGCTTATTCTGAAAATGCGAGGAAAGGTGCAGAGTTAAAGTTTTTCAATGCTAAGCGTGATTTTGAAGAAGCTTTCAATGCTCATAAGTTTTATGCTTTAGCTTACTTGAATACTTTATCTGACAACATTGCTTACATATACGATAAAAGCCTTGCAGGATTTTTACAGAAAGAAATGGAATGTTCTGATATTGTAATTATAGGTCAGAATTTAGAGCAGAAACCAATATCTAAAGATACTATTACTTCCGCTGTATCAAGTGGTAGATTATCAGGTGAAGGTTCGGGAGCTAACGGCTTAGGAGGTACTCAGATAGCAAAAGATGTAAAAGGTATGGCATCGATTCCTTTTGCTCACTTTGTGTTTAGTAGTTCTGATGCCTTAATAGGGTATAATTCTTTACATCCAGAATACCTTGCTCAAACTGAGCAGAATTCAAAGGCTTTTGGAAGACTTGATTTGGTAGCTAATAACTTTTGTTATATTCCTAATTTTAAGGTTAGTGCCAGTGAAGATGATGTGCCAGGAGCTCAGTTAACTAAAAATGTAGCTAATGCAAGTACAAGTGTGTATTTCAAGCCTTATCTTATTCTCAATGATGCATCTAAGGCTTATACAGACCAGATGTTTGATAGAGTAAGAAATGCAGGGTTAACTCCAGAAGATGTTGTGTATGAGTATCCTAATGCCGATGGTAGTGATATTAGTCCGTATGTAGGATTTCCAGAGTACATGAGCTTAATGGGGGTATCAGATATACCTGAGAGATTACAAAAAGGTGCTAACATAGCTAATATGGTAGTAAGAGATGTATTAGGGTATCAAGATGATGGCAGCGGAAGATCTTTATGGTTACAGTTTGTAACTGATATGCGACCTGAATGGATGCTCTCTGTTAGAGATATAGCTTGTATGTGTGGTGGTTTGACTTCTGACGCTAATATGTCTAAGGGTAGGGATAATCCTATTACTAAAGAGTATTACGAATATATAGATTATGTTAATAAGCATAAAGAGCTTAATATAGATGATACTACTATGTCAAGTGAAGGAGCCTATTTTGAAGATGAGAACGGTGAAAGGCAGTATGACATAAGTGGGTATGAAAGTGATGCTCGCAGAGATTTCTATGCTACGGATGATGGTAGTGATGAGGAGTTTGAAGAAGAGTCTTTCCAAGATAGAATGGCTCATAGTCTTGGTGATGATGAGACTATAGATGACTTCGAGGAAATTGATTTATTTGATGATTCAGATAATTTTGATGAACCAGGAGCTGAAAATACTGGAGCTTTCAATGATTTTGAGGATGCTAATGCTGTTGGTGACACATATGGTAATCCTGTTTTAGATGAGAAAGATGCTTTAATAGCAACTCTTATTGATAGGTTACAGCAGAATGGTATAGATGTATCGGATTTAGATGGATATTCAATACCAGAGACAGGTAAAGGTGTGGATTGTGGGTATGATTGTCCAGATTATAAAGAAGAATTCTCGAGTCAAGATATAGGAAATATGGATTTCAGTAGTGAGGATGACGAAATAACTGCTACAACATATGCTAACCTTGTAAAACTTGTAACCAGTAAGGTAATTGGTAATTTCGGTGGTTATGATAGGATAAACACCTTTAGGGTAGTTGGCGGAGCTATTGCGATTAACGGTACTATTTTTAGAAGTAAGGTCAGTAAAGACTGTTTAGGTTTACTTCCTCTTGATATAAGAAGACAGATTTCTGCAGGAAATCTGGCAGAGCTGTTTAACTACAGAGAGTTGTTTAATATGCCGAATTTAAGGGGTTTAGATTTTGATTCTGAGAGTTTTGTATATAATAGGGTATCACCTTTACTTGGTTTTATAGATACAATTGGGGTAGATAACTATTTTGAGGCATTTAGTTCTTTACAGATACTCAAAATTGGAAACAGGAAGTTTACAAGACAGAATTACAAAATGGAAATTGGTGATGAAGATATCTTCAGTTATCAGAGTAAAGCTACAAAATATGCAAGGATGTGTGACAACAACCTGTCTAATCTTACTTCTAAATCTTGGAGTTTTACTAAAAATATGTTCAATAGTAAGAACCATGGCTTAGTAGCAAAAACTTTTGGGGTAATATTTGGTACTACAGCATCGTTAGCAACAGGTGCAGCATCCTTAGGAGCTAAAGCTGTAAAGGGTATATCCCATCAGGTAGATAGACATAATCAGCGTAAAACCTTTACTGAGAAAGCTAAAGATGGATTTTCTGCTTTTAAGGGTGGTTTCAAAGATTTGTTTAATTGACGATAAAACGGCAAGAAAAGGTACTCTTTTAAGAGTACCTTTTTTAATTTATATTTTATTGGTGTGCTTTTTGCAGGGGAGGTGGTGAGATTGAAAAATCCATATGAAGTTTTGGGTGTATCTTCTTTAGATACCTTATCTGAAATTAAAGATAGATATAGAAAGCTATGCAAGAAGTATCACCCAGATTTAGCAGGAGCTGAATATACAGCTAAGTTTCAAGAAATAAATGATGCTTGGGAATATATAAAAACCCATACAAAAGATGATAAACCTAAGCAGTATTGGTCACACAAATCATTATTTACAGTTGAAAGGAAGTCTTTTTGATGAAGAAGTTAATTAAAAATGATATCGTAAATATGGACTGGAATGCAGATACATTTTACGAGAGCAGAGATTATGGTTTTGTAGCAGCCGTAAATGTATATGAAACCGATAAGGGTAGTGTTCCTGTTGTTTTTCAGGATAATAAAATCTTTCTTCTCTATGATGCTGATGAAGGGGAGTTAGCATCTCTTGATGATATTAAAGCAGTGGTTAAAGACTGTTTTGATACGGGAGAAGATGTAGAAGACAGATATTGTGAGTCTTATATCGAGATGGGTATAGGCTCAGTGGACAACGAAGATGTAGCTTATAATTATGGTTTGACCGATGATGATATTGATGATATTAATCACCGTATTGCAGATTTAGCTCCTTATTGGGAGATTGATGAAATTCCCATGGTTTAATCTACAAAAAGAATTAACAAGATTATATTGTGTTTTGTTATGATTTGTTGTAAACTATATATTGTAGTTAGAGGTATTTAAAAACATTTTTTTCTTTCCTTTCATTTTATTGTTTTTGAATATTCTTTAGCTATTAAAAGATAGGTGTGATGTGTCTCAGTCACTTAAATAAAAGAGTTATAAATAGCCTATTGTACAACATTTAGAAAGAAAGTCGGTAGATTTTTTATGTAGTCTACCGACTTTCTTGTGCATAAAAATAGAAAATTAGATTTAAGAAA
>ENA-OROK01004084-OROK01004084.1-human-gut-metagenome-genome-assembly--contig:-NODE-4084-length-10963-cov-3.322699_pt1 | contig 10963 bp, 9 predicted proteins | sample MGYA00242127_ERZ509046 | MGnify/ENA primary metagenome ERZ509046 (study PRJEB26280, sample SAMEA2338728) | human gut metagenome | biome: human gut; feature: human-associated habitat; material: faeces... | reverse complement strand
CTTATCAACCCCGGGGTTTTTCGACAAACTGTCTTTGTTTATAACTTAACTATTGCCATATCATAGAAAACCCCGCTCATATATGTTAGAATAGCTTGAAAGGCATCTTTCAAAGACAAATTCAGTGTCAAAGGACATCAGTATGAAAGTCGTATTAAAGGATCTCACCAAGAAATTCTCCGGTCAGGGCAAGAACGCCCCGGACGTAATAGCCGTGAACAACTTTAATGTGGAAATACCCGACGGCAAACTCATCGGCCTCTTAGGCCCCTCGGGCTGCGGCAAGAGCACCGCGTTAAACCTCATCTCCGGCCTGCTCTCCCCTACGGCGGGACGCATATTCTTTGGCGAGGACGACGTTACGGACCTGCCGCCTGAAAACCGCGGCGTCGGGCTGGTATTTCAGAATTATGCCCTTTATCCCCACCTTACAGTAAAGCAAAACATACTTTTCTCTCTGCAAAACCTAAAGGGCGAGGACAAGCTTTCCAAAGAAGAAATGCTCGCTCGCGCCTACGACGCGGCTAAGCTTGTTCAGATCGAGGGCCTTATGGACCGCAAGCCCAAGGCGCTATCCGGCGGACAGCAGCAGCGCGTTGCCATTGCCCGTGCCCTCGTTAAGATGCCGCGGGTGCTGCTCCTCGACGAGCCTCTTTCCAACCTTGACGCGAGGCTCCGCCTCCAGACCCGGGAGGAGCTCAAGCGCATACAGCAAAAAACCAAAATCACCACCATATTCGTCACCCATGACCAGGAAGAGGCCATGAGCATTTCGGATATGATAATAGTAATGCAGTCAGGCGTGATACAGCAGATAGGCCGGCCTCAGGAGGTTTACGACCAGCCCGTAAATATGTTCGTAGCGAAGTTCCTCGGCACTCCGCCCATAAATATGTTTACCGGCAGCGTCCGCGGCGGAAGGCTTTTCATAGGCGAAAACGACGTCCTGCCGGCTCCCGGCACACCCGATGGCGAGTATAATATAGGAATCCGCCCGGAAGGCTTCATACCGGCGGAAAGCGGCCCCCTTTGCTGCATCTTCCGGCGCATAGAGGTAATGGGGAGGGACACCAGCGTCATATTCTCCCACCCCGCGGCAGAAGCCGACACCGTGCGGGCCATAATAAGCTCTGCAAATAAGCCCGATGGGGCCTCGGGTAAAATACGTTTCGCCCTGCGGCCTGACAAGGTATTCCTTTTCGATAAAACTGACGGAAAGCGCATAGCCTTCCGGGCGGAGTGATATATGGAAAAGAACAATGCAAAGGGCTGGCTGTATCTGCTGCCCGCCATACTGTTTTTAGGGGTATTCATGATATACCCCCTCATAGACGTATTCGTGTATTCCTTTGAGGAGGGCTATAATTCCGCCTCCCAGACTTTTTTCGGCATCGGGCTTTACAACTACTCCTACGTGCTCCACGACCCTTACTTTTTGCAGGCGCTGAAAAACACCTTCTTATTGGTGATAATCACCGTTCCCCTCTCCACCGGCCTTGCCCTGCTCATATCAGCCGGGCTAAGCTCAATCAAAAAGCTTCGCAATCTTTTCCAGACCGTATATTTTCTGCCCTACGTCACAAATACCCTGGCGGTGGGATTGGTATTCATGATACTCTTCAAGAAGACTGCTTATACGGACGGCCTTGTTAACCTGATGATAAACTGGTTCGGCGGAAAGTCCGTGGATTTCATAGACGGCCCCTACTGGGCCAAGATGTTCGTGCTCTGCTTCTATACTATATGGATAGTAATGCCCTTCAAGGTACTCATACTCACAAGCGCGCTGGCCTCCGTCGACCAGAACTACTACAACGCCGCCCGCATAGACGGCACCTCCAAATTCCGCATATTTACCCGCATAACCCTGCCTCTCATCTCCCCGATGATATTCTATCTGGTAATAACCGGCTTTATAGGCGCCTTCAAGGCGTACAGCGACGCTGTGGCCCTCTTCGGCACAGATCTTAACGCAGCGGAGATGAACACCATAGTAGGCTATATTTACGATATGCTCTACGGCAACAGCGGCGGCTACCCATCATTCGCATCGGCTGCGGCCATAATACTGTTCGCTATAGTGCTCACCATAACCTGCATAAATCTTATTATCAGCAAAAAGCACGTTCATTACTGATGGAGCGACCTATGGAAAAACATACCGATTACGCCAAAATAGAAAAGCAGGCAAGAATTCGCAGCCGGGTACGCAGTACGGCAGTGCATATACTGCTGTCTCTCTGGGCCGTCATAGTGCTGTTTCCTTTTTACTGGATGGTGCTGACCTCCGTAAAGAGCTACAGCGCGTATAATTCAGAATACATACCAAAGTTCTTTACCCTCTCCCCCACTCTGCAAAACTACGTCGACGCCTTTACGGCGGTGCCCCTCGGGCGTTATTTCACCAATACGCTGGTATTCACTTTGATCACCACGCTGCTGATGCTATCGGTCATAACCCTCGCTGCTTTCGCCTTTGCCCGGCTTGAATTCAAGGGCAAGCGTCTTGCCTTCACCCTGCTGCTGTCGCTCATGATGATACCCAACGAGCTGGTGATAATTACCAACTTCGTGACAATTACCGACCTTGGCCTTCGCAACACCTTCACCGGCCTTATATTGCCCTCGGTAACGTCGGTATTCTATATTTACTTGCTGAAAGAGAATTTCGCACAGATACCAGACGAACTGTATTACGCCGCAAAGGTGGACGGCACCTCGGACTTCAAGTATCTCACCAAGGTAATGATACCCATTTGCAGCCCAACTATGATAACCATAGTAATACTGAAGGTCATAGAGTGCTGGAACTCCTACGTCTGGCCACGGCTCATCACCGACGACGAGAATTACTTCCTGGTCTCCAACGGCATACAGGCCATACGCGAAAGCGGCTTTGGCCGGGAAAACATACCCGCCATGATGGCGGCGGTAGTGGTAATATCAGTGCCGCTCATAGCGCTGTTTCTGATATTCCGCAACAAGATAATGGACGGCGTATCCAGAGGAGGTACAAAGGGTTAGTATGAATAAAAAGCTTATCTGCCTCATACTGTCGCTGTGTATGCTGCTTCCTCTCCTTGCCGGCTGCCACGGCTCCCGGGGGCTCAGGGAATTCGCGGTGCCTGAGGAATTCGACACAAACAGGGATTATGAGATAACCTTCTGGGCAAAGAACGACACCAACAAGACCCAGACCCAGATATACCAAAAGGCCATAGCAGACTTTCAGGCGCTGTACCCGAATATCCGCGTGAACCTTCGGCTCTATACCGACTACGGCAAGATATACAACGACGTCATCACCAATATTTCCACCAACACCACCCCAAACGTCTGCATAACCTACCCCGACCACATAGCGACGTACCTAACCGGGACAAACGTGGTAGCGCCCCTCGATGAGCTACTTGACCACCCCAGGTATGGGCTTGGCGGCAGTGACGTAAGGTTCACCTCTCCCAGGAGCGGCGAGATAATACCCAGTTTCCTAAATGAATGCAGCTTCGCAGGTCACTGCTATGCCCTGCCCTTCATGCGCTCCACAGAGGCCTGCTACATAAACAAGACCTACGTGGAGGCCATGGGCTATACCCTGCCGGATACTCTGACATGGGACTTCGTATGGGAAGTGGCCGACGCCGCCACAAAGAAAAACGCCGACGGCACATTCGCCGTAAACGGCCAGAAGGTGATGATACCCTTCATATACAAGTCCACCGACAATATGATGATACAGCTGCTGCGCCAGTCCGGCGGCGGGTATTCCAACGATCAGGGCGAAGTGCTGCTTTTCAACGATACCACAAAGGAGCTGCTGTACACCATAGCAAAACACGTGAAGAAGGGCTCCTTCTCCACCTTCAAGATATCCAGCTATCCGGCAAATTTTCTGAATGCAGGCCAGTGCATATTCGCCATAGACTCTACGGCGGGCGCCACATGGATGGGCACCCACGCCCCACTTTCCGACATAAGCGCGGACAAGCTGGTCGAATTTGAGACGGCGGTAATGCCCATACCACAGTTTGATCCGGATCACCCCCAGATGATATCCCAGGGCCCTTCAGTATGCGTATTCAACAAGGGCGATCCTCAGGAGGTACTGGCCTCCTGGCTGTTCACGCAATACCTGCTGACCAACGACGTGCAGATAGCATACTCCGAAACAGAAGGCTACGTTCCCGTCACCTCCATGGCGCAGGGTTCCGACGAATATCTTGATTATCTTTCCAGGGAAGGGCAGGACGTCGCCCACTACGATGTAAAGATAAAAGCGGTGAAGATGCTGCTGGCCAACTCCGACAATACCTTCGTCACCCCAGTATACAACGGCTCCGCGTCTTTGCGCGACGCTGCGGGACAGCTCATAGAAAACGTCACAAAATCCGTCCGCCGCAAGGAGACCGTAGATGACGCATATATGGACAAGCTGTTTTCAGATGTTACTTCCCTTTACCGTCTGGACGGAGCCGGAAGGGAGAGCGTATCCGCAGAAGGCGCAAAGGATCTCGGCCCTCTCCCCGGCCCTTCAAGGGCGCTGCTTTTGTCGCTTTGCGCGGCATGGGCGCTTATCGGGGCGTATACCCTCCGTGACGCCGCAAAAAAGCGTAATAAACAGGTTTGATATCCTGCAATGTCTATTGTATAATCATTAAGTCATAAAACCGCTCCCGAAAGGGGCGGCAATTATAAAGGAGAAAAGCAATGAAAAAATTCTTGGCAATGCTCTTGACCCTTTGCATGGTCCTCGCTTTCGCAGGCTGTGCCCAGAAGGCTCCCGAGGCAACCGAAGCCCCCGACCAGGAGGCTACTACTGAGGCTCCCGCTGGGGAAACCCCCGCTGCTACCGAGGAAGACGTCAAATCCGAGGGCGTTATGACCTATGCCGAATATGTGGCGGCCGAGCTGGAGAGCCAGGTTACAGTAGAAACCTACGTACAGGCCAAGCAATCCTGGTGGGAAGACAAGGCTACCGTTTATTCCCAGGATAAGGACGGCGCTTACTTCCTCTACAACATGGCATGCTCTCAGGAAGACTATGACAAGCTGGTACCCGGCACCAAGATCAAAGTCACCGGCTATAAATCTGAGTGGTCAGGCGAAATTGAGATAATCGACGCCACCTTTGAAATAGAAGAGGGCAGCTTCATCGCCATTCCCTTTGACGCCACCGAGCTTCTGGGAAAGGACGAGCTGATCGACCACCAGAACCAGCTTGTTTCCTTCAAGGGGTTGACCGTCGAGAAGGTGGCCTACAAGAACGACCAGCCCGGCGATGACATCTATGTCACCTTCGGCTACAACGGCGCTTCCTATGACTTCTGCGTAGAGTCCTACCTTACCGGCCCCGACACCGAGGTTTACTCCACCGTTGGCGCTCTCAAGGAAGGCGACGTAGTTGACGTTGAGGGCTTCCTCTATTGGTATGAGGGTGTAAATACCCACATAACCGCCGTTACCGTCGCTCAGTAATCACTGCAAGTACACGGCTCCGCAGGTTCTTCCCTGCGGGGCCTTTTTTATTTGATGAACTAACTGTTAAGCTTTGCCACAGCTGATTGACCTTTATGTCATTTTAGATTATATTTATAATCACAAGCTTGATATTAAAAGCATAGGAGGTAATGCCTGTGAAGGATACCCTAAACCCCAACGAATGGATAGTTATGGAGGCGCTTTGGGCAAAATCCCCGGCAACGCTGGGCGAAACCATAGACCGTATAGGCAGCCGCGCCAGCTGGAACTACAAGACATACCAATCCTACATGAACGTCCTGGAAAAGAAAGGCTACATCTCATCAGAAAAGCGCGGCCGGGACAAGTTCTACTCCCCCGCCATATCCCGTGAGGAATGCATAGTCCGCGAGAGCCGCGCCGTGCTAAGCAAGATGCAGTCGGATTCTGTAGGGCTGATGATAACCAGCATGGTACGGGAGGGCGACCTTTCACGCAGCGACAGGCTGGAGCTCATGAACATGCTGGAAAAGATGCTGAAGGAGGAAACCGAAAATGAAAGCGACCGTTGATGCCCTCGTTCAGGTGGCTCTCTACTCCGCCGCCATAACGGCAGGCATACTTCTGTTTCGTTTCATATTAAAAAATCGCATATCCTCTAAGCTTCAATACCTCATGTGGTGGCTGCTGATACTGCGGCTGCTCATGCCTGTAACACCTGACATCGGCCTCCACTTTAACTTGCAGGACATGCTGCTCAAGCAAGCCCATCAAGCCGAGCTGCCCACTCCTGCTCCGGTTCTGGACGTGGCCCCGGCATCTGTACCCAACACGCAGTCCTCTTACGAAAGCGTCGCCCCGGCGGTACAGCCGGATACAGATGTAGCTCCATCACAGCACGTAAATCCCGCAAAAAGCACCGACTGGTATTCCATCGTATTCGTAGTATGGCTGCTCGGCGCGATAGGTTTCCTCGGCTGGCTGATATTCGTAAAGCTGCGCTATTACGAATCCCTTCAGCACCTCATGGCGGGTGGACCCAGGGAGGTCTACGAGCTTTACGACAGGTGCTGCAAGGAGCTCGGTGTAAAGCCGCTTCCCCTTTGGATAGTGAATAAGTCCATGTCCCCCGGCATAGCCTTCTTCGGCGAGCCTGTGCTGCTGGTGCCCCTCTCGCTCTGCGGCGATGAAAGCAGACTGCGCTTTGCCCTGCTGCATGAGCTTACACATAAAAAGCGCGGCGACCACTACATGACGCTGCTTTTGAATATTCTTCGCGCCGTGTACTGGTTTGACCCGGTTGTACACTTCGCATTTTCAGAATTGCGATCCGATATGGAATCAGCCTGCGACTCGGACGTACTGGCCTACATAGGCCACGAGCAGAAGCGGGGCTACCTCACCGTGATACTCGACATGTTCTCATATGACACCGAGCCCATACTGGGCATGAGCCAGATACGCTCAAAGCGCATGGCAAAGCGGCGCATGAAGGGAGCCTTCATGAAGAATCGTACCTCTCCCGCCTTCAGGGCGATAACGCTGTGCATCGCGCTGATAATGTCCCTATGCTGCTTCACCACCGCCTGCCAGAGCGCGCCGGAAAAGGATACTCCCGGCATGGCGGCAGAGCAGACGGCAGACCCGTCCCCCAAGCCCACACTTATCCCTGATCCCTCCTCCGCGCAGGAGCCCGAAGCGGCTGCGGCTACCTATGCCTTTGACCGCACAGACCCTAAGCAGGCGGTGGCTGAATTCCTCACCCGCTACCTTGACGACATGGCGCACGGCAACGACGATTTTGGCTTCGACAGCTCGAACAACACCATGTACGACGGGCTGCTGCAATTACAGGGCAACTTTGAATCCCACAAAAACATCGCCCTGCTCAGGCAATGGATAAGCTTCACCCAAGTTCTCAGGGAAACCACCGTCCCCGCAATAGACAGGGGCAGGTTCCAAAGCCTTGAGATCACGGAATTCGGCATAGTAGACCAGCTTTCCGGCGGCATAATGTACGAATACCTTCTAAAAGGGTATTTCAAAACCACCGTGATGGGTACCTTTATCGAAGCGGGGCTGATAAAAGACGGGGATAAATATGTAATAACCTATGTGGATTTCCCTGACAGCAAGGAATATAAGAATTTCTGCGCCGACTTCATAGATTACGCCGAGAGGAACGATATAAAGGACTACAACAAGAACGCATACATCGAGTACATACGCAAGCAGAAGCAGCAGGCTGCGGAAAGGTATCCTATAGCGGCTCCCGAATCGGATCCTTCCAGCGGCTTGACCTCCTCAGCCGTAGCTGACATACAGTCCGCCCTGAAGACGCTCGGCTACCTTGAAAATCCCAGCGGCGCATACGACTCTGCCACAAGGACTGCAATCGAGATGTTTCAGGAGGATAACGCGCTGCCCTCCGATGGCATTGCGGGAGATGAAACCCTTGCCCTGCTGCTGAGCGACAGCGCAAAAAATTGGACGCTTGCGGACGGAATATACACAGGCGATAAGCGTATATGGCGTGATCCGCCAAAGGACGGCGTTGACGGCTGGAGCAGTATTACGGCGGACAAAATATCAGCCTATTCCGGCAGCTCCGTTACCTCCACAGGTGCAGAGTGCAAGCTGGGCACCGCCTCAGTAAATCCCAACGCTATACCCATAGGCACGGAGCTTTATATACCCGGCTACGGTTACGCAATAGCCACCGACGTCAACGCCTATAAAAACAAGGTCAATCATTTAACCAAGGAGCCGCTGAACATGATAGACCTGTGGTTTGCCAGCAAGGAGGATGCAAGGAAATGGGAAAACAAGCATAACTTCACTATATTGTACCGCAGCGCAGACGCCCGGCCCGCAAGGGAGGCGCCGACGGCAGACGCCATCGCCGCCACCGCGAAGAATCAGGTCGGCAAAGAGTATGTTTTAAATGCCTCCGGGCCGGATGAGTTCGATTGCTCGGGACTTGTGTATTATGTACTTAACGAATGCGGCATAGCTGTCGATCGCAAGGACTGCGCCGGATACGCTCAAAATGAGGATTGGGGCAAGATCGAAAGCCTGAGCGACGTCAAGGCAGGCGACATCCTGTTTTTTCACAGTGCGAATTCATCAGATATACAGCACGCGGGTATAGCCGTTTCCTCAAAAAACATGATTGACGCCTCATCGTCACACAGAAAGGTAGTAAAGCGAAGCTGCAATACGGATTACTGGAACCGGAACTTTGCTTTCGCAAGGCGGGTAGTCGAGTAGCTATGCATCAAAAAGGCGGCTCTTGGGCCGCCTTTTTTACTCCTTATACAGCCCGTTATAAAGCTGCTTTTTGTTCGTCTCAAAGTCCTCTATTGTGAACTGCCCGTTTTCGTCCAGCTTCCAGCTATCGTCGGCAGGGATCCATATGTTCCGATACTCCATCTCTTCGGCCTTCAATATCTCATAGCCCATATCGTGTAGGGCGGAAAAATCGAGATTAGTCTTTATACTGCCCGCAACGAGGCTGAGCAATGGCAGCATTGCCTCCTTTGTGGCAGTCCTGCGCATATTCTTCACCGCAGATTCTATAAGCTCCAGGCGGCGCTTCAGGCCGCCCATCTGCTCCTCTCCGCTTATGTCGTCCATGGCGTATATCATGCTCTGGCTGCCGTTGAGCTTTTCCCGGCCTGCCTTCATGCTCTTTTCGCCAAGGGCCTTGTTTATATAGTCCGCCTCGCTGAAATCCACCTTTACGGTTATACCGCCAAGGAGGTCTATCATAGCTCCCAGCGACGCCGTATCTGTGCAGGCGTAGTACTCGATATCCAGCCCAAACCCGTCGTTTACGGCATTCACCAGGCCGCCGGGGCCGCTGTTCGCATAAATATTACTGAGCGCCGCGCCATTTATCTCCATCTGGCTGTACAGCGCAGCCATGGTCAACCGCTGGCGGAAGGAATCAAAGGACGCTATGAACACCATATCCGCTCCTGCTTTATCGCTGGAAAGGGGCTGGTTCTGCACGGTTATGAGGACGCTGGTGATGAACTTGTCTATCTGTTCCTTGGTATATATCTCGTCCTCCTGCTTTTCAGTCCTGCCCCAACCGTTGGTGCTGCCTATGCTATTCAAAAGCACCGCTCCCGACACAACAGAAAGTATAAGCACCGCTGAAAGGCAGCATATGGCCTTTTTCAGCCTTTTTCTTATTTCACTGTCCTTCAATTGCCCGCTTCCTCCGTAGTTGCTGTGGGTACAGGTGAAGGCGTCACGCCATGCAGTTCCCCTCCGTCAAGGTATTCGCCTATAACTATCATGTCGAGCAGCTTGCGAGCGTCGCCTTTGCCCGATGGCCGGTTGATTATCTCGCCGTTAAACACCATTATGGCGCTGCCGCCGCCGTCCAGATTATACGCATCCTTCAGACCCATGCGAGTGCAGAGCTCCTTCATCTCGTCAAAATTCATACCTATGGAGTAGCCCTTCTGCCGCCCGTCTATAATTATCAGGCAATAATGCCCGGGCTGATAGTAGCCGAGTATGCAGCGGGGACTTCTGCCCTGCTTCTTTACGTCCTTCTGTGGTTTGGAATCCCGCACCAGCGTAGGGCCAAACTGCCAGCCCTGCCACGCACCTTTTTTCATAGCTTTTTTAGTGCTGAAATCCTCGAATTCGGTCGTGGCCAAGGTCCCGTCGAGATACAGCACGCAGGTAGAGCGCTCCGGCCTTGCCGCTTCGTCAGTGGACAGCGCAGGCGTCACCGTGCCGTACATTCCATAGCTGTTATAGCCCGGCGCAAACGCCGCATCGGGGTCCGGCGTGGGCGTAGCTCTTACCTCCGCCTGGCGGAAAAGCTCCCCGTTGCGTATCACGAGGCCGCTCAAAAAGTCTCCGTTGACCGCCAGTATCGCGTTATTGTCCTTGGCGATCTTTTCCGCAGATTCCCGCTTCCCCCGGTACTTGCCGCTGGAAAAGGCGGTGCGGAAGCAGTTAACATTTCGCATCCATATGTCCGCGACGTAATATGTTATGCCGTCGTCCTCTACCTTGTTTACAGCTATCTTTAGTTCGTCGCTCTGATAACTGTAATCGGACGCGGCTCCGGTATCATAGTCCGGGAAGCTTACATTTTCTATGTCCCCGAGTTTTGGTACTCTGGTAGGTACCGGCGTAGGTATCGGCGACGGGGTGACACTTATCACAGGCACCGGCGTGGCCTCCGCCGAAAGCTGTATGTGTTTCCGCTGCTCACTGTACAACCTTCCCAGCACGCAGTCTACATATATGGCGGCGCAGCAAAGCAGGGCCAAAACTGCCGTTATGGTCCAAAGCCATCCTGTTTTAAGTCCCTTGTCCTTCTCGCGCCTGTCTTCCATCTGATGATTCTAACCTTTCAAATATACAGCGCGAAGCATACCATCAGTTGACAAGAGCACACAAGCCCGAAAGGCTTGTTTTGGTACGCTCCTGCGTTCTCGTCGCTTGTATTACATCCAGTAGTACTGCGCTCCTCGGC
>ENA-OROK01004075-OROK01004075.1-human-gut-metagenome-genome-assembly--contig:-NODE-4075-length-10990-cov-8.270416_pt1 | contig 10990 bp, 9 predicted proteins | sample MGYA00242127_ERZ509046 | MGnify/ENA primary metagenome ERZ509046 (study PRJEB26280, sample SAMEA2338728) | human gut metagenome | biome: human gut; feature: human-associated habitat; material: faeces... | reverse complement strand
TGCCGCTGCCAGCCGCAGTAGGCAGCCCCGTTGTACCGGAGTTCGAGAAAATAGCGCATACCGGAAATGATTTGTCCGGCAAATATACGAAATTCCGGAATACTATTGTACGCTCTCCTGCGTTTAGATTCATAAATAATTCGTATCTTTGTACGAATATTTCGACAAAACAAATGAAAGCAGCAATCATAGGATACGGCAAGATGGGCCGCGAAATCGAACGGATTCTCACGGAAAGAGGGCACGAAGCGGCTCTGATTATCGACACGGACAACGCGCACGAACTCGACGCCGCACATCTGGCGGGCATCGACGTCGCGCTGGAGTTCACGACGCCCGAAACGGCCTACCGGAACATCCGCACCTGCATCGAATGCGGCGTGGCGGCGGTGAGCGGCACGACGGGCTGGACCGACCGCCTCGGGGAGTTGCAGGAGCTGTGCCGCGAGCGGGGCGGGGCGTTGTTCTACGCCTCGAACTACTGTCTGGGCGTGAACCTGATGTTCCGCCTCAACCGGCAGCTGGCCGCGATGATCGACCGCGTGGGCGGCTACGACGTGCGCATCGAGGAGGTGCACCACACCCAGAAGAAGGACGCCCCGAGCGGCACGGCAATCACGCTGGCCGAGGGAATCGCCGAAAACCTCGCCGGCAAGCAGGGCTGGGTCAACCTGGCTCCGGGAATCGAACACGCCGCCAACCGCATCGAACGCAGCGGAGAGGCGCCCGCCGACCGGATCGAAATCCGCTCCATGCGCGAAGGCGCCGTCCCGGGCATCCACACCGTGACCTACGAATCGGAGGATGACGTGCTGGAGATCAGACACACGATCAAGAACCGCCGCACGCTGGCCCTGGGAGCCGTCGTGGCCGCCGAATTCCTCTGCGGAAAACAAGGGGTCTACTCGATGGACGACCTGCTGCGCAATGCATAATTCACAATTCATAATTCACAATTAAAATCGGGGCTTTCCGCATGGGTAAAATCAAAAACTTGCTACGCAACAAATGGGTCGGTTTCACGCTGGCCGCGTTGCTTTATACGCTCTGGTTCGTGGTCTGGACGGGCAACCTCTGGCTGCTGCTGGGACTGCCGGTCATCTTCGACCTCTACATCACGAAGTTCTTCTACCGCTACGTCTGGAGCCACAACGTGAAGATGTGCCAGCGCAGCAAAACCTACCGCACGGTGTACGAATGGGTCAACGCCATCATCTTCGCGACGGTCGTGGCGACGCTGGTGCATCTATTCATCTTCCAAATGTACGTCATCCCCACCTCGTCGATGGAGCGGACGCTGCTCATCGGCGACTATCTCTACGTGAGCAAGGTGGCTTACGGACCGCAGATGCCCAACACGCCGCTCTCGTTCCCCTTCGTACACCACACGATGCCCTTCTCACAGACCAAGAAATCGTTCTCCGAGGCGATCAAGTGGCCCTACCACCGCCTCAAGGGGCTCAAGCCGATACGCCGCAACGACGTGGTGGTCTTCAACTTCCCGGCGGGCGACACGGTGCTGCTCGAAAACCAGAACGTGACCTATTACGACACGCTGCGCAGCTTCGAGGAGTCGTTCGGCAAGGAGGAGGGACGCAAACGCCTCAACGAAAAATACACGGTGATCAGCCGCCCGGTCGACAAACGCGAGAACTACATCAAACGCTGCGTGGGGCTTCCGGGCGACTCGCTCGAAGTCCGCAACGGAAAGGTGTGGGTCAACGGCGAACCGCAGGAGGCGATACCCGGACTGCAATACAACTACGTGGTGCAGACCTCGGCCCCCTTCACGCAGTACGCCATCGACAACCTCGGAATCCGGGAGTACAGCGGTTACGGCTCGGGCTACTACATGAACCTCACGGACGAACTCGCCGAGAAGGTCAGGGGCTTGAGCAACGTCATTTCGGTCAACCGCTATATCTACACCCCCAACGACGAGGTGTTCCCGCAATGGGGCGCGCCCCGCTGGAGCCAGGACAACTACGGCCCGATCTGGATTCCGAAGAAGGGCGACACGGTGCAGCTCACGGCGGAGAACCCGCCGCATCATCGAGGCCTACGAAGGGCACACGCTCGAAGAGCGCGACGGACGCATCGTGATCGACGGCAAAGAGGCGACGGAGTACACCTTCGCGATGAATTACTACTGGATGATGGGCGACAACCGCCACAACTCGGCCGACTCGCGTTTCTGGGGCTTCGTGCCCGAGGACCACATCGTGGGCAAGGCGTCGTTCGTATGGCTGTCGCTCGATGCGGAAAAGAGTTTCCCCGCGAACATCCGCTGGGAACGGCTCTTCAGAAAGGTTCGGTAGACGTGGCCGGCGACAGTTACAGAACCGTCGCGGCCCCCGCCGAAGCCGCCTGCCGGGAGCGGAGCAGCAAGTTCCTCTCCTGGATTTATCCCGTGCGCACGGAGGAGGAGATCCGCGAACGGCTTGACGCGCTGCGCAAACGGTATTACGACGCCACGCACCACTGTTACGCCTGGCGGCTGGGTCCCCGCGGCGAGGCGTTCCGCGCCAACGACGACGGGGAACCCTCGGGAACGGCCGGAAAACCGATCCTCGGACAACTGCTCTCGAACGACATCACGGACTGCCTGGTGGTCGTGGTCCGCTACTTCGGCGGCACGAAACTGGGGGTTCCGGGGCTGATCGCCGCCTACCGGGAGTCGGCGGCCGAGGCCATCGCGGCGGCCGAAATCGTGGAGCTGACGGTGGACCGCACGGTGCGGGTGGATTTCCCCTATGTGGCGATGAACGCCATCATGCGGGTCGTCAAGGAGCAGCAGCCGCGCATCGAGGAGCAGACCTTCGACAACCTCTGCACGATGCGGCTCGCGATCCGCGAAAGCCGCGCAGCGGGGCTTATCGAAAAATTGCGCAAAGCCGGCGGCTCGGTTCGGGACGAAGCGGAATGAAATACGAACAACGGATTGGAATATTTGCGGGTCAGCTCCGTTTTTGACGGCAAAAAATCCGCATTATCGTTCGCAGCGGAAAAAGAGAGACCGAGGAAACGCGCGCCCGGAGCGGGGGGGGGCTGTAAAGGCGTCCGCAGGCGAGGGCAGACAGCGTGCTGTTTGCCAAGCCGCCACAGCCTAAACAGCGCGTGTTTTTGCGCCGTAAAGGCCCGATTTACTGCGCCCGCTCAGCGCGGATCCGAGGGCACTCCCGCCAGAACGGCATGCGGATGGTTTTGGGCGCCTTTTACCACCAAAAGGTACATAACGGCGAGTGTGAAACACTCGGAAAAGCGGATTGGAATATTTGTAACATGAAAGAACACGAAAACTCCATATATATCAAAGGAGCGCGGGTCCACAACCTCCGCAACATCGAGGTCGAAATTCCGCACAACAAACTCGTCGTCGTGACGGGACTCTCCGGCTCGGGCAAGTCGACGCTGGCCTTCGACACGATTTTCGCCGAGGGGCAGCGCCGCTACGTCGAGAGCCTGTCGGCCTATGCCCGCCAGTTCCTGGGCAAGATCAACAAGCCCGACGTGGACGTCATCTCGGGCATCGCACCGGCGATCGCCATCGAGCAGAAGGTCAATACGCGCAATCCCCGCTCGACGGTCGGCACGACCACCGAGATCTACGACTACCTGAAGCTGCTCTTCGCCCGCATCGGCCGCACCTACTCCCCCGTATCGGGACGGGAGGTGCGCTGCTACGACGTCGATGACGTCGCGGCCCGGATCCTCGCCCGCGGCGGCGAGCGGGTGGTGATCGCGGCCCCGCTGCAGCTGGCCGCCGGGCAGGGACTCATCGAGAAGCTCACGCTGCTGCTCGCGGACGGCCTGATGCGCGTCCATGCCGGCGGCCGGGTGCAGCTCATCGAGGATTTCATCCCCACGGTGGGCCCCGAAACGACCGCCGACGGGATCCGCGTAGTCGTGGACCGGCTCCGCGTGGCACAGGACGACGACACGCAGACCCGTGTGCGGGACTCGGTGGCCCGCGCCTTTTCCTACGGGGACGGGGTCTGCACCGTCCTGACGGACGACGCCGAGGAGGAGTTCTCGTCGCGCTTCGAGGCCGACGGCATCGAGTTCGAACACCCCACCGAGCACCTCTTCAGCTTCAACAACCCGCTCGGGGCCTGCCCCCGCTGCGAAGGGTACGGCAAGGTCATCGGCATCGACGAGGACCTGGTGATCCCCGACAAAAGCAAGACGATCTACGAGGACGCCATTGCCTGCTGGCGCGGCGAGACGATGCGCAAGTGGAAGCAGCTGCTCGTCGAGAACGCCCCGAAGTTCGGCTTCCCGATCCATACGCCGTTCCACGAGCTGACGCAGGAGCAGAAACGGCTGCTCTGGCGCGGCAACGAATATTTCCACGGACTCGACGAGTTCTTCGAGTACATCGACTCGGAGCGGCGCAAGATCCAGTTCCGCGTGATGAAGGCCCGCTACACGGGCAAGACCGTCTGCCCCGAGTGCGGCGGCTCGCGCCTGCGCCGCGAAGCGCTCTACGTGCGCGTCGGCGACCGCACGATCGCCCAGATAGTGGCGATGCCGGTGGACGAGCTGATCCCCTTCTTCAACGCGCTGCAGCTCGACGAACACGACACGAAAACCGCGGCGCGCATCCTGACCGAGATCCGCAACCGCCTGCAATACCTCGCGGACGTGGGGCTGGGATACCTCACGCTCGACCGCCTCTCCTCGACGCTTTCGGGCGGCGAGAGCCAGCGCATCAACCTCTCGACCTCGCTGGGCAGCAACCTCACCGGTTCGCTCTACATACTCGACGAGCCCTCGATCGGGCTTCACCCGCGCGACACGCACCGGCTGATCAAGGTCCTCGGGCAGCTGCGCGACTTGGGCAATACGGTGATCGTCGTCGAACACGAGGAGGAGGTGATCCGCGCCGCCGACTGGATCGTGGACATCGGACCCGAGGCGGGGTACAACGGCGGCAGGGTGGTCTTCAACGGCCCGCTGAACGACCTGATGCAGTGCACCGGGAGCCTGACGGCCGACTACCTCACCGGCCGCCGCTCGATCGCCGCACCGGCCATGCCCCGCGGCTGGAGCCACTCGATCACGATCCGCGGCGCCCGCGAGAACAACCTCCGCAACATCGACGTGCGGATCCCGCTCGGCGTGATGACGTGCATCACGGGGGTGAGCGGCTCGGGAAAATCGTCGCTGGCCAAGGGGATCCTCTATCCGGCACTGCGCCGGATGCTCTTCGACACGGGAGTCAAGCCGGGCGACTTCGACGGCATCGACGGCGACGTCGGGCTGCTCAAGTCGGTCGAGATGGTCGATCAGAATCCCATCGGAAAGTCGTCGCGCTCGAACCCCGTGACCTACATCAAGGCCTACGACGAGATCCGCAAACTCTACTCCGACCAGCCCTACGCCCAGCATACGGGTCTCGGGGCCTCGGCCTTCTCGTTCAACATCGCCGGAGGCCGCTGCGAGGAGTGTCAGGGCGAAGGGGTCATCAAGGTCTCGATGCAGTTCATGGCCGACGTCGAACTGGTCTGCGAGGCGTGCGGCGGAAAGCGGTTCCGCGACGAGGTGCTCGAGGTGAAGTACCGCGGCAAGTCGATTTACGACGTGCTGGAGATGACCGTGGACGACGCCGTGGCCTTCTTCGGCGAGGATGCCGCGAACGCCACCTGCCGCAGGATCGTCGAACGCCTCCGTCCGCTGCAGGACGTCGGGCTGGGCTACGTGAAGCTGGGCCAGTCCTCCTCGACCCTCTCGGGCGGCGAGAGCCAGCGCGTCAAGCTCGCGTCGTTCCTCACCAAGGACTCGGCGCAGGGCGGCGTGATGTTCATCTTCGACGAGCCGACGACGGGACTCCATTTCCACGACATCTCGAAGCTGCTGGCGGCCTTCGACGCCCTGATCGCCCGCGGCCACACGATCGTCATCGTCGAACATAACATGGAGATCATCAAGTGCGCCGACTGGGTCGTGGACCTCGGTCCCGAAGCGGGATCGGGCGGCGGCAGGGTAGTCTTCGAGGGAACGCCCCGCGAACTGGCGCAGTGCCCCGGCAGCCATACGGGCGAATTTCTGCGCCTGCACACCAAAATGTAACCTATCCGCATGGAATTCTACACATATACGCTTCCCAACGGCATCCGAGGCATCCACCGGCAGGTGAAGGGCTCGGTGGCGCACTGCGCACTGGTCATCGACGCCGGGAGCCGCGACGAGCATCCCGACGAGTACGGACTGGCGCACTTCACCGAGCATGCCTTCTTCAAGGGCACCCGGCGGCGGCGCGCCTGGCAGGTGAACTGCCGCCTGGAGAACCTTGGCGGGGAGCTCAACGCCTTCACCACGAAGGAGGACACGACGCTCCGGGGCGATTTCGCGAAGGCCGCGGAGCTGATCGCCGACATCGCCTTCCGCTCGACCTTCCCCGAGCGCGAGCTCGAGCGCGAGAAGGAGGTCATCGCCGACGAGATCAACACCTACAAGGACTCGCCGGCCGACATGATCTACGACACGTTCGAGGACCTGCTCTTCGCCGGGTCGGAGCTCGGGCACAACATCCTGGGGCGCAAGGCGGCCCTCGCCCGCTACGACGGCGACGCGATCCGCGCCTTCACGGCACGCACGCACACGACCGACCGCATGGTCTTCTCGTCGATCGGCAACATCGCGCCCCGCACGGCCGAGGCGGTGGCCCGGCGCTACTTCGCCGCCGAGGAGGCCTCGCAGCGCGGATTCCGCCGCGCGGCACCCGCCTATACGGCCCCGTTCGCCAAGGAAGTCGCACGGCATACCCACCAGACGCACTGCATCATCGGCAACCGCGCCTGCGCCATCGGCGACGAGGACCGTCTGCCGCTGGCCCTCGTGACGAACATCCTCGGGGGACCGAGCGCCAACTCGCTGCTCAACACCGTCATACGCGAGAAACACGGGCTGTCGTACAACATCGAGGCCAGCTATACGCCCTATACCGACACGGGTATCGTAGCGATCTACTTCAGTTCGGACCACGACAACGCCGGGCGCTGCATCGCCCTCATCGAGGAGCAGCTCTACCGCCTCCGCACCGAACCCCTCACGGCCCGGCGGCTCTCGATGGCCAAGAAGCAGTTCATCGCCCAGCTGGCCATCTCGAGCGAGAGCAACGAAAGCTACATGCTCGGGGCCGGAAAGAGCCTGCTGCTCCACGACGATGTGGACACGATGGAGCAGGTCTACGCCAAGATCCGCGAAATCTCGGCCGAACAGCTGACCGAAGTGGCCGGCAAGGTCTTCACGAACATGTCGCGGCTGGTTTACAAATAGACAAAAAACGGAACACCCTATGGAACGACCCTCGAACCGTCTGGTACTCATCGTCCTGCTCGACGCATTCGCCGATACGCCCGAGGCGATCGACGCCTCCTACGAGTTCAACAAACAGGGCTTCTACGCCCGATAGCAACGATGGAGGCACTCGAACGATACGTCCGCGCGCATTCGGAACCGGAGGATGCGCTGCTGCAGGAGCTCGACCGCGAGACGCACCTGCGCACGGTCGCGCCGCGCATGGTCTCGGGGCACATCCAGGGGCGGCTGCTGGAGCTCCTCGTCCGGATGCTCCGCCCGCAGCGGGTACTCGAGATCGGTACCTTCACGGGCTACTCGGCCCTCTCGATGGCCGCCGGGCTGGAAGAGGGGGCGCAGCTCGACACCGTGGAGGTGGACGACGAGCTGGAGGAGGTGGCGCAGTCCTACTTCGACCGTTCGCCCCACGGGGCGAAGATCCGCCTGCACATCGGCTCGGCATTGGAGATCGCACCCCGACTCGCTACGACGTTCGACCTGGTGTTCATCGACGGCGACAAGCGCGAATACCCCGACTACTACCGGATGCTGCTGGGAGACACGTCGGGTACACCGCTGGTGCACAGCGGCTCGGTGCTGATCGCCGACAACATCCTCTGGTCGGGAAAGGTTGTCGAACCCGTTGCGCACGCAGACCGCCACACGCAGGCGCTGCTGGAGTTCAACCGCATGGTGGTCGAGGACCCGAGGGTGGAGAACGTCATCGTCCCGCTGCGCGACGGACTGAATCTGATAAGGGTAAGATAACAATGGAGATCAAGGAACTGCAGGAGCGCGTCGATGCGTGGATCCGAACCTACGGCGTGCGTTACTTCTCGGAACTTACAAACATGGCCTGCCTCACGGAAGAGGTGGGGGAGCTGGCCCGCATCATGGCCCGCACGTACGGCGACCAGTCGTTCAAGGCGGGAGAGAAAAAGAACCTCGCCGACGAGATGGCCGACGTGCTGTGGGTGCTGGTCTGCCTGGCCAACCAGACGGGTGTGGACCTCACGGCCGCCATGGAGGCCAACTTCGCCAAGAAGACCTCCCGCGATAGGGAGCGCCACCTCCACAACGAGAAGCTCCGGGACTGAACCGTCGGAGGCAGTGCGCCTGAGCCCCGAAAAACAGCCCCGTGCCGGAGAGCGCCGAAGCGTCTGACACGGGGCTCGCCTATGATAAGAGCGAGAAGGATGACACCGCATCCGGAAGACCGCGGCGAACCGCCGCACCGGATGGCTGCATCGGCAGATCAGGTCAGATTCCCTTCGGGGCGATCTCGGTGATCCGGATCGGCAGGGCCCGCAGGACGCATGCACGCTGCCCGGCATCCAGCCCGTCGAACGGAGAGCCGAACCACTTCCGCGCAAGATCGGCCCGCAGATCGGCATAAACCTCAGACAACGCCTGCTGTACGCCGGCATAGACGGCATAGGGAGTCGCACGGTCGATCTGAATGCCGAACATGCCCAGATACTCGGCATAGTGCTCCGTACGGCCGTCGGGCAGGCAGATCGCAGTCGGACGATGCTCGGAAAGCGACCGGTCGTCCGTCGGGTTGAGCAGGAACTCCCGGGCCAGCGCCTTCAGTTCGTCGGGCGTACACTCCCTCCTGTTTCGTACGGTCCCGGCAAGCATGCGCCCCCGGGCATTGACCGACACCAGGAAACAGTTGCGCTCCGCAATCTTCAGGCGGAACGAATCGGGAAGCAGCGAGTCCCCCGGAATACACTCCACCATGTCACATGGCACCACGCCGGGTTTCGCCCCGTCGGGCGACGGTCCGATGCGGGGCGGGAGCATCCGGGAGACCTCGCAGCTGGCCGTTTCGTAGCGTACGCGCAGCACACGGGCCTCGCGCATCTGCTCCTTTAGGTCGGTCACGGCGCCCATGCACACCTCGCCGTCGGCACGCAGCGTGACTGTCAGGCGGGGGCGCTCCTCCTCGGAGAGGTGGTCGCGCTTCCGCGCAATCAGTTCGAGGATTCTGTCGCCGGAGGCCGGTGTGCCATCGACCCAGACCGAGTCGCGGCCGATGCGGATATCGAGATTCAGGGGATCGTCGCCCGACGAAGTGCGGGCGACGGCCGGAGGTTCGGGCTCCCGGGCGGTAAAGCTGCAAAGCAGGACCAACCCCGCCAGCACGGGAAGGGCAGCGCCCAGCCGCAGGGCGGCATGGCGCCGGTTGTTGCATCGCGTCATCATGGCAAATCGTTTTTTGGTGAGTGAATGGTTCAACCCGCAGGCTATATCCGGATTATAGCCGAAGAGCTGATGGAACAGGACGATCCGATAACGGGTGAGGTCGTAGCCTGCATCGAGCACCTCGCGGTCGGCCTCCCACTCGTGGACCTCCTTCAGCCAGCGCTGGGCGATCCAGACGAAGGGATTGAACCAGAAGAGGCTCCGCACAAACTCGACAATGAGGCATTCGACCGAATGGAGGTGGCGGACATGGCCCGCCTCGTGGCAAAGCACCATCGCGCGCCGCTCCCCCTCGTAGCCCGGACCCAGAAAGACCGTGCGCAGGAACGAGAAGGGGGCAGCCACCTGCGGGTTCTCGGCCAGCGTATAGCCGGCGCAGGGCGTAAGCCGCGAACGGCGGCGCAGGCGGCGGATGCGGTACAGCCGGACGACGAGCAGCCCCAGCGACAGCAGGGTGACCGCGGCACAGGCTGCCGCCGGGAGCAGGCGCAGCGGGAGGGCATAACGCGGCGTCGCGGGGCGAGGTTGCGTCCCCGACACCGCCTCGCCCGCCGCCTCGCCGACTGCAGCAGGTCCGGCAGGGTACGCCTCCTGCAGCCACTCGGACTGGACGGAATCGGGATTCCGGACCGAAGCGGGGTAGACCGGGATCTCGAGGGCCGGGATCACGGCCGAGAGGAGGAGCGCCGCAACCAGATAGAGGCGGCACACCCGGAACGAAACCCTGCGCACCAGCACCAGCCGGTAGAAAGCCAGCAGGATTCCGCTGCAGAAGAGCATCTCGACGATATAGAGCAAGGGCGATTTCATAGCAGACTCGGGTTTATTCGTCTTCGCGCAGCATGCGGAGGATGGCGTCGGTCTCCTCGACCGAGATGGCCTTATGCTCGGAGAAGAAGGAGACCAGACGGCTCACCGAACCGTCGAAGAAGGTGTCGAGTACGGTGGCCATGTAGCGGCGGGCGTAGTCGTCCTTCGAAACGAGCGGGTAGTATTCGTAGGTCTTGCCGTAGGCCTTGTGCCCCACATAGCCCTTCTTCTCGAGGATGCGGACAATGGTCGAAACGGTATTGTAGGCCGGTTTGGGCTCCTCGAGCGCATCGAGGATGGCATGCACGACGCAGGCACCCTGCCGCCAGAAGACCTGCATGATCTCCAGTTCGGCGCGGGTGAGCTCCTGGGGGCGGTTCTTGACAATCTCTACCATAACTATAATTTTAGTTGATTCTCCTGGAGCAAATATATAACTAATATTTTAGTTATGCAACTATATTTTTAATATTTCATGAAAAATCATCCGCCGTCGGCAGAGAGGGCAGGCTGCGGACCGGAAAAAAAGGAAGCACGAGCGAGACGGCTCGAAGCAAAAAAAGGAGCGAAAACAGGGGAGAAGACGCAGCAAGGGCATGGGGCATAGCGGCATCGTACGGGGGTAAAAACGAAATGTGACAAAGCAGAAGAGAGCAGTAAACCCGTAAAT
>ENA-OROK01004074-OROK01004074.1-human-gut-metagenome-genome-assembly--contig:-NODE-4074-length-10994-cov-2.047536_pt1 | contig 10994 bp, 8 predicted proteins | sample MGYA00242127_ERZ509046 | MGnify/ENA primary metagenome ERZ509046 (study PRJEB26280, sample SAMEA2338728) | human gut metagenome | biome: human gut; feature: human-associated habitat; material: faeces... | reverse complement strand
CTGCCGCCGGAGCCGACCGGGCGGTCGAAGGACAGCGGCATGGGCTGGGAACGGGAACCGATCACGCCCCAGCCCATGGTCATCTGCCATTCGCTCATGCCGGTGGATTCCCTATCGCTATTGGAATAGTTATCATGCGATTCCACCCAAGAGACAAGATTGCTCGGGCTGGCGGAGTTGCTCCAATCGGACAGGGTGCCGGCGTTCAGGTTCTTCGAATTCAGGGCTCCGCGCAGCTTGCTGCCGTAGGAGGATGCGGTGACGCCGCCGCCGTTCTTGCTGTGGCTGGAGAACAGCTTTGCATAGTCGCTATCGCGGGAGATGGAATCCTGCAACACTTCGCCGTATTGGAACTGCGCGCCATTGTTAAGAATGATGTTCCAATACTGGGAGCCGTTATACTCGTCCGGCAGTTCGATGTGCTTGGCCGCATCGAAACGGAACCCGTCCACACCGTCGTTGACCGCTTGCACGAGGAAATCGTGCATCATGTTGGCGGTTTCGGTGTTCTCAGTGTTGATGTCATACAGGCCGAGCAGCTTGCAGTGGGTCACCTGATAGCGGTTGTTCCAGTCCTGCACGTTGCCGTCGTTGCAGTCGTGATGATAATACTCGCTCTTCTTCCAACGGTCGGCGATGGCGTTCCATGTGGCGGTCATGTGGTTGGCCACCACATCGATGATGATGCGCACGCCGTACTTATGCGCGGTGTCGCACAGGCTCTTCAGATCATCTTCGGTGCCCATCACCCAGTTGCCGATGGTGGTGTCGGTCGGCTGATACACGTAGTACCAGTTCTCGGTGAAGATCTTGCCCTTACCACCGTTATGAATAGCGGAAATCGGCTCGGTCTGCACGGAGGTGTAACCCGCTTCGGCAATGGCGGGAATGTTTTCCTCAATGGTTTTGAAGCTCCACTCCCATGCATGCAGGGTGGCGCCCTCGCTCATTTGCTGCGCCAGTCCATAACGCTTGCGAGCCTGTTCGAATGTGGCGTTTTCAACGGTGTCGGCGTAGCTGTCACGATCGGTGCTGGCCTGTGCCGCTGTACTGGCGATTGCCAGTCCGCCGAAGGCGGTCGCCGCAGCGGTGATGCCGACCACCACCTTCTTGCTGATCTTCAGACCCAGCCTATGCCAGGCCGGTGCGGGTTTCCGATGTTTCATGACTCCTTTGTTCCTTACTGACGGCCCCTTATGACGGGGGTTTATCTTCCCTGATAACGTTTGCTCTCTTGCGAACGTATGCTGTATATTCTATACCTTTTGCGGAGTGTCAAAGTATGGAAAATGGCGGAATGTCAATGAAAATCGTTGCTGCAATAACAATGATTTTTGCAAAAGCTTGCCGTTGTTTTTGCAGGGGTAGCCCCCGATTGAATGGCGATTTGTGGATGCGGAATGCGTAACGATTGCAAGTTGTGGTGTGGGGGAGTATTGAAAAGGGGTTTGCAAAAATTTTCAGTGGATGCAAACGTGAGTTCGGGGCCATTGGATAAAGGTTGTATGAAATATATACATAAAACGTTTTCTCTTTCAGGAAAGTTTGCATATAACATCATGCGTAATGGGAATAGATGTTGTGTCGTAAAATCGGGGGAGTGGTTGAAGAGACGTTTACTCCCAAGAACATTATCGTGACCGGTGGATGTGGTTTCATCGGTTCGAATTTCGTGCATTACGTGGTTGACCATCATCCGGACGTGCATGTGACCGTGCTGGACAAGCTCACGTACGCGGGCAATCCGGAGAACATCGCGGGCCTGCCCGAGGACCGTGTGGAGCTCGTGGTGGGTGACATCTGCGACGCCGACCTTCTGGACAGGATCGTGCCGGGGCATGACGCGATCGTGCATTACGCGGCCGAGTCGCACAACGACAATTCCATCGCGGATCCGGAACCGTTCCTGAGGACCAACGTGGAGGGCACGTTCCGTCTGTTGGAGGCGGTGCGCAAGTACGGGATCCGCTACCATCACGTGAGCACGGACGAGGTGTACGGGGATCTCGCGTTGGATGATCCGGCCGGGTTCACGGAGCATACGCCGTATCATCCGAGCTCGCCGTATTCGTCGACGAAGGCCGCGAGCGATATGTTGGTGCGCGCGTGGACGCGCACGTACGGCATCCGTGCCACGATCTCGAACTGCTCGAACAACTACGGTCCATACCAGCATGTGGAGAAGTTCATCCCGCGCCAGATCACGAACATCCTGGACGGGCAGCGTCCGAAGCTGTACGGCAAGGGATTGAACGTGCGTGACTGGATCCATACCGAGGACCACAGCTCGGGCGTGTGGACGATCCTCACCAAGGGCCGCATCGGAGAGACGTACCTGATCGGCGCGGACGGCGAGAAGAACAACATCACCGTATTGCGCATGATCCTGAAGATGATGGGACAGCCGGAGGACGCGTTCGACTGGGTCAAGGACCGTCCGGGCCACGACCGCCGCTACGCGATCGACTCGACCAAACTGCGCACCGAATTGGGCTGGACGCCGAAGCATACGGATTTCGAGTCGGGCCTCGCGCAGACGATTGAATGGTATACGCGGAACCGTGCATGGTGGGAGCCGGCGAAGGCCGCTACCGAGGAACGGTATAAGCAGCGGGGCCAGTGACCGTTTGGCGTCGCGCGTGGATGTCTGGGGTTCGTGTCCCTTATCATCCATGCATGCCGCGTGGTATGGGCAATAGCTTCTAGGGGTTGGAGGACGGTGCTGTGTACACGTATCTCGTGAACGCGCACCGGACTTGGAGCAGAAGAAGGCGCACACGTTCGTGAACCTCGCCGATCCGGAGTTGCATATCGATTGGCCGATCCCGTTGGAGGATTTGGATGAGCTGGGTGATTGGTGAGGAGCATAAATTCGTGAAGAATATCCGATGATCTACTATCCGCTGAGCGTGTTGATGATGGCCGGGATCCGTGACATCCTGATCATCAGCACGCCGAAGGATCTGCCGAACTTCGAGAGGCTTCTGGGCGATGGTTCGCATTACGGGGTGCGGTTCTCGTACAAGGTGCAGCCGTCTCCGGATGGTCTGGCTCAGGCGTTCCTGCTGGGTGAGAAGTTCATCGCGGGCGAGACGTGCGCGCTGGTGCTGGGCGACAACATCTTCTACGGCAATGGCCTGGGTGCGATTCTGCGTGGCGCGGTCGCGAAGGCCGAGTCCGGCGAGGGTGCGAGCGTGTTCGGCTATTATGTGGACGATCCGGAACGGTATGGCGTGGTCGAGTTCGATGAGGATAGGAAGGCCGTGTCGATCGAGGAGAAGCCGGCCCATCCGAAGTCGCATTACGCGGTGACCGGCCTGTACTTCTACGACGAGCACGTGGTCGAGTACGCGAAGCGGGTGAAGCCGAGTGCGCGTGGCGAGTTGGAGATCACGGATCTGAACCGCATGTACCTGGACGCTGGCATGCTGAACGTGCGTACGTTGGGTCGTGGCTACGCGTGGTTGGATACCGGTACGATGGATTCTTTGTTCGAGGCGGGGGAGTTCGTGCGTACCGTGCAGCGTGCGCAGGGCCTGCCGATCGCTATCGTGGAGGAGATCGCCTTCGAGAACGGTTGGATCACGCGCAACCAGCTCATGGAGTCCGCCGAGCGTTATGGCAAGAGCCCGTACGGCCAGCACCTCAAGGGTATCGCCGACGGTGAGATCATGCTCGTGCCCAACCAGAAGAACTGACAAGGGCCTGTTCCAGGAGCTTGTATCCGAAATCCTGTCCCCGTGACGGGCGTTCCGGGACATCCGTCTTTCATCGTCCCGCTGTCCGTGCAACCCAAAAGTCCGTGCACCAACTTTCTGTCGGTCGCACGGACTTCTGTTATCGATGGTTACTCATCGGTGTTTGAACGCTGGATGCATCGGCTGGCAGTGGGTATGGATGGTTGTGCTTCCAGTCGGATGCTTTGTCCCATAGTAGGTCGAACCAGTGTCCGCGTCGGCGGTCGATGATGGCTGTGAACAGTGTCTGGCGGATGAAGTCGAGCAGGGGGCAGGCCGCGTAGATCGCCAGCAGGATGCCGAGCATCTGCAGAATCGCCAACGGTTGCTGGTAGAGGTTCTCTAGGTTGAACAGTCGGACCCAGAGTAGTTTCTCGGAGGCGGCGTAGTCGGTGATGAGGCACACGGTGAACGCGGACTGCGCGATCCGGTGATGAAGGTGTCCATGTTATGCGCCGACAGGGGGTGTTGCCGGTGCAATGGTATATGTGCGGATAATGATTCAAAAAGAAGTTGACAGTTAATTAGACCCCTATGAGGTGAATATAGATACATGGCATTGCAAAAATTCGGAAGGTATAGACTGTTTAGGGAGAACATGGGATTGAATTACAACTGAATATTATCAAGGAGAGCATAAGATGGGGGAGAATAAAGCATCTCAGAATGATGATAGTGCTGAATCGGAAGAAAATAGCTCGAATCAGTACTCCGAACTTTTGCTTCAACTTCGTAAAATACTAGGGTCTTGTAATCTCAACTTTTTGTTTGGTGCTGGTGTTAATGGTGGAGCTTTTCCCTCTTTTGGAGGTTTCAACAAGACTCTTAAAAAGATAGAGGAATTAGGCCTTTGCAAGGACGTAGGAATAGAGAATGCACTAAGAGGATGCTCAGACGAGGAAAAAAGAAAGGATATTCTAGAAGTATTTGTAGATGAATATAATGGATATAAGAATTATGAATTAAATCATGTTTCTCTTGTAAACCTTGGTGATTTACTCCATAATGCTTCTCGTATTGTTGATAAGGCTGAAAATAGGCATCCAGAAAGTAAGCGAGTGAATATATTCACTCTCAACTATGATCGGATTGTTGAAGATTTGCTTGATAAGGGGGAGGAGCTTAGTTATGCTCTGACGCAAGATAAATCAAAAGGTAAGCTTCCTTTCAATGTTGTTGGCTACGATACTGTAAAGCATGCTTTTATCCCTACGTTTTGTGTCTACAAATTGCATGGTTCTGTGACTTCTGACAGAATTTTGCATGCCGATAATATAGTTTTTCCTAGCCAAGATAAATTAGGAAATATTCTTTCACACTTTTATGAAACATTGTTTGCAATGAAGGGTGAACTTCTAAGGAAGAATTCCGTTCTATTTGTAATCGGATATTCAGGAGCCGATGATCATGTGAATGGGATTGTTGAGGATGCCATCGCAAATGGACTTACTGTGTATTGGCTTCAATACAAAGTCACCGATGAAATTCCTGGAGAGATGAAGAAGAAGGTGATTGTTGTTCCTCCGGCTTCTTCTAAAGATAAAACATTGCAAGATACAACAAAAACTTTGGCTGATCTTTTCGAAAAGGCGATGCATGCATGATTATCGGAAGAGTGACCAAAATTGATGGCGTAAGAGTTGCAGCCACTTTCTATACGCGGATGCAACCATATTTAATTGAGCGTGGTAATGTTGTTTCGTCGCCGCGTATTAATTCATTTGTTAAGACTAGCGTTGGATTGGATACAGTCATCTGCCAAATTGTTGGTGAGCATGAGGCTGAATATGATAAGCGGAGCAATCTTGGCAGGTCGGATTCTGTTGCTCCAACTGGACCATTTATTGTAGATCTAGAAGTTCGCGGCTATATTTCTGATGGAGTATTCCAGGGGGGACTTCGATGTTTGCCTCTTGTTGGCGCTGCGATAGAAACGCTAGAGGATGACTCTCTTGAGCATCTGTATTCAATTCCGAGTGCGAAACCATTGTTGATAGGGCATAGTCTATTTGACGAGAGCCAATCGGTGCTTTTGGATGCAAATAAATTAATGGCAAGTCATATTGGTATTTTTGGTAATACCGGCAGTGGTAAATCAAATACACTGGCAAGTATTATTAGATCGTTTGTTGGTTTTCTTCCAGCGAACAATGACAAAGCTCATATTCTTATCTTCGATCTCAATAATGAATATGGTGGTGATGCTATTGTTAATGCTGATAAAAAGGAAGTTTATTGCCTAGGGTCTGAGACTAACGATGTGCGGATTCCTCTTAATCTGGATTCCCTTAATGCAGATAATTGGGGAACTATGCTTAGAGCGAGTCAGAAGACGCAGATGCCTATCATTAGGCGGGCGTATTTTAAATGGTGTAGGTGTGACGGGAATGATTATGTAAATGAACTTAAGCGAGCCATTGTGAATAAACGTTCGTTGACAGTATTCACGCTTCGTGAATACTGTTCGAACTATATTATGGGAATTGAAGATTTGTGTTATAATTCAACTTCTCAAGCTTTTTATTATCCTTCAGATAATCACTTTGAAAAGGATAAATATATTAATACTGAGTCTGATATTAAAGAAATTTCTCTAAAAAGAGAAATCGACAAATTTCATAAATTTTACTTATGGCTAGCTTTTGAAGTAGCTCAAGCGGCGGAAAGTGGAACTAATTTCGAATATGTTCAGCCACTTCTCGCTCGTGCCAGATCGGTTATCTCTGATTTAGATAATGTTTTTGTAGATACACCAGAAAAAGGATTAGGAACCATCTTTCAAAATAGAAATGTAGCGGTTATCCAGCTTGGCGATACTGGTACAGCAATTCGCCAAATGCTGCCTTCGCTTCTTTCTGAACTTATCCTGAGAGATGCTATTGCTTCAAAAGGAAATAAATCTCCTCAAAAAATGACCACAATTGTGATAGATGAAGCACACAATCTTTTAAGTTATGATTCGACTCGGTCTGATTTGCTTCATGATAATACGTTAAGGGTATTTGAAAAGATAATAAAAGAGGGACGTAAATTCGGTGTTTTTCTTTGTCTCGCAAGTCAAAGACCAAGCGATATCTCTTCGACTATTACTTCTCAGATTCATAACTATTTTATTCACAGATTAGTAAATCCTAATGATATAGATCGTATTCGTCGAACGGTAAGTTTTATGGGTGAAAGTAGTTTGTCTATGCTAAGCATGCTTGGGCAGGGCGAGTGCATTATTAGTGGATCCTCTTTATACATGCCACAATATGTATATATCAATCAGCTGGATAAAACGGCGCGACCAAATAGTAATGACATTATATTGTTCGGGGAAGATGGAGTTTTGAATTAAAGTGCGCAATTTTCCCAATTTCGTAGCTGTGGCAGGATAAATCGAAATTGCCATCCCGTCTATGGCTATAAGAATTTGCGGCAACGTGTCTTAAACATGTATTTTAGCTATTTAAACACGAAGATTGTGATTCAATAATGCGGCACAGCTGGTTATGAGTAAGCGTTGGTCCATGAACTACCTAATCTAACAGAATTCTGAAACTGCCGTTATTGGTGGATGCCGTGTTTTCAGACTAGCCCGTTGCTGCCTTTGATGTCATCAGTTGGTCTCGAGAGTGAACTCCCAATAGTCTTCAATGCCATATTTATTCTGGGCGGAACGAATCAAGAATCCGGACGTTATCAAACATGTTCGATTAATCTCTTGTTGTGCGTTTTCCCTTTGTAAAGAGTGCGGAAACTGTACTCTAATTGAAATTATTCGTACTGTGGAAGCGCATTCCATAACAGGTCTTGTTAGTGGTGAAAAGCGCAGAATAGAGCGCTCGCGTATTCCTACCTACGCCATGCGCCTCTATCCGCGTCGTTGGTTGATGGTGATGGACGTTCGAGTAAACGTAATAGATCTGTGGCTGCTTCAGCATTGGCACAGGCGAGGCCAAATCGTAAGTGAAATCTGCTCACTGGTTGGGTGTGATGGAATGGTTCGTAACATCCAACCAGTGAGTCGCTATTTTCTGCAGTTATGTGTATTGGGCGTGTGCTTCCTTTGGGTGACTCTTTGATAATTGTGCTGGACGGTGGAGTTTTGACGCAGCGCGCATTTTAAAAGGTGTATGGAATGAATCGGATTGTAGGTTTAGTTTTGCGGAAGTCGTGCGAAATTAAGAGCTGTGATTGAAAACTAGGGAATGGAACCATGCCGAGGTGTTGTATAGATTGACCGGCACGTGCTCGAGATTGGATTCGGTCGTTTGACTGGATTATTCTGGCGTGGCATACGCAGTGGTGTAGCTGTGCGTTTATATATCTTCAGGCTAAATTTTGATAATAAAGCTCAAAAAGAGTCTTGAGGATTGAGATTTGCTGAGTTTCGTGTACCATATGGTTACGGTAGAGAATAATCAGAAACAAGGAGCGGAATGAATGCTGCTCAACTTCACTGTTGAAAATTGTCTGAGTTTTAAGAACGAGCAGGAATTTACCTTGCTCCGCAAGGGTAAGCACAGCACTCAAAATGGGCAAGATGCGCAGACTAAGATTTCGCCTATTGCCGTCATTTATGGTGATAATGCTGCCGGCAAGTCGAACCTACTCAAATGCATGAATTTTTTCTCTAACTTTGTGCGTAACAGTTTCGCACCTCGCGAAGGCATCAATACACAGCCTTTTTTGCTGGATAACGAAAGCGCAAAACAGCCATCGACGTTCTATATCGAATTCATCGCCAAAGACGAAAACCGCTACCAATACTGGTTCAGTATCGATGCCCACAAGGTGCGGGAGGAAGTGCTGTGGATGTTCCGTTCCGAAACTAATCGGCGCACCGTGATATTCGAACGTGAAGACGGAAAGAAGACCAAGATCGGCGCTCAATTCCACAACATAGGAAAGATTGCCCACCTTGTTCGGGAGAACGCGCTTCTCCTTTCGGCCGCGGCAGCACTGAACATTACAAGTGTGATGCCTGCATATGACACTATCGCAAATGGCATCCAGTGCTATCCCGCCGTAGATTTTGATAATTCCTTCGGAGTTTTCGTGCATCGAATCCGCAAGAATCCAAGACGGGCATTGTTGCTGTCGAAACTGATCAGAGTGGCCGATCTCGGTATAACCGATGTCGATTTCGAAGAAAAAGACGTTCCGGAAGAATTGCTGGAAGAACTGCGAAAACTGTCGGAAAGCGGAATATCGGGCAGTTCGGCCCCAGCAGGCGATGAGCCGCTGGGCGATTCCTCTAGCTCATCACCTTCCTCCGAGTATTTTATGCCTCGCGTACTGTTCAGCCATCAGGGGAGGGGCGTGATCCGTCAGCTTTCGGAACAGTGGGAATCGCAAGGTACCAAAAACGTGATGTTGCTGTTCGACTGGGTGCTTGATTCGCTGGAGCGACCTTCGATCACATTACTTGATGAGCCGGATGTCAGCATCAGTACGAGCCTGTTTTCTGAAATCATCAAACTGTATAGGGATCCGGCAACGAACCCTAACAACTCGCAGCTGATCTTCACTACACATAACGAGACGTTGATCAGTGCGTCGGGTACCGACGACCGGGTATTGGACCGAGATCAGATATGGATCGTAAAGAAAGACCCCAATACCGGTGAATCCACGCTGAATTGGCTGATGGATTGGAGCCCGAACTCCAAGGAGAATTTTGGGAAGAACTACCGTCATGGCGTATATGGCGGTCTTGCACAGCCGAATCTGTATGCGACCGTGAAAGAGCATTTCGACAATGCCAAAAACGCCGGAAAAGAATCCCAACGCTGATATGTGAATTTCTTTAGTTGTGCATAATGCACATAGATAGTTGCGCGTTGGCAACGGGATGAATGAATAACGTCTGAAGGGAGGAATAGTGGTACACAAGCCAAATGCTGGGCACCGGGGGAAATTAAAGCCAAGAAACAAACGGTTCCTCATCTACAGTGGAGGCATTGTCACAGAAGTGGAATACTTCCAATATGTCAGACGGCATTTGTTCGGAGACTATGTAAAGAACCTTCGAATTAAAAGCGGCGAAGTGGATGATCCGGTTCGTGTGGAAGCAGACGGAGTCGATCCCAAAACTCTTGTAGAGGGCGCGGCAAGGCTGTTGCACGAAGATAAGAAAGATGCGAAGAAAGAGTCATATGATCCGTTCGCAGTAGTGTGGGCGGTGACGGATGTGGACGATTTCGGCAAAAACGGTGATAAACTGCGTGCTGCTGTAGACAAAGGACGTCAAAGCGGTGTCGAAGTAATCATCTCCAATCCGTGCTTTGACGTGTGGCTGATTGATCACAAGCAGTCATGCCCCCTGTCATACACTCAGACTTCGGAATGCGAGAAGCTCGCTAAACGACTTGGGCTGATTGACATGAGCCGGAATCGAAATAATCCCAAGCACATTCGCCAGGAAGCGATAGCCGAGCAGTATGTCGCGGCGGCTAAAAATGCACAAAAGCATATGAGTGAGCAACATCGTCGAATACGAGACAGCAGACCCTCTAGCGGGGATTATGCGCCATGGACGGACATTCCGAAAATTGTGGATACGCTGATTGAAGAGTATAAAACATTGATTAATAAGGGTGAAGAAGAAACATTATAGATTCGAGGTAGTGCGCTGCTTGTCTTGCGTTTATTGTTGCAAGGCCTGCCCATCGCGATCGTGGAGGAGATCGCCTACGAGAACGGTTGGATCACGCGAGAGCAGCTCATGGAGTCCGCGGAGCGTTACGGCAAGAGCCCCTACGGCCAGCATCTCAAGGGCATAGCCGACGGCGAGATCATGCTCGTCCCCAACCAGAAAAGCTTATTTTCGAGAGATATCCATCTCAAGGGTGCTTCCTGATTTTTATGGATGTCTCGATGCGGCGCGTATTTTGAGGGATATGTGTATATGCTGTATTGGGCAAAAGATTAAGGAAACAGTCAAGGGTGTGTGGGTTTTCTTGAAAACTTTCTTGAGTACTGAGCATCCAGGGCTTAATAACGTTGCCAACTTTCTTACAGTTATTATTTCTGCTGCTTCTATCATTATTGCTTTTGCGTCGTATAACTACACGAAAGATCATGATCAGCAGATTGCTAAATTCGCGCAGGCGAATGAGATATCGTCCTGGGTGATGCATGATGCAAAAGGCAATATCCAGAAAACAGAGGATATGTCTTTGATGAAGGTCTCTATCGATAATGGTTCGGATCAGCCGATTTATGATGTCGTGCTCACTTCCGGAACATATCAAGGGGCCGGCTCCGACT